>Ga0123355_10009586_pt1 | contig 14751 bp, 10 predicted proteins | sample TergutEmb28metaG_3_FD_89872 | JGI IMG/M metagenome (GOLD analysis project Ga0123355, IMG submission 89872) | Embiratermes neotenicus P1 segment gut microbial communities from Petit-Saut dam, French Guiana - Emb289 P1 | ecosystem: Host-associated > Arthropoda: Insects > Digestive system > Gut ...
ACATACCCAGCCCATCTCATTCTTCTCGATTTTATCACCCGCACAATATCGGGTGAGGAGTACAAATCATTTAGCTCCTCATTATGCAATCTCCTCCATTCCCCCGTTACCTCGTCACTCCTAGGTCCAAATATTCTCCTCAACAGCATGTTCTCAAACGCCCTCAGCTTCCTTTCCTCCCGCAATGTCAACGATCAAGTTTCACACCCATACAAAAAACAGGCAAAATTATAGTTCTATATATCTTGATCTTTAAATTTTTGGGTAGCAACCTGGAAGACAAAAGATTCTGCACCGAATGATAGCATTTCCTGACCTCAATCTGCTCTTAATTTTTTCCGTCCGGGGTCACTGTTAGCACCATAAATGGTCTCCATTATTCAACGTAACTCTACTTAAAAACGTATCACAAAACTCGTTATCCCTCTTTAGTGGAAGGTGAATAGTGGAGGAATGCCACCCATCTTGTTTTGTCCAAGTCACTTCAAAACGGTCCCTTCGTCTTAACTAACCTGAAATTCTGCACCAATAATGCACACATTTGTACTGCCTCAAATTCAACTGTGTCACCGACCAGACATCGCAAACACCATACACCGTGGAACGCCTTCCCTGGTCCCCTCGGAGCTGTGTTTGGGTGCCCGCAAGAATTATAAAGTACAACCTATTCACAGAAATTTATTAATTATTTACTGATCTAAAACATGCTGTGACTTCCCCTCTACGAACTGCGTGTACAGGCCTATTCCATAAGGTAAAACACGCGATCCCCCATATCCGAGTCTCCTACATCATTTTTACCGCACACACGGGGTCACACTTGTGAGAAACGGTCAATAAAAAATCCCAGCACTTCGGGGAATCACATCGGTGGACCAGAAACTGTCCATCACAAAAAACGGCTTTAGTCCGTTTTGCCCGCGCGCCAAAACAATTTATCTTTTTTGCAAAAAAAAAAAAAAAAGTTTACAGTTAATCGTTTCTTTGTAGGCAGTACTTTACATATGCGGGCCGGGTAGCTCAGTCAGTATAGTGACTACGGGCTGGACGGTCCGGGATCGAATCCCGGTGGGGACGCGATTTTCCGCCCGTCCAGACCGGCCCTGGGGCCCACCCAGCCTACCGTAAAATGGGTACCGGGTCTTTCCCGGGGGTAAAATGCGGCCGGGGCGTGCTGTTGACCACTCACCCCCTTCTAGTGCCGCGGTCATGCAAGACTAGAGCTACGTGTATACCTCTACCCACCCTCTGGGCCACACCGGGCCTGTAACGGGAAAACTTTAATTTACATATCAACCCGGTTCTCATCTAATTTATTCCTTACTGGCAGAGATTCCCCCTCAAGTGTTGTGTTTCCGGTCCCAACTGACCACAGCTGTAGACAGCCTGTACACAAAGCGGCGTTCTTTGTTGAAGCTTACTTGTGGCCTGTTTATCACTTTATAGCTTCATGAAAAGTCACGTTTTTATGAATCTGTACAGCTGAAAATCGAAACTGCCCGATAACTTCGACAGCCTGCAGCATCAAGAGAAGAGCAATCCTTTCAAAGGTTTAGGATCTGATGAAGGGAAACAGGCAGACAAAAGTGACCTCCAAGAAACGCGTTCACTTTGTAAAGAACACCTGTATGACAGCTCAAACCCAGTTGTCTAACATGCCATATTTGAAGCACTTTAACCTTATGACTTATTACAATATAACAACAGCCTACGTCTTTAACACTCACCCAACATAATACACAGGGTTCTTCCTTAGATGTTTATAGTACCTCACAAGCTTATGTACTTGACAAATACTATCACTTTCGTTAGGCATGTAAGCTGCCCCAGAGATACTATATATCAAGATACCACTTCACTTAAGCACCACTTATGTACACAACTATTCTACAAAGAACTGCCTACATTTTACTACTTGACCCTTTTACACCATGCATAAGATATTAATTGATCAGAATGCAGGCAGCAGTCACAATATAAAGATAGACAACAGCTCCTTTGGAAATGTGGAAGAGTTCCAATATTTGGGAACAACCTTAACAAATCAAAATTCTATTCAGGAAGAAATTAAGACCTGAGTGAAATCAGGGAAACCTTGCTATCATTCGGTGCAGAATCTTTTGTCTTCAAGTTTACTATCTAAAAGTATAAAGATAAGATATACAGAACTATAATCCTGCCCGTTGTTTTGCATGAATGTGAAACTTCGTCGCTCACAATGAGGGAGGAATGTAGGTTGAGGGTGTTTGGGAATAGGGTGCTGAGAATATTTGGGCCTAAGAGGGATGAGGCAACAGGGGAGTGGAGAAAACTACACAATGATGAGCTTAATGATCTGTACTCCTCACCCAATATTGTTCGGGTGATCAACTCGAGAAGAATGATATCGGCAGGGCATGTAGCACCTATGGAGTTAGCATTAGTGTATACAGGGTTTTGGTGGGGAAACCTGAGGGAAAGAGACCACTTGGAAGGCCCAGACATAGATGGAAGGATAATATTAAGATGGATCTTCAGTAAGTGTTATGTGAGGGCATGGACTGGATCAATATGGCTCAAGATAGGGACAGGTGACAGGCACTTGTGAATGCAGTAACGAATCTTCAGGTTCCACAAAAGGTGGGGAAATTCTTGACTAGCTGAGAACCAGTTAGCTTCTCAAGAAGAACTCTACTCCATGGAGTAAGAATAAGATGATAATTATGTATAAAAATAACCAATTTAGTTTTGCGCAATATAATTTGATACTTGTTCCTTGATGATGGTGATGATGATGATGATGCCATGAGGACTGCATAATGTTGGATTACCCAGCATTTAATAAAAAACACCTAATGACGAATGTGTGCATTTTGTTGGTTGAGTGTCATGACAACAATGCACAGAACGAATATAAAGTCAATGTCTCCTTACCACTGTGGGATTATTTTGCACGTACGTATGGAAGAGGTAACAGAAGAGTTGTCCTTCTGTTTCAATACCATGCTAACACCCACTGTAACCTCTGAACTACATGGTGGGCAGGCACTGTCCCGCTACAGTTGCCATATTTTGACAAAGGTCCACACAACTCTTTCGATACGAAGGTAGGTAGCCTATGCCCCACAGCCATTCTAAACAAAGTAACATAAAATGAGAGTACTTACTTAACTGAATGTAACTTACATAAAATTGGGGATGAAAGACCTGGTCATTAATAAAACAGGGCCATCTGCTCCTCACAAGTCATGGAAAGTTATACCTGGTCACAAGGTCAAACTCTGTATAAGACTGCACACAAAAGCCACGCAATGAAGAACTCTATGAATATAGGTACGGGGAAACCAGGAACAGGGCTATGACATAACCAAGAGGACCCAGTGTTCATGAAAAGTTGTTATTTATGGGCACATGCCACAGACAAAATAGCCCTATGCATGACCACTGGTTGCTAGTCATCCCTTCCCAAGATCCATGCCACTTATTTTGTTACTCTGAAGATGGAGGCAGTATCAACATCTGAAATTTCAGTACCTAAATAGCAAACTAGATGGTGTCACACCCTGACAACAAGAATCTTAATACCTGCCACCATGAATATTGTAAATCTCGCACAGCTGAGTGCAATTTACGGCAAAACTGCACTCACTCTTCTATACACATATGTACATACAATGAACAAACAAACGAACCAACCAACCATCTGACCTGCCAGCCAGCCAGCCAACCAACCACCTGGCCTGCCAGCCAGCCAACCAACCAAGTGACTGACCAACTAGCCAACCAGCTAACCAACCAACCAACCCCATGAAAACCATAAAAAGCTAACAGTTTCTCAGGAAGACAAGAATTTCCCCACATTTTACCAAACCCATAAGATCACTATGACATTCAAAAAGCCTGCCATTTTTTCATATCCAGTCGATGCTCTTCCACCCTATTCAAGACTGACTTCAGTAACATTTTTACATATACAGTATTTTCAAAAATAAGTTATTATTTTTTGTAGGCAGAAGATGGGACTGCAAGTCTACCACCAAACCTCATCAACTGGCACATACCCAGACCCTCACTCTGGTGTGCAGACTCAAAACATCCTTCCAGCATATCCAGAGTTCAATCCAAACGGCCAGGCCATCAGAACGAAAGAGGCTCAACTTCCTCACAAGCATCCAGCTCAAGCAACACCAGCACACAGGTATAGAACATTTACATACTGCAGTCAGAAAGACATCAATTGCAATGTCCAGTAATTACAAAGTTTAATCAAATACGTACAGGTTCCGTACAAGATTAACCTTTACAGTAGGGCCAGTACCCAAAGACACACATCATTTCCAGTGTGTCAAGCTGATCACATACAACACCTTGGGAGTTTTACAAACTCCAAATGTAACACAAAAGGTATTTAATCTTATCAGTCTAAAAGAAAGAGAATGGTTCAGTGTGTCAGGTCCAAATAAGTATGTGCCTCCCCACCTCTTTTGCCTGTGCACAGAAATACATCCCACTATCAAAAACGGTGTGTTTACTTTTTCCTATTTTTGGTACCATAGACAACATCAAAACACAAAGTAGTCGGAATCCTAATGAACTTAATTAGAAGAGTATGTTTTTCACTAAATGATGATATAAAAGAATGAATTTGAAAAGTAATGGACATAGAGAACAAAATGATTGTTGAAATGGCCAGCACACAATTCACAGTGGAAACGGGGGCTGAAAGGTACATGAAAGGAAATGAAATTAAGGATATTACACAGTTTTTCTAAGATTTGAGATATGTATTAACAAAAATACAAATGAAATTACTGATGTGAGGGCTCTCCCAAAATTCTTGGACTTTAGGAGATGAATTCTGTGGGTATGGATTTCCAGAGATATGAAGATCAGAGTTTTGTTTGTCTGGTATAGCAGCATCAAAACAAAAACCTCCCATCATTTGTCAGGCCTAGCTAAACATTAAACAGACCGTGTATACAGCAATTCATAACCAGAAAGGCAACGTATGTATAATACAACATTGAGATGCATTCGCATAACCACTGCTGTAGTGGAAAAGCTATAGGTATTATATATTCTGAGCCTTAGGCATCCAGCATGCAAAGCATATGTTTTGCTGTATTATATTATCATCTGTGGCCTGTACAGCACATCCACATTTTTCCACACTATCTCACAAAAAGCATGATTTTTGAACGAACTTATTGAATATGAAATGTGTTTTTGATTTTGTATACAACTTTTGTCGGAAACATTTCTCATTACAGGCAGCAATGAGCCAGATACTATCATAAATGTACCATGTAAAGTACCCATAATTCTTCTCAGATTTTAATGAAACTTGAATATTCTTGACAGATCTTCAAAACACACCCAAATATCAAATTTCATGAAAATATGTCCAGCAGGAGCCGAGATGTTCCATGTGGATAGACAGACAGACAAGATAAAGCTAATAGTTGCTTTTTGAAATTTTGCACACAGGCCTAAAAAATGACAGATAAAAATTATACTGTTCTATTTCTTAGACATCAATTCCTTAACTTACAAAATTAATATTAAGCTATCCCCAATTCCGCCAAGTTTGCGTTGTACAGAAAATGTGAACTTCGATTTGTTACATAGCCACGTGATTGAGTGACGTTTCCTTTGTTTTCCTGGGATTCCTTACACTTAGAAGTAACCAAGCTCCACAGTTTCTTTCTTCATTCTACATGGTGTTGGTTACACAGGTATCTTGTTCAGTTTCAACCATCCACTTATGAGTACCTTGTGTTCACAGAAGAAGCATTTCTAGAGAGTAACAATGCCGGGCAGAATACGACACTCTTTACTGTTTCAGAGTGGTGCATCTGGATCCCTTCTGCTCACAGCAGCTAATCTTGCTGCTCTGAGATATGAACCCACAATAAAATCTCCAGAGACACAGTCAATGGCTTCTTCCACCCACTTCACTCTCGTGAATGGTATTACAAGAATAAGAACACAACCATTATCAACATGCTGCTGCCAGTCTCATCAACTGACAACTCTAGTCTTCACTACATCCAGTATTTTTCTTGTAGCAATAATCATGGCTGTTATTTACTTGGAAAGTAAGTACAACAGCATGCATAATGAAGTTCTGTGTAGACAAATGGCAGATGAATTAAATTATGACTGCAAAATCTTGTATAATAATAATAAATAGTAAATGAGAATGTAACAAGGCAAAATTAACAAGAAAAATATGTTCTAAGAGTTGCTGAAGAACCTTCAAAAGATGCACTTACAAGGATAGGATGATAAAAATAGAATGAATTAGGTATGAAACAGGCTACAATTATTTGGAATGAAAAATAATTATTCAATCCATAATGTCTCTGCTGTAATTATGAACAAAACAACGATAGAAACCAAGAGATTTTCTTTGGAAATAGCTTCTCTGAGATATATTCCTTGTCTTTAGTACAGGTATGTGCCACATAATGACATTTCGGTCAACGACAGATGGCATATACGACAATGGTTCCGTAAGATTATAATATTATAATATTACATAGTATTATAATATTATAATACTTGCAATTGTGTTACAATTGCCTACAGTATTTAGTACAGTAACATGCTGTACAGGTTTGTACCCTACGAGCAATAGGCTATACCATATAGCCCAGGTGTGCAGTAGGCTACACTATCTAGGTTATGTGTAAGTACACTCTGTGACATTCGCACCACGACAAAATTGACTAATGATGCGTTTCTCAGAACATATCCCCATCATTAAGTGATGCATATCTGTATCTTCTCAGTAACCCAACCTATCTGCATTTCACAGAAAAATTCAAATATTAAATATATATATATATATATATATATAAAAACATGATTCATGAAGAAGATCAGGAAATGCTTGTCACCCTTCAATTTAGAATGCTTTGTCTTCCAGTCTGCTATCTAAAACCATAAAGATTACATAAAATATACAAAATACAATTTTGACTGCTGTGTTGCACAGCATAAAACTTGGTCACTCACTCTAAGGGGCAAAAGAAGTGACGGCATGTCAGGCCGCCTGTTCAAGCCCTGTATCAAGTCACTGCTGATGTTACTTAAGAAGAAAACAATAATATGTCCATTACTACTTACATGAACAGACAGCTAATGACTGTGCTTCATTGGTGAATAGACACGTTTTCATGAATTAAATGCAGTGATCAGCATACACTGGCATTAGCATTGACCAGTTTTACAATGAAACTAAATTAAGCATGAAAAGGAAGTTCAGCATTAAGTGTAATTACAGTCTTATTAATTTTTTTACAGTGAGATGGCGAGACATCCACTTATTCAGATGACCAGCATTTCCAAACGCAATCTGATACACAAGCCCACAACACGCAAGGAACAGCAGTCTGGCTGTCTTTAAAATATGTGTTGTGTATTTCGTGTTCAACTGAAAGAATTTCGAGACACATTACAGTGAATGTGATTGTTTCAGACTTCCAAGATAAATGAAATTATGGCTGTGATTTTCTCATACAATATACTACATGTAGTTAACTGTTCATCTCACGATCTAAGAAGGGTACAAAATGACAGCAGCCTGTTGAAATGATTATGCATTTCATGGGCGACTTCATTATGACAGTGTGATGCAAGAGCAGGCTGCCAAACACCCAAAGACACAGACGTGAATGGATAAGTTGAAAATGTACAGACTATCCAGTGTAAAGTACGATAAAAACAAACTAAAAAAGCAAAATATTTCATTCTGAAGGCTTCCAAAAATTAACAGTGACATGAGATAAGTCAGTTACTTCCTTATTTATAAAATGAATACATTCTTGAGCAAACCTGTAATTTCACCAAAAACAGAAAACAAAGTTGTTCACACACTTCTGTAAATCCTTAGTGTGAAATGTTTTGTAAATTATTTACTGTTTAAGTCATCATTATTTAAATAGACTCTAAGACCACTATTTGTGGATGCAAACATTTTTTACCTTTAAAGGTGTAGTAAATTCAATGAAATGACATTTGAAATGACTAGTGGGCTTCAATTCCAAGTTTTCCTTCACAGCCTTGCACAGTAGGATCCTCCTGTAATGAACCCTCAATGGACATGAACATTTTACCATTTCAGGTATTTCTAAATAAACAAATTTCACAGCACATATTTGAGATGTTCATAGCAAGACTATAAAATGTCTACATGTGGTTCCCAAATGAGTGCAGTTGAGGAATTAAGTCAAGTCACTGTGCTATCCATGGGAGAGGAATGTAAAAATGATGATAAAGTAGTCACCTACCTCGATCTCTGATAACGTTTGTGTCCATCTGTAATTGGGAAGGTCACACCCATTTCCAGAATTTGGTTTCAACTTCCCCTTCTCCTTTGGATCCTCCTCTTCATCTGACCCAACTTTTGTTTCATCTTCAGTTTTCTCAGATGAAATAACACTGGATACATTTTCTGAACTTGCAACTTTATCCTGTAGCAAAAATATACTTTCAGTTGACCTCATAGTTCTAGAATTACCAGAACAACAAATATTAAACACATTCAGTGAGACAACTTGTAACTTTATTGCATTCTATAAAGGAGTAATTATATTCAAACTGCAGTGCTTCAAATTAAAAAATGTAGTTCCACTGCATGTAGCAAAAGATATAAACATCACACACACAGAGAAGGAATTACAACAATGCTTTTTGAAACCAACACCTAGAGTAAATTATCAGTTTACATAAAACATACCATAATTAACTGCCCTCATTTCCAGATCATAATTTACTGTGCTCAATACAAAACATGGCAGAAACTTTGTGAATTAATCCAGTATAAGGCCAATACAACAGCCACCACCAGCAGATACAGCACAAATTCAACTTCCAGATTACTTGATAAGAAAATCACATACACCACCAATTCCAGAAAGCATACAAACATCACAATAACTCAAATGTAAGAAGAGGAACGAGGTTATGAAGTTAATGATTTCATGTCACTTCACACCCAGAAATCTTCTCACTTTAATGTTGGAAGGGAAATAGTCAGAAATTGCTCAACATTCAATTCTGAACATTTGAATAGCTAAAAGCCAGGGAATCTGAACGATTCCATTCCCTTCCACTTTAAATATACACACTATAACTGCCATAACCAAGTCTAAGCAAGAACACAATTTACTTCTGCAGACCAATTAACAGCTCTACCACACTTATCTGTGTTACTTACTTTTTGTTTTCCCTATTATTTAGTTTACTTAATGCTACTGTGGCAAAAGAACACTCCACACCCAGCAAAACACTTCCAGAAGATGCCTCATTTCACAGATTCACCATTATGGATACTAACAGGTGTGAATTTTTGACATTTTACTTTCTTCCACAGGCAGCAAAAATATGAAATCAGACCAGAAAATTGGAATTTAATGCAATATGCTTCCAACACCACACAAAAGGTCACGTCCTTTTTGTAGGAGCACTGACAATCTGAATGCGAAAATTGTAATGCCAGGGCTCCTGCAACAGTGTGAAAAGCAGCAATTTAAACTTTTAGCATGACCCAAGTTTTGCCCACACCTAGCTGCAGACATCAAATGAACAGGTCAGAACAGTCAACATATGGTCCATGAGCCATACTGGAATTGCAGAGGGAGTGAATTCTTAATGCCAGCACCCAGTGGCATACCGTGGAGGGGGGGGTAAAAACCCACCCACTAAAATCGTGCCAAACTCAACCCGATTGTGAAAAATGTTAAAAATTGCTGAATTTAGGACACCAACACCCCAAGATGTTCGGAAAAAAGGCAGTAAATTCTAAAACTACCTAGGTTCACAATTGTTTTACATTAGCAATAATAAATAAATTGGTTGTCATCATAAATAGTCTTAAAGTACTAAAAATTAAGAAAATGTTACTATATGAAATGAAATTTCTTGTACCAAATTACAGCTGCCTCCAGAACCCCTGACTAGGGGGCTACCACCCCCAGATCCCCATTCTCTGTCCTCTGTCCTCAGCTAAATTTGTTTAACCCCCCCCCCGCACAAAATTCCTGGGTACGCCACTGCCAGCACCCATGTTTCAACATTACATATTCTTAATTAAATGTACGATATGCAACATACACACTTTTATTATGTTTCGATTTTTATGTCTTTTATTACTGCTGTGATACACATTAAAATATCAAAGGACAGTAGTGAAAACAATGGAGGGTATTCAATAAGTCATGCAAATGCATATTTTCCTTCATTTCATTTGCATATGCCATTGTTGACAGCGTGGTTACAACACTTCAAGTGCTTGGTTCCCCATGGATGGATGTGGTATGCTCTATGCCTGTGGTATTCAGTGTTCTACAAAATGCTTTCTGCACGCACGCACACACACACACACATTTCCTTTATCATGGAATCAGTAAATACAATTTTGTTGATTTTAAATTGCACTTTTATTTACCTTCCCATCTTTGTGCATACTTGGCACAGGGTTTCTTGTAGTATAAATCACCAACAATATAATGTTATTCTTCATAAATGTGCATGAATATATTATTTCTTTAACTGAAATCTTATATTTTAAAGGGTTCATTTACTTTCTGCTCTCAAAAAGAATACTTTTACTTCACAGCAGTTCCACAAACTTTCAGATTTAGTCACAAGGTTTCACAGATATTCACAGTCTGAAGACCACTTATTTGTACTAAGACTGTGTGTGTGTGTGTGTGTGTGTGTGTGTGGCTTTTATTTTTGGTGGACATGTATCACATATGAGACAAGATCAAAAACCGATAAAAATATGAATGCATACTTTATCGATGAGTAAATGTGCTGAATATATGCTGAAATATGGGGCAATACCCATAAGGAACAGTAACAATATATTTAAACAACCAACATAATACAAGAAGATGGAGGCAGCAGGTTTCTCCCAAACACTTGCACCCACCTACCACATTATGCAACATATATAAAATGTAAGAAGGGGAACGAGGTTATGAAGTTAATGATTTTGTGTCACTTCACACCCAGAAACCTTCTCACTTTAATGTTGGAAGGGAAATAGTCAGAAATTGCTCAACATTCAATTCTGAACATTTGAATAGCTAAAAGCCAGGGAATCTGAATGATTCCATTCCCTTCCATCTCAACACTCAATCAACAGCTGAATGACAAAACTATATATATAATCCAAGAAACTAAAATGCAGAATGTGGCCTAATCCAGAACTGGGGGACCCGTTTATTGCCAATGTCCACACTACTCAACACTGCACAGAAAATATGTAACCCATGGTTCCTAGAAGCCGAAATTCTCCACTAGTGATGTGTACGGCTAGATTAAAAGGGTTAATTTGTTGTGTGTTTGTATGTTCATTCACAAACCCCCCCTCCCCCCGGCATGTCTTTCATGTTGGCATGTGGGGAACAGCAGATGTCATACCGCCAGCACACAATACAAAAACCTTTATGCACTTAACCACACACTGTACAAAACACAGAACAATATGGAAACAAAGTCAAAACTCTAACCAACATCCATCATATGTGCACGATACAAACTGACACAGGAACTGTGAACAATACAGAGACACAGTAAAAACTGTAACTAATGCCCATTATGAGTATGTGCTACAAATGTGGTCCAGGAACAGTGAACAATACTGAGATACAGCCAAAAACCTAACCAATATCTGTCATATGTGCGTGGTAAAAATGTGATACAGGAACAATGAACAACATGGACAAATAGCCAAAATCGTAACTAACATCTGCCAAGTGTGCACGCTAAAACGTGGTACATGAATACTGAACAGTACAGACACACATCCAAAACCCTAATCAACATCTGTCATGTATGTGTTATACAATTTTGGAACAGGAACAACAAATAATACACAGACACAGCTAAAACTGTAACCAACGTCCGCCACACGTGCACCAAAAGAAATGCAGCACACCACTGACGAGAGAAAATCACGGCATGGTCAAAAGTGACACAGGCGTAGGGGACAGCCCTAGCAGACATTCACAAATCCCAAGGCTGGAATACAGCCATTAGACAAAACCATGCCACAAGAGATCATGTACCAGGGAAGAGCAGAAGTGTGCTAGAGAAAAGACACCCATAATGCATCACGTACCACGAGCAGAGAATGCTGGCAGCTACGGACCACAGATTACACATCTTCCACGCAGAGCTGAGAAGTGCGCAGGTTGGCAATAAATGGGTCCCCCTATTCTGGAGTAGAGCCACAGCAGCTCCTATAGCAAAGTGCATTTCCTTGGTATCACTAAAGGAATTGCCTGTTCCAGCCTTATACTTGACATGAGTACATTCCTTCCTACATAAAAGTTTGTCCATACTACTGATACAAACATCACATTATAAGTATCACCACACCTTTTTGCATGTAACAGAAGTCCAGCCAGAATTAGTGCACTGGCTGACCCCATGCCCAAGTAGAAGGCAGTTGTATTCGCATGGAACAAACATAAAATTAATGACTAAAAAAAGAGACATTAACATATACCTTATCAATCTCTTTTTGTAACTGCAATGCTTCATCATCTGTCAGTTCAGTTATACTGGCTTCTGATTTAGCATCAGAGATTTCTTCTTCCTTTTTCTTCTGTGCTAATCTATCCTTCCTCTTCTTTTCATGATCTTCTCTCTCTGCTTTCTTTTTGGAGTCTAACTCTAATGCCTGTTTTTCATACTTCCTGAATTTTGCCATTACTAGCTGCAATTAAAAACAAACTAATAAACAACTCCATCTTTTTTCTCATTTGCCACAACTGTAGCAAATCCACACACATCAACCATTCTGCACAAACTCCATAAAACACTACCTTCAGACTGTGAATTCAGTGTGCCAACATGAGAAATCAAATAACATGAAGTTAAGTTACATTTTCAATTTCAGACTGCAAGTATACATCTACACAGCTTTAGGAAGTGTCACAGGTACTTAAAAAAATCGCAATTGGGAGACAAAGTTTTTCTGGCACGCCATTTCACCAATTTTAGTGTTTAAAACTGTCTCACATAAAGCTGACCCAAGAATATGAAGTCTGAACATTTTATCTATCTTTGTATGCTTTCACTGTCAGCAGGTCAACTTAGCATTTCTATGATTCATGTTCATATTTGCATGGAAACCCCTTATAGCACAAAAACCACACAAAGTTTGCTACTAATGGAACCTAATGCTTACCTTCTCTCCAGCTCCTTCACCACCACCAGTATAAAAATCTGTCTTGCGTGCCAAGAAACTGAATATGGTATCCAACAGCTGAAATTAAAAATAGGAATATTTAACTACTAGTGTATATCATCTAGTGAAGCTTTAAGATAACTTGCAAAAACCACCATCATCTTCATATCCAAGTGCTTTGTCTTGATACCAAAACAAAAACCTATTTTCAGGAATAATCCGAATCTGAAACTTATTATCTGAGAGTATGCTTAAGCCATGGGAACAAAAATCCAAGGCGTCTCATGACCTGGGCAACTAAATTTTGTACAGTAGTGCCTTCTACTCTCAGCATACTTTTGCAGCTTTTTCCCCTACATACAAAGATGTGCATCATTTCAAATGAACTAAGCAGGAAGTGCCAGGTTAACACACAGCTTCACAGATCATTACACAATTGCAGATCCTCACTGTAGAGCTTTGTTCATCTTGTTGGTTACAGCAGGAATCAACAATTACTGTAGATGAAATATTACTTCATAACTTGATATCGTTACAGTATACTAATTTCTGATATTCTGTTAGGTTAAAATTCTGCATATCAAAGCTATATGAGCAATACTGTAGTGCTAGTTGACCTGCATGTATCTAGTGTGCCGTAACAAATGACAGCCAGTTAGTCGAGACAGACTTATGTTAACATTTAGGCTATCTCTCTGTTATTGGTGGTGCTCTTCTTTTCAACCAAGGCAACCAATCCACTGCAACACTGCTACTACACAGCCTTCATCTGCACTGAAAACTTTCACACAATGGTCAACCAGTACTACAGTACAGCCGTCATATGTATGTCTCAGGGCCCAACATATGAAGATAAAGAGAGGAATATTCTGTTACATGGATAATAAATGGCAGGGATTACGTTAACCAAAGACTACAGGACTATGACCATGGAAAGGGAACTTACTTCCATAGATAAATACACAGTGGAGGTATAGTTCCTTCCCTAATCGCAGCACTCGATGGCATGACTCATTAACCTCACATCCTAACCACTTTACTTCCGGGGGAAAAAAAGCCACAGGTACCCATTCAAAAAGAAACTTCGCCCCAGCACCATGATGGACGTTTTGGAAAACAGAAAAATCTCTTGCCCCTTACGAGATACAAACCCCGTAACGTCCAGCCTGTACCCAAATCCCTATGTCGACTATGATATCCCGACTTCTCTTTAGATCCATACCAAGCACACCCAAACCAACTCTATATCGAAGGAAGGAGACGCCATGAACAATTCATGCTATGTGAACGACAGTTAACTCAATGGTGCCCTAATGTGAGATGCCAGGGCAGTTCAGATGTCATAATCTTTATGGACAGTATTGTTCGTTTCACTAATCCGTCCCACACTTTCGCGCGGCATATTTTACCGTCGGGTATTACAAACATGGCTAGACCGAGTGAACGGGCACCAAAAAAAAAAAAAAAAAAAGTTTCTTTTTTTATTTTTATTATAAAAATTTTTTTTGGTTAAGTGGTTTTTTTTTTTTTTTTTAATAAATTGGTAAAATAAAAAATAATAA
>Ga0123355_10009588_pt1 | contig 14748 bp, 12 predicted proteins | sample TergutEmb28metaG_3_FD_89872 | JGI IMG/M metagenome (GOLD analysis project Ga0123355, IMG submission 89872) | Embiratermes neotenicus P1 segment gut microbial communities from Petit-Saut dam, French Guiana - Emb289 P1 | ecosystem: Host-associated > Arthropoda: Insects > Digestive system > Gut ...
CAAACATAACCTGACTTACGAGGATCTGAGATTGAAAGGATTTTGTTGTTTGCTTCAAATGACGGTTGGTGGGGGGGGGGGATGCTTTTAAATTTGAAGATGGTACTATTACAGTGTTGTATCGTTGATAATTGACTTACATTCATTAATACCGTGGACTGGATGTGCTTGCTTAAAATCGGCAACGTCTGAAAACTTGTATTTTTTTTTTGTAACTTGAGTCGCTTCGTTTACTAAACATCTTATCATGAGGAAGCACACAAAGAGTGAAGACAAAGTACTACACTTGCTGGAGGCCGTCGTTAGATGAGAGAGAACAAAATCGCGCCTTGGCATTGAATATCATGTCTTCTGGGATATGACGCCGTAGGGTGTGATGTAAAGTTACGAACTTTTGGATGAAGATGCTGCCTGTTTTCTTCTTCAGGTTAGAAGTTGAGGTACGAAACCAGTTGGACCTACGGCACAACTCTATTGGTTACTTGGAAGGTCATCTCCTCTCTCGGTAGGCAATAAAATCTTGTACAAATCTCTCATTATTCCTAAATGGACCTATGGAATTGAATTATGGGGCTGTGCTTGCAAGTCCAATATTGCAATCATACAGATATGCCAGTCTAAAGTACTGCGAGCAACTGTTGACGCCCCATGGTATGTCATTCCAACCGTGCAAGAAGTCATCCACGACAGAAGTACCAAGCACTGTATAAAACTAGAAACTCACTCGAACACCCTACTCCACCCCATTCCACGAGATAACGTCGTGCGAAGACCGAAACGACGGTGGCCAGCTGACCTGTAGTACGGTGAACGAGATCTCCTCGCAGGAGGGGACCTCATCACGCTAGTATTTCCACAAGTTTGACTCATAGCCAGTCCATTAACTTATAGAATACTTTGTACTCTGATTGTTGATTTACAATAAATAAAAAGAAAAAGAAGTTGAGTCAGCAGGATCCTCTGTAATGTCGGTACATTTCTAACACGCCACGTTTCAGAAGTCTGTGTTCTTATTTAGCGCTGTGAGAATCTCAAATTTTAAATCGTGGTCACTTCACCCGGGAGAAAGGCGGATGTTTGGGCCGGAAGTCCGTTTAGTACGTGATGATGAATGAAACTATTTGCAGCTCTCCTGTCAGGATTAGAGTCATGCCCGGCAAGCTATTTTGGGAATGAAGTGACGGGTTGCACGAATTTGTTTTGGCGGGAACATGAATACGGTTTCACAACTCCTCCTTTTCTAACTTCCTTATTTAGTAATTTCTGTCTCATTTGCGACCGATGCGTAGTTTGACATTTGAGTCACTCTTAAAGACTCAACTGGCCGCAATGCCTGTCATTGCGACGACTTAATTACTCCAAATACCTTGGTAGTCCGCACTGGTACTGCAAGAACCGCGATGGTTGATGTCGTGGTTTCCCAATTCTTTTGACAAGTTTGTTACTTTCATGTGTGCGTGCGCACGCCTACGTGTGTACACACGCGCATGAATTACTTGTTTTTTTAACGACGCTTTTAATTACGAAGATATACATCAGAACATTGGTTCCCAAAGTGTGCTCCACGGATTCCTTGGGAACCGCGACCAGTTCCGAGGGGATCCGTGGGTACATTTCTGTAATGGATGCTTTGAAGTTTACTTGTTTATTAATTAAAGGAATAATGTATTGTTAAAATTAATCGCTGAACTTCTTTGTCGAAGTGTTTATTTCGGGTGGCTGTTAGAATATTTAATTAATAAACCCTCTGTACCCACGAAGCGAGAGACATTTTATTTAAAGTTAAATCATGCAATGAATTGTTACGTATGCTATTGGTATGTATGCATAGCTATCTAAAGTCGGTTCTGAGACACACGTTTTTAATTTTGGATACCAATAATTCCGACAAGGATGTGAGGATCCGTGGTAAAGTTTCGAAGTCAAAAGGGGTCCACGAGCAAAAACGTCCGGGAAACACTGGCTTAGAATTGTAGGATATCCAGGGAATAGTGAATTGTAGGATGTAGCAGGAAGCAGTCGTGACCTGACATAAGGGATTGCCTTGGCATTCGCCTGTAAAGACTGCGGAAATCCACTGAAAACAGCAGTCAGGTTAGCCGCTCTCGTGGTTGAGTTTTAGTTTTGTGTATTAAGTCGGGGAGGGCTACATGCGAAACATGCAGTAACAACTTGCGAGTCGAGGTGTTTCCCAAGACTCCAAGTTGCTACTGCATGCTTCTCAGGCAGCCCTCCCGACTTAATACACAAAACTAAAACTTTCTTAGATCCTTATTTCATATTTATGTTATCTTTATTTCATATTTATGTACATGCATAATCACCACCGCCACCGGGTGACAGCCCATTTTCAGGTAAATTATTATTATTATTATTATATCCATTTACGAGTTTATACTCTTTCGTAATCTTTAGGGTCGCATCTCAGTCTAAATATTTTGTAAATGCAGATTTAAAGAGTAGTTTGTGCACACGTTTTATGCGTAATTCCTAATAATGTATCTGCATACCAAATTTCATGTTTCGAGACATAGTAAGTCCTAAATACCGATTGCACGATTTAATTTTCCCTAATTATATGCAACCTGGAAATCGCACTAAGAAAATAATCGATAATTGAGTAGGAGTGTGACGTAACAAAACGAATACACGCCTGTGGACTGTTATGTCACACGACAAAAAATCTATAGGCGTTTGTGGATAATTATGTATTTAACGTCCCTTGCTCTTTCGCGTTTCTTACAGTTATTTTGTAAACGGCACGATTTTCGGAAAAAATGTATTTGACATGAAATGTTTGATTTTAGCTCGAAATTTAACCCGAAACTTCCCTCAACCCAAGAAGAATTCGGCGGGATGTCATATATGTCCTTAGGCATTAATGTAAAGTGCCTGTTATTTTTATACGATTTGAACCACACTTGATTCTCAGCAGAAGAAAAGGTAAAAATTTCCCTCTACACGACAGGAGGGCATGTGAGGGTAGAGGTACAGCTTCACTCATTCGTAACCTCGGATTCGATGGAGATGTGTGTTCTGCTCATCCTCCGGTATATTTACCCCCGGGGAAGGAACTCCCGGTATCCCTTGAATAGGAGAATGGGTATGCCCAGTAGCCGGTATGGAGGTTTCGAAAAAGAGAAAAATCTTGCTTCTGCCAGAAATCGAACCCCAGATCGTCTAGCCTATAGTCCAGACTTAACGAATATCCTTCCAGCGGGAACAGAGTTGTTCCGTGCGGGCGGACGGACAGACATGGCGAAGCTTTTTTTACAGCTTTCCAAACTGGCCTAAAAACGGATCGCCGAATTGTAAAATTATTGATCTGCCAGAAGTTCCTGTAAGCATACCATTCGTAAACACAGGCGTCTGAAGGGAAGCAAGCGCCGTACGTTCTTCGCTGAACGTCTTGACTGCTCCCCATGTGTATATCTTCAGTCTGTTTGCATAAGAACACAGCAGGCCTTTGTGTGAAAGTATGACGACATTGTGCGCATCTGTGAAAGAGCACTTCGTGGGTTTACTATCAAAATCCATTTGTTGGGCTAAAAATGAAATGTGTGCAGACGTTTCCTTACGTTTGTAGGCGTCAGAACTAATCAAGGATTCTTGGAATTTATTCGCATGTCCGTATTTCGTATTGCACATGTCATTCCTAATTACAGAGTACTGTTTGGTCATCACATATTTAGTACAAGCATACTTGCCACATCAGACGGTCTGCGTGACACGACATTAAAATTGAGTCGTTCTTTATACAGCACATTTTCTTCCCACATAATATCCCCAGTTATTTCACACAAAACAGGTTTTATTTGAGTGGCTTTAATGAGGCTTGTGTAAAGTGTTCCATAGGTGCTAAAAATTGCCGTGAACTTGCAGGGTGTTATAGTATATTATATACAGATAGCAATGAGTACAAAAGCCGTCCCTGTATAAACATGCGGTGAAGTCATACAGAGGTCTTAGAGGAAGCTGCCTGATAAGTTCCCATTTATCCCATACACATAATGCTTGTTCGACTCGTAATGCGGTGGCCTTTCAGATGGTTTTGGCGTCAGATTTTTTTTTTTTTTTTTTAAATGTGAACTCTGTCTGTGTGTATTTCCTCTTGATGACACAGCTCCGGCTGTAGATAATTTGTTTTGTGAGTCGTTCAGTAGCTTTACTGTCAGATGCATTTCGTTTTGTTGTGTACAGCGGGGCCATCCAAGTCGCTGTGCACTTCATGAAGGCGTAGGGGGAGTGGAGATATAGCTCCACTCCGCAACATGGGCATAAAGGTAGGACTAAATGTTTAGCTTCAAGCCTCGGCCGCTGTACGCAAGGAGAGGGAGGCCCCAGGAAGAATAGCCGAGGCATGGTGGGCCCTATCGCCGGTTTGGACGCTTTGGAGAAGAGCTAAATAAATCTCTTGCCCCCGCGGGGTGTCCAAACACGATTCCTCGGTTGTTCAGCTCACCTTACATGGGCTTCTTTTGTTGCTTAAACATGTTTAAGTGCTGACTTTAGACTGCTCATGCTCCAAAGACTGATCAGTTTCTTTTTCTACATGTTAACTGTTTTGTTTGTATTTTTTGAGCGTTTGAGCATGGCAGACGTGTCTGTATGTCTACTATGTCATTATCCGCAAGTGCCTAAATGCAAGACACCCGTCGTAACACGTGTGATGGGATAGTGGTATCTAATCCTGTGAGCAGTTAAGTAGGCATGTGTACAAATCAATGCGTTGCACATACGTGGAATAGGTTGGTCTCAGAGACGACCCCGCCTTGCGAAAGTAAAATCAAGGGCATGATGGACGTGGGTAGTTAAGAAACGCATACGGAAATTTGGCAGGGAATTCCTTGGTTGGTGTTCAGTTCGGTGGCGGGGAAGGAGGTGTAAGGATAATGCTGAGACAGATTTTTGGACGGTTAGTTGTAGGGATTGAAGGGGCTCAGGTTAGTATTCATTGTCAGGTTTTGGTATGAGGGGTGTTACCACAGCAGCTGCTTAGTCTTGCTTGCCATAACGACTGTGTGGCTGGACTGTTGTGCTAAACCGGAAGTGTACAAATTCTGGCCGTCGGGTTTTCTGGGCGACATAACTTTGCACGGTAGCACACATTATCTGTGGATCATCGGTGTGGATCTTGCTTCATGTCATCTTTCTGGCGCGTATAACTTTGAGGTAGCTAAACTTTACTGCCTTCCATAACACTGATTACATAATTTTGATTATGGATTCGTGGTGACATGAAATTGCACTAATAATGGACTTTTGTATCGTCGAAAATTTAGTTATTTTAATTTGTCAGTCTGCCGAACGAAATGCTGCAGTCATAACTCGTCTGATTTACAGTGTACCCGGTTCAAATCCCAGCTGCAGACATTCACTATCCTGACCTGTTAGAGCATCTTTTTTTTGGCCGCTTTCGCAAAATTTCTAAAAACGACTTTTAGCTTTGTTGTGGCTGTCCGTGTGCTCGCTTGGAACAACTCGGCACTCACTGGACGGATTTTCATGAAATTTGGAATTCGTGTTTTTTTCTAATACCGGTCAAGAAAATTCAAGTTCCAGTAAAATGTGACGAGAATATCGGGTACTTTATACAGGATGGGCCAAAAGTAGGTATATAGTATATAGTTAATTACCGTATACCTACTTTTGGCCCACCCTGTATGAAGACCAATATAGATTTTTGATCATATCTCATTCCTTTCGTCTTAGAATGGGAAATGTTTAAGACAAACGTTGTAGAGAAAATCAAGGCATACATTCTTATGTTAAACCCCCCCCCCCCGAAAATCTTTCCGTTTGTGAGATAGTGTGGAAAACATCGTAAAGGCGGGGAGGCCACAGATGACAATATGGCGCCTGCGCATTGCAGCTGAATATGTAAGGCTACAGACACACTCGGAATATGTAATACTTGTTGCTTTTCCACTGCAACAGTGGTTACACGAACATGCATCAGTGTTGTGTTAAACGTACATTGCTTGTCTTGTTATCTCTCCTGCCGGTGTTTAAGTGGTTCCTTAGAATATCGCGATGGCGTCCTCCCACGTCCCTACTAGTTCATGGGTCACAAATATCCTGCCATATCTCGTTTGACGCACCTTAATTTCAGCTGTGCATACAGCACAATACACGTATAACTGAATAACGAAAACAGAACAAGATTTCCGATATTTCGCATAGGCTACGTCATTAGTACCATCAACTGTTAAATTGTCCGAGAATTTTTCCCGTCGCGTGTGGAATAGAATCAGTGCCAGAGACTCAGTGGAAGCACAGCTGAGAACCCAATAGGTAAAACTAACACTTTGCGTGATTTCAGGCTTCCACCGTGAAATAGCTGAGAACTGCGCTCTTCTGGGTTATAACGCTACGTAAAAACCAAGATGTGCGCAGTTCTGAGCACAAACACTGCGTAGAGAAGAAAACCAACTAGATGCTATTGAATGGTTTATTGCACTTATAATCTGCTCAACATGTTTCGGGCACTTACATGCCTCTCATCCGAGGGGGATATAAGTGCCCGAGACTACACGTGTGTTGTTACCGCATATGGTGTATAATGCCTTGGTTGCTGGTGGTCGGCGGTCAGGTGCAGGGCAGCAGGTTATGCGTCCGGTATGAGGGATGTTGTTCAAGCTCCTGATGATGGGCATATAAGTGCCCGAAACATGTTGAGCAGATTATAATTGCGATAAACCATTCAATAGCATCTAGTTGGGTTTCTTCTCTACGCATTTACAACGATGCACGGACAAACATACATCAACACAGACACTTTGGTAGCAGTACCCCGATTTTCGAGACCCTTATTGGACAGGGCCCTAAATCAATTTCATCCATCTCCGATCCTTACAACTTATGTCTGTTACGAGGCATCTCAGTGTTATCATTACACCTTTTTCTGGGTCTTCCGTGTGGACTTTTCCAAGACTTTCCCATAAAAACTCTGCATTTTTAAAAGTCTTTTGAAAAGCTTTCAAGACTTGTTGTTACAACGGCACGGTGTTTTTCTGTTTTCACCGCAGCTGAACGAAGGCTGTTGAGGCTTGGTCCACTGCCACTCTGCACGGATGTCGAGAGAAACGCGGAAGGTTTAAATGCTTACGCTATCGATGAATTGTTTTTGTAGCGCTGTTTGGCTATCAGAACTTCTTGAATCACGTGAAATTCATTCATGTAAAAGCATATTCAGTATTCTGTATTCGTGTCTGTGAATGTTATACGAGTGGCAGAAAGAAAATGTGAATTTTTCCAAAACTTTATTCAGTGTTCCTTTGTTGTGTTTTTATCAGCGGATGTGTTGTCAGTCTTCAGTTCTTCAATTTTACGTGTTCTGTGCCCGAGATTAATTTTAGAACAATACCGCATATTTGTTTCTGATAGCGCTGTTGTGACGTGTGAGAAATTGGAAGTAATTAATGGGGTTCATTTCTGACGTTGCATATAAAATGTGATTCGACCAGACCTTTGCACAGAAGGTTTAATATTTGTGTGAAAGTAAACAAAATTTTCACAACTTTCACTGTTTTCTTTTCAAGTGTGAATGGATTTGTGGGCTGTCCAGTAGTTCGGGTTCATGTCACAAGTCGCGCTGTTAGCACAGCAAGGCCTGTAAAATTAATACCACACCGATAGGGGAAGATGCTTACGGATTATTCTAACGATTTCCACCTAATCGTTGGTTTTTGTGTTTTCAAGTCTGTGTGCGTTTTTCGCATGCAGAGGCCGTGCCCGTCCATCCGCCAGTATGACTGCGAAAGATACGAGCAGGTTTCTTAAAATTTAGTATTGGGCATCTGTATTGAAAATGTTTAAAATTTGTTGTTAGTATAGAGAAAATGAGAGAAATAGGGAGTTACGTATTGGGATGTGAAGAAAGAGTTATAGTTTGAACAGGAGAAATGTGATTGCATGCTTTAGACTGGGAGTATGGAAATTGAGAGGTATAAGGAGAGGTACAGAAAAAGGACGATGTCCACATGTAAAGAAGAGAACGCGACATACATACTCTTGAAGTATACAGAAATACAAAAATGGTATAAATTTTTGTAAACAGAATATCTTTGAACGTAACGAAGGACCAGAGGACAAGAAAGTAACGGTTCCATCAAGATTTTAGAACTGAAAACCTTAGGCCAGTTCTTATGCAGGACGAAGTGCACATGGGAAAACCAAGGGGAGAAACTATACAGAGTTTAGACGAAGAGAAAGAGGGAGGGGTAGAAATGTAAACATAGGTACTGTGTTTTGTAGAATAATATAGATGGAGTAGAACTGTCTGCTTACCGAGAAAATAGCTTAAGACAAACGATAAATATTAGTAAGTAAACATAATGGATGGGTACTGAAATGAGTTGGTATTTGGAGAGACGCATCCACGACAAAATGTACTTGAGTATAGATCAACAAACATTTTGTTTGAACTTATTTTTGATTCGCGTGGTCCACGTGCAACGTACATACGAAAGATAGGAATATACAGGTTTTCTTTAACAAGTTTCATGGCGCTGTTAAAAATGACCACGGAGTGATGGATTCGATTAAATTATTGTTAGTGACAGTACTATTATTTTGGATATAGCTAATCGTGTTGCGTTTCTCAAACACTTTCCGGAAAATAGGTCTGTTTCTGTCGACAGGGTTAATGAGTGTTGTTTATTTCAGACATTTAGCAGATATTCACTTCAATAACTGCGCACCAACATGCACTGTATGCAGGCTGTATACTCCAGATATCTTCTAAGGAACAGAACAGATCAATGTTCAGCACTGTTTCTTCAGAAACCACAAGTAAAAGCTCGTACATCCTTGTATGTATGGCTGAAATCCATAATATGTACACTAGACGAGAGTTTCTCAACCTTTGTGAGACCGCGGCCCGGTAAATTCTTTTTTCATAAGACGAGGGTCCGGTCCCAACAAATTTATTCGTAAATACCTTTCCATTTTTTTAAGTTCATATATTAAACTAACACAAGTATTAATAATTGTGGCATAATCATAAAAAGTATCAGTACACTTATGTATACGGTGTGGCATGTAGACAAATATAAAATTACATTTAAATTAGTTATCAATCACTGGACTAATGAAATCTTGTAGCATATTGTATTTTTCTTAGGCTAGCATCTGGGTCTGAGTTTTTCGACACATTCACGAATATTTTTCTCCTCAGAATATTTCCACTATAAAACATTTATTCGTGAAAATTGCTTAGAAAAATAAAATGACAAATCCCAGGAGAACCTCTCGCGGCCCGGTTTAATTGATGCCAGGTCCCGGAATCGGGCCGCGGCCCGGCGGTTGAGAAACACTGCACTAGACTGATTTGGACTTGGCTTAAAATATTGCTCGAACTATGACTCCGAACGTAGGAAGGATACTGTAGTGTCAGTTTTAAGATATATGTCATGTTTTAGTATGTACAGACGGAAACTTGGGATGCGTCACCTTTTAGTATTACAAAGAGAAACATGAGATTGGTCATAAATCCTGTCCCATGTGTCAGATATTAAGCCATATGTATGTATCATATTTTTTTCTGTTTTTGATTCTGGTGTACTTATAAGTTCCTGTTAATCTAATTTCTCGAAACAGTTAGCTGTAGTAAGTATTGTGTTTAAGACAGTAATAGTAGCTAAAACAGTAATAGTAACAAACGGACCTGGAAATTTTTCGGTATGTTGTATGAATGTGGAGTTATTTGACTTATTTTCTTTATGGCGTTTGTGTGACATTAACGTGTCCGCTGTGCTTTGGAAAGTGCAGTAACCTACCTAATTGTATGCAGAAATGTGGGTTAATTCCACCAGTAAAGTTATATTGAATTAACTGAATAAAGTTGTACACTCTAAAGTATTCTTTAAGAACTTTGCACGCATTTGTAACTCCAACTTATAGGCTGTAGTCCACTTTTTACCGCCTTTGCCCTCTAAAACGACTTAGTGCAAACCTGACCGGAATTCAGTACATGTCTTCGGTCGATCTTTTCTCTTCGCCAGCAGAACCAGACTTACACAGCCGCCTGCCTATAATTGAGAGCATGAAACTGGACGCTGATCTTCATCTAGTGCCGAGGTCATTTTCGTTTTGTTTGGTCAGTTTTATGTTTAATTTTACGTTTAAGAGATCCTAATTTGAGAAGAGTGCCTTCTATTTTTGTGCTTCTTGTTTGTGTCCGCACCCTGTGTAGTCGCATTGTGTTGCTAAATAAAAGTCTGTGAATGTGTTCATTGTAGACGCCTTTTTTAGGCGGATTCACAGAATTGCGAAAAGAGCCTATTAGCTTCGTAAGGTCTGTCTGTCCGTCCCTCCGTCCGAGTGGAAGAAACCGGCTCTCACTGGACGGATTTTCCCGAAATTTGTAATTCGTGTACTTTTCGAATATCAGTCAAGAAAATTCAAGTTCCAATAAAATGTGTCGAGAATATCAGGTACTTTGTATGAAACCAATGTAGATTTTTGATCATATCTTTGTCAGTTCTTCGTAGAATGAGAAATATATCAGACAAAAGTTGTAGAGAAAATCAAGACACACATTTTTATATTAAAGAACTTTTTTTTTTTTTAATATTGTACAGTTTGTGAGATAGTGTGGAAAAATATTGTAAAGTCAGACAGGCCACAGAGGACACTATAATCCGGCGCATGCTTGATAACTAAGGCTACAAACACGCATTTGGAAAATGTAACAACTTCTGCTTTTCCACGGCAACAGTGCTTTCGCGAATGAGGCCTTAATTTTACTTTTATGCTTATATTGCCAGTGTAAAAGTAAAGCAGTCCCGTTACAGTCCCGGAGGGGCCCAAAGGGTTCCAGGAAGTTAAGGTTCCCAGATATCGTGACAACGGCACAGAATTGTCGTAGGTTGTCAGCCTTACGCACCGGCCGCTTTTACCCCCCAGGAAATATTCCTGGTACTCATTTCTGTTAGAGGCTGAGTCGACCCCAGGGCCATAGTGCGATCGGAAGGATTTTATGTCAATGAGAAATCCACTGACACTAGCTGGGATCGAACCAGGACCATCTGATTTGTAGCACAGCACCTTAACCACTGTGCTACCGCGGTTCCCATGTTGCCAGTGTGGTTAGTGAAAAGTAGTGTTTCTCGGTGCCAGACTTTTCACTTGTGTCTGCTCCTTGCCGCTGCTGGCCGCGATGTGTTTGCATTTGAAGTGCCGTCTGCTTTATGAAGAATAACGAGCCGTAGTTTAGTTCACTATATCATCTTGACGCGAAGCTTGTCCCAGGAGGTGCTTTCACCTGACTGGATGAACCGCGACAGTGAACAACGGAGTTTACTGCGCTTGGTGGCAGACAACTGCATCGTTGTAACCAGATTTTGAGAACTTGGTCGTACGAATTTCTGATTCTGCAGTTGCAACATGGAATGTCTCTGGATAGTGGTGTTTGGTCCTGAATGTTCACGTTTGAGTCCGACCTGACACATGGATGTTGCGGTGCAGGTTTTTGAGTTGGTTTTGTGGTTAACACAGGTAAAGCAATCCTTTGTACAAGCCTGGACAAGCCCTTTGGGTGTCAGGAGGTTGAGGCTCCTGGATTTCAAGACAGTCGGCGCATGAAGGTGGTAAGGTCAGTTCTAGGCACCTGCCGCATTTTCCCCCCCCCCCCGAAGGAAATGTTCTTGGCACTCATTTCATTTAGAGACTGACTCGAGCTGAGTGTCAGAGTTCGGCCGGAAGGATGAAGTCAATGAAAAATTTCAAAGGTCTTGTGAGTGAAGTAATAGAGTTTTCTTAAACGTTATTCCTCGGGGTTATATATATATGTGTATATATATATATATATATATATTGAGGACTTCCTCTTTTAACGTCTTGAAGCCAGGCCATTCGGGTTAAATGCGTCAGAACTGGAAATTCTAAGATAGGCAGACAGGACGTTTTACATGTTCAACACATCCATTTGTGTGCCGATAAATTAATTCACTAAGGAGCCTCTGTCAGAACTCGTAAAGCTTGCTTCTTATTGCGTAGATTTCTGATTAACTCGATTTCTTTGTTATTTTATTTTTGTCCAAAACTTATTACTGGAACACGGACACATTAATTTTTGTAGGATATAAGCTCAAAAAGGTTGACAGTATTTTCACGGCCGCCATGCGTTTACTTTGTTTTTAAATAATTTTAACGTCAGTTGCATGTTTGATCACTCTACATCATTTATCGCCCTAAAGTAAGTGCCCGTAGTGTCGCTTACGCTTTACAAATTCGCCCTTCGTCCATGTTGTTAGTGCTGGTTGTAGGAAATAGTAATTTACGACGTGGGGTTGGATGCTAGTGGCATAACGGCCATGCTGAATTTCGGGAAAATCGGCCAGCAAGTTAATAAGCTGAAATGAGACCCGGACAGTACAATGAGCTTATAAACCTACGTGTATTTGTTTGTAGGGAGTAGTTTTACTAATACCTGAAATTTTTCTTATACGAAATGGGTAGAGGCAGGGAGATGCATTAGCTTGCATCTTATTTAATATAGCACTGGAAAAGATAATACGTGACGCAAATACAGTATAAACCAGCGTGGTAATATATTTTACAAATCAGTGCAGATATTAGCATATGCAGATAATATTGATATTATTAGTAGATCCCCGAAATATCTTCAAGAGGCTGCAGTAGCATTGGTTAGAGCTGCAAGAAGGATGGGATTGGAAATTAACCAAGCTAAAACTAAGTTCATGATTTGTGTCACCAAGAAGAAATACGTTGAGAATGTTTTTAAGGTCAAACATATGATCTTTGAGAGAGTCAACAGTTTTGTGTATTTGGGAACATTTATTACAGCTGATAATAATACCTCTGCCGAAATTAACAATACAATTACATTAACCAATAGAAGTGACTTTGGGTTGGTGAATATACTTAAGGCCAAAAACATAAATAGAAAGTATGAAGTGATTATATATAAAACATTAATAAAACCAGTCCTGATGTATGGGGCGGAAACATGGGTTCTAAGGAAGGCAGATGAGTTACGTCTTGGAGTCGTTGAGAAGAAAATACTAAGAAGAATCTATGGATCTATCTGTGAAGGGGTAACATGGAGATCAAGATATAATGAAGAACTGTATCGTCTGTATGTTGAGACTGATTTGGTAACAACAGTTTAAATAACCAGGCTTAGATGGGCAGGACATATAGTACGAATGCAAGATAATCTACATTATAAGAAAATTGCCTTGGACAAGCCGGAGGACAGAAGGCGAGTGGGAATGCCAAACCTTAGATGGATAGACGGAGTGGTGAGGGATGCAGAGAGGCTGGGAGTTAGAAATTGGAGGATCAAGGCCAAGGACAGAGATGGTTGTAGACGACTTCTAGAGTCGGCCAAGACCCTGCATGGGTTGTAGCGCCCGGGAGTGAGTGAGTGAGTGAGTGAGTGAGTGAGTGAGTGAGATGTGTTACAAATTACTTGGGTAGTCAGATTCCTCTCATTTTGCTCAGAAGACCCCTCAGCTCAAATCCTGCACCCAGTTCCTTGAAGACCCATTTTAATATTATCCTCCTGTGTACATGTAGGTTTCCGGAGTGGTGTATTTTTTTTCAGGTGATGGTTGCTGCGTTTCCTTAGACGATATATTCTCCTCAACGCTTTTCCCTACATCTTCCCGGACTAAGAAATAAAGTTTCTTTTCCATAGCAAATATTAAGTTCTGTACGCTGGTATTTTGTTCCCTTAGTTTATACATTGGTTGCAGGAAGATGCGAGGTTCTGAATACAGTGGCAGCAACTATTTACAAAAGTACGCTGACGTGTGTATGACGTATGACGTGTCTGGGCTAACAGTTCCTGTTACCCTGGGCAGTTATGTGTAAAACCTTGGTCGTGGTGTCGGGTGTTGGCTTATTTTCAGTAGAAGGGTAGGCTTGTGGTGTCATCTCCCGTCACTCTAGTAACATGGGGTGAAAGTTACAGAAAAGTCATAGATTTTCAAGGGCACCATGCCTTTGGAACCTGTCCCGCCTTTATACCCGACCATCATGTTATACAGCATGGCGGTGATGCGAACTATTTGAGGAGAAAGTGACAGTAGCGTCACGTGATGTAGGATACTGTAGGTTAATGTGCCTAAAGGTCTTCAGTGATACGTAGTTTTATTAGTGATGTTTTTTTTTTATATCGTGAAACAACAAGCTGTTTGTTTCAGTTTTTATTCATCTTCCTGTTTAACGGCCGGAGTTTACTGACTATTTCAGTTCTGGACGTGGCATTGCGCGAAACATTTATTTGTTTGCTAAAATTACGAACAGGGAGACGGAAGGAAGTTTATACGGCGTGTCTGTGTTTGAGGGCATGTATACGGTAGCAGATCATTCACGCACGTGTATATAATAAATCATTAATAATTCATGGTAGTTATATTTATGGAATCGTTTATAGGAAATTTGACAGATTATTTTCATAACTCCTTGTTTTGCTAACTTGGTCGTCATGACGTGAATTATATTGAAATCTCTGTGAGACAAAATGGGTTGCAGTGTCAAGGCCTGTGCGTTGGCAATTGACGTCAGTGGACTGACTATAAGCTGCTTATACGTAAGTAAGACTTGGTATAGTGGAATTGGTTATTGTAGGCTCGATGTGAGAAACGTTGGTTTCTGAAGCGTGAGGAAAGAAAACCAACAAGATGCAACAATATAGATGATTTATTGTCAATAGTGGATGTTGATTATTGACACTGTCTCAACATGTTTCGGGCATCTTTATGCCCATCTTCAGGA
>Ga0123355_10009589_pt1 | contig 14748 bp, 10 predicted proteins | sample TergutEmb28metaG_3_FD_89872 | JGI IMG/M metagenome (GOLD analysis project Ga0123355, IMG submission 89872) | Embiratermes neotenicus P1 segment gut microbial communities from Petit-Saut dam, French Guiana - Emb289 P1 | ecosystem: Host-associated > Arthropoda: Insects > Digestive system > Gut ...
AAAAAAAAAAAAAAATTTTTTTTCCCCCCCCCCCCCCCCCCCCAAAATTTATGAAATTTTGAAATTCAACACTTCACAGGCACGCTTGGTAGAATCTAAAATTTTTTCTAATATTCGAGTTTCTGACAATCTTGTTGATATTCGTGTTTCCTGGAATATGACGCCGTGGTGATTTGTAGGGGACTGTCTTCATATGAAGCATCCTCATTGGTATAACCTTCAAATTTATGCCGATGTTTTCAGTCGCATACAGCTCACTCTTTTGCGCATGTTTCTTGTCTGGCAGCTAGTTGCAACCTCCAGTATAGGCCATTATCAGGCCATTGATGAAGAATATGCATACATGCAGAAATTGATTGCCATGAGGTAGGAGATCTACCGCATGGCACTTTGGAGATCTCCCACGTCATGGCACTTGGGGAATCTCCTACTTCACAGTACGTAGAACATCTACTTTATGGCACTTAGATCTCCTATCTCATGGTGCTTAGAAGATCTCCTACCTCATGGTACTTAGGAAATCTAACTCATGGCACTTATATCTCCTACCTCATGGCACTTAGATCTCCTATCTCACGGTACTTAGAAGATCTCCTAACTAATGGCAATTAGGAGATCTCCTACCTCATCGCACTTAGATCTCCTACCTCACGGCACTTAGGAGATCTCCTAGCTCATTGCACTTATGAGATCTCCTACGTCACGGCACGTAGATCTCCTACCTCATTGCACTCAGTTTCTGTATGCATTCATGTTCTTGTACAATGGCCTGATGATGACCTACACTTGAGGTCGACACTAGCTGTCAGACAATAAACATTCGCAAAAGAGTGAGCTGTGTGTGATTGAAAACGTCGATATGCGTTTGTAACAGACAATCTGCCTCTGTCTTCAGATTCCATGCACAGTGAAAGCGCGGACATCTTCATTATGTTGTCTGAAGTACGAGTAAATTACAAAGGTGGAAAGTGCTAACATTTTCTATACAAAAGTGGTACATAAATTGTACCTTTGCCCATTCCTTGCATGTGGATATAACCTCAAATTTTCACATCGCAGCTTTCGAACCGCGTATGCAACTGCAGCACAATATACTGTTTGTGTGCTGATGTTCTATCCCAGTGTATATTGTTAACACAACCCAAGCCACAAGTGAACTTACCTCTGAGAGTGACGTTGACATGCCCCAGTCCAATATAGGCACCAAGCTCAGCCACAACCTTCTCCCGAGAGAAGGCCCGGTAGGAGCTGATAATTTGTGTGCGTGCCACGTGCCATGCCGAGCCATACTTGGCAACTGAAAGGAAGAAATCATTATTTTTATCTTAATGCAGATGGCACCACGTCATTATCACCTACGTGTGTTCAGAGAGTAAAGTTACGCAGAATATAAATTTTGAAAATTTTTCTGTATTTAGTTTCAGTTAACGTGAGTGGAGAAATGGACACAATTTTGAAACACACAAACACATTTTCCATTACTTTCCTCTGCAATTTTGCGTGCATTTCAATTGTATTATGAATAACGTTATGAACAGATTAGATTATGTAACTTCCGTTTTACTGTTCTCTCCTATTGTTCTTGATATCTAAAGTAGAAAGGAACCAACTACTGTAAATTCAACTACAAGCAATGTTGCTCTCTTGCATTGTTTCTTCTTACGTCCACCTGAGAATTTAAGGTAATAAACTGTGTTATGCAAAGCTGGCAATGAGACGAAAGGAAGGTGTCACTGGATGACTAAACCAAATCAATGTGGAAAAAAAAAGTATGTTGTCTAAGAATTCAGTATGTGTGGGGAATATGAGCAGGACATAAAAGCTTTACTCTTGGAGATTTGAGCACAAAGAGACCACTAGAAAAGCCCAGCACATACTGACACGTATAAACATTTCGTACACACTGCACTTTCTTTCCAATTGGATTTCGATATAAATTTTGTGTCACATTGGAGAGATAGGGCTAAAATTAAATTTTCGTCACAAGCTTCAGAATAAGCCTTTAACATCAAATATCATTGAGATTAAGGGATTGCACAAAGTAATTGTAGATTATAAAACACTTAACAACTTCAGTTGTATTTAGTATACAAACAACTTGTAAAATGCATTTCAATGAATAATTATTCCAGTTTTGACGATTGTGAGCAATTTTTATGTTTATTTGTTTGCACCTTATTTTTTAGGTTTTATTTCAGACCTAAGTGTGCACTCAGTGGATTTGACGCAGGAGCAGACAGATTGCTCAGGATAGCAGAGTGGAACTAAACATCGGCCGTTATAAGAAGACTTACTGGACGTGACAAGAAGGTGGCAACAGAAATTTGAAGTGGAAGGAGCAAAAAAGCAGACTAGATCCAGTCACGTCACAAAAATGTAATAAGTTTACAGATCAGCTATACGTTTCGATAGAACATGGTCATTGTCAGGCTGGCCAATAGCAAAAAAAAAAAAAATACATATAGAGTTGTACTGGGATTGAGCTCTCAATTTCTTACATGTTATTTACTTATTTATTTACCTACTTACCCACTTACTTACTTACTTACTTACTTACTCCACAGAGCAGAGTCCTTCTTGTAAAGCTAACCAGTTTGCAGCTAATCAAGAAATTCTCCACATTTTATGGAAACCGAAGGTTCATTACCGCCTGCACAAGTACCCGCCAACGGTCCCTATCCTAAGCCAGCTCGATCCAGTCCATACCACTACATACCACTTCCTTTAGATCCATCTTAAAATTATCCTCCCATCTACGTCTCGGTCTCCCAAGTGGTCTCTTTCCCTCAGGTTTCCCCACAAAAACCCTGTATTTACATATGTTACTACATTAAAAAAACCTACCACCATCCTGTGCCGTTGTCAAGAAATCTGGGAACCTTAACTTCCTGGAACCCTCTGGGCCCCTCCAGGCCTGTAACGGGACTGCTTTTACTATATAAAAATATACATAAAGAAGCGGATAGCCTTGGGAATAAATATGGTAAAAATTTCAAATGTGTAAGTTTTTTTTAAATGTTTTCTAAGATTGATGGGTACCGGACCTGCCAGGGTCAGTTTGCGATATAAGGGCCGGGGTTAAACGGGGAGACTGTGACATCTGTAGGGGCTGTCACGCGGCTGTCACGACCCTCAGGTTACCGTGTACCCACTGCCAATAGAACCTACCGACCAGGCTCATCGGTAGAGCATTTGCCTTCCTATCAAGTATAAAAAAATATGCTTACACATTTTGAAATAATAACCACTTGAAAGACCTAGCTGTAGATGGAAGAAAATATCAAAGACACGTGCAAGAAATCGAATGAAGGGGGAGGGGGGGGAGTTGACTGGATTGATCTGAATGAGGAATAGGACAGGTGGTGGGCTCTTGTGAACTTGGTAAAGAATTTTCGGTTTCCATAAAATGGGGGAATTGTGCTAGCTGACGAAATATCGGTTCCTCAGGAGGACTCTGCTCCATGAAATTCATTATTTAGTTCAAATAATAGCAAGCCTCCCTTTTGAATACATAGACTTTTAAACCTGATTTTCTTCGAAATTTCTACAAACAAGTGTTTCTCTGTTGCCGTGTAAAACAGTATTACATATTCTGAGTGTGCCTTATTTATCCAGCATGCAATGAGAGTGCGTCATAATATATTGTCATCTGTGGTTTGTCTGGCTGCACCAGATTTTATCACATTATTTCACAAACGATGTGATTTTCGGGGGAAAATGATTGTGTTTTGATTTTCTCTACAAAATTTTTCTGCAATGTATATCATTCTAAGTAGAATTCAGTGACACATTACAAATGTACATCGGTCTTCATGTAAAGGGCCCGACATTCTTCTTAGATTTTAATGAAGCTTCAATTTTCTCTACAGATTTTCCAAATATATTTAAATATCAATATTTATTAAAACTCTTCCATTTGGGGCCGAGATGTTTCATGCAGACTGACGGAATTGCGCGCCGATTAAAGAACACTTACATGGGCCGGCGTGACTTTCAGAAATTTTGTACGTAACATCTCACTACCAGGTGATACGTCATCGCCAGTTATGACGTTGATGACAGTCGCTAGTGATAAGCGGTGACATCAGATTAGTATAACTGCCTGTAATTATGTGGATGGGGCGCAGATTGAGCTGCGTTTCGATCAGGTAATTTGCACACTTGGGGGAAAGATTTGCAGAATTCTTCGTCTTTCAGGTTGCTATCAAAAAGATACACAGAACTATAATTGTGCGTGTTGTTTTGTATGGGCGTGAAACTTGGTCCCTCACATTGAGGAAGGAACATAAGCTGAGGGTGTTTGAGAATAGGGTGCTGAGAAGAAATTTGGGCCTAAGAAGGGCGAGGTGACAAGTGAGCGGAGAAAATTACATAATGAGAAGCTTTATGATCTGTACTCCTCACCCAATATTATTCGGGAGATAAAAATCATGAATACGATGGGCGGAGCATGTAGTACGCAATTTGGACAGGCGCGGGGGATACAGGCTTTTGGTGGGGAGATCTGAGGGAACGAGACCATTTGGAAGATATAGGTGTAGGTGGGAGAATAATTTTAAAATGCATCTTTAAGAAGTTGGAGGGGGTCATGGACTGGATTGAGCCAGCTCAGGACAGGGACAGGTGGATGGCTGTTGTGAACGCGGTGATAGACCTTTGTTTTCCACCAAATGTCGTAAATGTCTTGCTTAGCTGCGGACCTATTTGCTTCTCAGAAAGGACTCAAGAATAGGGGAAAGATTTGACCAAGCGGTCATGGATGTTACATAAGACGACCAAACGCAATTACACATCGCGGTCATCAAATCAAGTCCTTTGTTTGGCTGATAGGCAACACCCAAGGTAATATAGCATAGTCAAGGAAAGCTATTTCCTTACTGGTGTTTTCCTATTTTCTGTTGAGGGCTTTGTCTTGAAATTAGGTAGGAAAATATAAACCAAAAATGAAGGAACATAAACTCTCCAATTATATATTTGTTTAATGTTGTATACTACATGTTTCGGCATGTACGGCCATCATCAGCTATATCAAATCACTGAGAAGCATAAGATCTTACCCTATCATTGAAAGTACCGTTGCAATTAACCTTGCTCAAAGTATTGTGTGATTCAATGTACTGTACCTGATAATGGTCAAAAGGCCGACAACAGTCATATAAATGGATTTGTGATAAACGATACATTCCTTTATTTTTAGTTCGGGGTTGGTATGCCTGTCTTGGCATTGCGACTGTCACAGTTGCGTTCTTCTGTGCACATGTTCTTGCCCCGTTGTCTAGGCATTTACCTACTCCTTGCCTAGAGCCACAGTGAAAGCGCTGTGCAGTTTCAGTCTCCTGCCAAAATCAGTAGATTTTCTAAATATATTTGTCTCGACCACGTTCCTTCCACCCACTAGTGCGTAAAGGAAGGCCAATGTTTGACTCAGATTTCCTTCTAAGGTAAACATGACTGTTGACTAATCTATTTAGGACAGACACGTTATACCTTTGTATCAGACAAATTTGTAGAGAAAATCACAACATACATTTTGTGTTCAATAACTTTTTTTTTTCTTTTTTCTTTAGAAAATCGTGCGGTTTATGAGATAATGTTGAAAACTACCGTACAGCCTGGCAGGTCATAGATTACAATATGGAGCACGCGCGTTGTATGCTGGATAACTAAGGGTACAAGAACACACTCAGAATATATAACTCATACTGCCTTCCCACTACAACAATGGTTGCAAGAACTCACCTCAGTGTTACGTTATACGTACATTGCCTGTCTTGTTATTTCCTTAGATCTTTCAGAACTACGAAATGTTCTTTAGGAAAGACGGGTCAGCCAGCGGCGAATGGGCCCCTTTCTTTGACGGAGCAATCAGAAATGACAGAGACACGTTTGTTAGAAATGTTACATTGGAAGCACAAAATGCTTATACGACGGAAGACGTGAATTCTTACAGTTCTAGGCAGCCGTTCACCATACGCTCAGCACGGAGGGTTACTTTGTTTTCTTCATTGCGGTGGGCAGACACACAAACACTTGCCAGCTGATAACCGCTCACTGTGAGCCAGTTTATTCATTTAATAATGTCGTAACTCCAGTAAATGGTTTAACAGTCAGTAACAACCTCGTAACCTACTACAAAGCCTTCTAAAACTACTCCTACTTGTGCGCCGGAGCCATAAGCTTGCGAATTACACTTCATTATTTAGTGCGGACAATAAATTTTATGTTTATTTGCTCAAGAAAGGAATAAACTGTGAAATGAAACATGAACTAGTTCTTTTGATTAACAAATGACTTTAAATTTGAGCGTTCTATAATATCAGCAGCTGTCGCGACACATAAAAAATATGGTTATTTATCAAATTTATTAGTTTTGTTCGCAATTCCGATATCTTGGCCACCAGTTCATTTCCCTATAAAAGTTAAATTGTCCCTGTACACGCCATGAATACATATAGGGTAATGGCGGGAGGACGCCATTTTCACTCGATAACAAATGGTAATGAGTGGTCAGCAACACACCCTGGTCGCCTTACTCTAGGAACATACATTTATTAGTTCAGCCAAGTTTACATAGTGTTACAGCATGACACGTTCGAGTATGGTGGCACCCCTGCTAACACAGGTTTCTTTCAGTGCAAGCGAATCGAACACTAAGAGCTAGAAAGAAATATCATTAATTTACCTGCACAAATTTACTAGTAGTTAAACCGAAACAATGCAACCTCTTCTTCTGATCGTTTTGTGCGGTGCTCCGAATTACATCTGACCTTATACGAGTATAAAAAATATGTCCAGTTGCCCCAGATCTTTAGTTTTCGAGCACCTCACAAGTGTCTTAAAAGCTACCACTTCGATTATCTGTAGTCCCTTCTTGCACTGAAGTTCCTCTTTCCCTCTTCCAGCTTCTTGGCAGGTTAGAAATACAGTCATACCCGGTTATAACGACATCGCGATACGAGACGCCCCGTCTAAAGCGTCAGATATTCCTTGATGCCAATTAATTCCTCACTGTTAACAATAACATTACATTCCTTGGTTAGAACAACATTCGTTTTTAACGACATAAAATATTTTTATGACGTCATAACCGAGTTCGACTCTGTGCCAGTGACACTGTCTTCACCCACTGTGCCCACTGATTTTAAGACTGGGTGAGTCCCAGAGGCGATCTGTACAAATAACAGAGGAGAAAAGTCTCTTGCCGGTGCCAGAAATCGAAACACGATTCCCTCCTCCCCCCAGCGGTCCCCCCTGCCTTCGTCTGTACACCTACTGCGTTACTCCGGCACCCATTCGCTTCTCTGTAACTTGCGGGAGTTTATACCTTGTCTTGGTAGAGCTTCGTGCGCTCCTGTTATGATTTGACAACAGCTGTCCAGGGAATGAGGTTTCAGAATTACATACACAATGCGTCTTCCTCTGCAGTATAAAGTCAGATTATTCATTTCTTTTGCCTACTTTGTCGAGGTTTTCTCAAGTATTCTGAAAGCACATTTGAGTTAGGATTCCATCAACACTCTTAAAGAAATTCGGCACATTTTCAGAAATCTGTACCAAGAACCTGGAACATTTGGAGGAAAAACGAGATATATTTCAAAAATCAGATTTTCCATGGAGATATTGCCACTCAAATAGAAGTAAGTGCTTTAAGGCTATTGCATAAGATCCTTTTGCAAATGTGCGTTCATCGTGTTGTGATGAACACTAAACTTGTCCAGAAATAAAGTTTTGCATTTGCAAAGAAATAGTAAGTGATATTAGGAAGGCAGACTGTATAGCACACACAAACAGGGCACGTTCTCTGGGAAAGATTTACAAAATTGTATCACCAATCACATGTTACGTTTCCACAATATTGACAATAATGCCCAAAAAAACGCTGAACTCTCTGACCATCGGTGTGCGATCCGGACGAACTGCATTACTGCAGTGATGAAAATGAGAAATCTACCAAATGAAAAAATGAGATAAATGTCCCTATGTCTCGAGAACTTTCATCAGGACACCCAGTCCTGATGAAAGTTCTCGAGACATAGGGACATTTGTTTTAAAAAAGGAATAGGCCCAGAAAAAACAGGAAAAATTGAACCTTACATCAACTACACGTTCATTCAGGGTCCACAATGACATGCGTGTGTATCAAGTTTGCCTCAGACAATGGACAATGTCAATAAATACACTGAACACACAGAGAATCCTTCATGAACATAATGCATGGAGAGGGGCAAAGCGGCATGCAGATTGTCACGAACTCGCAGGGTTACGTGACGCACTGAACCGTTGAAAGTTCTGTCTACAGAACTTGCAAAGTTGCCTTACAGAGTTCTGAATATTAAGGACGCTGCACACCGACTGGCCGACAAGCCGTCACGCCCCACTTCAAACGTCCTCATCGTCATCGAGTTGGTAAATTTACACATTTGCATAGGCCTAAATGATTTCTATTCAGCAAAAATTAGTAGCTGCATTAAGCATTGTGCTTGAGCTGAAGCTGGCATTTTATCAGCCGGTCAAAAACTTCCCCTGCCCACTGTGTAAATCAAAGGATGTTTGTCTTATTAAAAACGGCCCTCAATTTGTCTCCGTTGTGTCTTAGTATAATAAATCCAGTCCCCAACCTAACAACCCACTTGTTGAAGATCAATTTTATGTTATCATGTCACCTATGCATAAAGGTTTTAACTGGTGTCTTTCGATCGGATTCTCTAATCGAATGTCTTCATGCCATACTGAACTGTCCCATGAATATCCCATAATTGTGTCTTTGGACCGAATGAATTATTGTTTAGCCTATACTTATAAAATTCCTCAATATGCCATTGTTTAGTTAAGACACTGCGCTACAAGCCGGAAGGAAGCGGTTTCGATTCCCGATGGTGTCATTGGAATTTTTCATTGGCATGGTCCTTCTGACCGCATTATGGTCCCGGAATCGACTCAGCTTCTAACAAAAATGAGTACCAAAAATATTTCCTGAGGGGTAAAGGCGGCCGGTGCGTAGGGCTGACAATCTCAACACCTTCATGAGCCGACTGTCTCAAAATCAGCGAGTCTCTGGGCCCGTAATAGACCTGTACAAGGATTGCTTTATCTTTTACTTCAATGAGGAATATTTTAAATTAATTTCACTTTCCTACTACTTGTATTTGCAGTAGCTGACGTTTGTACTGACTTCCGTTTTAGCAACTGCCCTACATTCGGCGTGATAAATACAAAACATCCGACCAACAGCGAATACGTACCTGAAGACTAACACTCTAATCCCTTCATATAAATAGCAACAAGAAAATAAAAGAAAAATTTTTGATACCATAGTCAACAAAATGCACAGTATTGCGACATATAATTTTACAATTAATTGAGAATTTTGCAATTAATTGTAGAATTTTACAATAAATTGTACAATTACGTATTGTAATACTGTGCACTGGAATGGTTATGGTAACGGAAATGGTCATTTAATGCACGGAATGGAATATCATAAAAGCATACACCATAAAAATAAAAAAAATAATTAATTTTCACGCTTACAGGTACAAAACGTGAAGACAAGGTGTTCTGAACAGAACAGGTAACAAACATACTATGAATTTACTACAAGACGTTCAGTTTCTTCAAACTGTAACCAAAACTGTGAACACGAAGTTGATTTTGAACCGCGCTGGGTACCACGACCACTGATTACCCTAATCCACTACTATTTCCACATCAGATAAAACGTGCAGCCAGCTGATTCTCTCGGAATGACCCACGCTCACTTTCCATCTCAGTAACAACAGAATTAGTCAAGTTTTCGTGACGGCACCCTTATTCATCGACCGGAACGCTAAGAGAGGCTAGCTAGGTGCGACACAAAAGTAACGGGCTTCTGATCAGCACACAACATGTTCCAGGTTACAGTTTAAATTAAGGCTAGCAATCCTGGTTGCAAGTAAATTTTTCATGTTCCTGGAGAACAATAATCATACTGTAGCCCACTATTTGCGTTCACATTGACCAGGAGACGGGCTATCGTATGTTTTAAGTTTCTGCTTTTTCTTGCCAAGCAAACACCTGAAACATTCAGTCCAGTTAATTTTTTCGTCTTCCTGTAGTTTGGCGCTGCTTACTTCGTCGGTAAACAAATTATGAACCAAACAGTTTCTACTCAAATCGTGCCACAGGCTACAATTAAACACCGCTGTTCTGTTATTGACGCTACCCACTTTTAAAACAACGCCGTTAAAAGAAAATGAACACAAATTCTAGCAATGTTCTTAAAGTAAGTCCTTAATCAGAAAGTCTTTCTACGTCTGCTTCGTTATTTTCATGTACGTCTGTACCTTCTTCCAGCCTGAAACGACGTGACTTAGTCTTCAAGAATTTTTTAAAATCTTGTAATCTTGAATTTTATCATTTACCACCGAAAATTTAAAACGTAAGAAAGCAAATCCTTGTACACGGCGAAGGACGTATGGGAGACGTGTGGTTAGAGCTCCACTCATTACTGACCTCGGCATTAGATACAGCTAAGTCACCGTCAGCTTCACTATCGGAAGTGCTTAGTCCAGGAGAAAGAATTCTTAACTCCACCCGCACCAATTTGAGTAGGAAGCTGGTAGTAGCATCTTCTCGTTAATTAAGCTACTGTATGTGTATGTGTTACCATATTAAACAAAGCGTCTTATGCAGGCTGTGGTGTTTGTACGAGTTACCATAGCGTCTGACGCTACTGTGTTTGTACGAGTTACCATTGCATCTTACGCTACTGTGTTTGTACGAGTTACCACAGCATCTTACGCTACTGTATTTGTGCGAGTTACCATAGCGTCTTAAGCTACTGTGTTTGTACAGTACGAGTTACCATAGCGTCTGACGCTACTGTGTTTGTACGAGTTACCATAGCGTCTGACGCTACTGTGTTTGTACGAGTTACCATAGCGTCTGACGCTACTGTGCTTGTACGAGTGAACATAGCGTCTTACGCTACTGTGTTTGTACGAGTTACCATTGCATCTTACGCTACTGTGTTTGTACGAGTGAACATAACGTCTTAAGCTACTGTGTTTGTACGAGTTACCATAGCGTCTGACGCTACTGTGTTTGTACGAGTTACCATTGCATCTTACGCTACTGTGTTTGTACGAGTGAACATAGCGTCTTACGCTACTGTATTTGTACGAGTTACCATAGCATCTTACGCTACTGTGTTTGTACGAGTTACCATAGCGTCTTGCGCTACTGTGTTTGTACGAGTTATCATAGCATCTTAAGCTACTGTGTTTGTACGAGTTACCATAGCGTCTGACGCTACTGTGCGTGTACGAGCTACCATTGCATCTTACGCTACTGTGTTTGTACGAGTGAACATAACGTCTTACGCTGCTGTGTTTATACGAGTTACCATAGCGTCTTACGCTACTCTGTTTGTACGAGTTACCATAGCGTCTTGCGGTACTGTGTTTGTACGAGTTAACATAGCATCTTACGTTACTGTATTTGTACGAGTTACCATAGCATCTTACGCTACTGTGTTTGTACCATAGCATCTTATGCTACCGTGTTTATACGAGTTAACATAGCATCTTACGCTACTGTATTTGTACGAGTTACCATAGCATCTTACGCTACTGTGTTTGTACCATAGCATCTTATGCTACCGTGTTTATACGAGTTACCATAGCATCTTACGCTACTCTGTTTGTACGCGTTACCATAGCGTTTTACGCTCTCTGTTTGTAGGAGTTACCACAGAATTCTTTGTTATTACGTTTAACACGAATTACCACTGCATTTTAGTTAGGTTGTTATGCCTGTACAAATCAGACGTAAATTTGAGGCTACTGTAACTTCGTGGGCCAGGATAGCTCAGTCGGTATAGCGATTCGCTACGGGGTGGACGGTTCAGGGATCGAATTCCGTTGGGCACGAAATTTTCCTCTCCCGTCAAGACCGCAGTGGGGTCCACCCAGCCTCCTGTACAATGGGCAACGAGTGTCTTTCCCGGGGTAAAGCAAATGGGGCGTGGCATTGGCCACCACGCCAAATTTAAAGAAACAGTACAGCCATAACTTAAACTCTCCCTCTGGGCCTTCAGGGTCTGTAATTGGGTGACCTGTGCCTTTACTGTATTTACACTGGTACACGTTACCAAACATCGCATGTTTTCGTATTTTCACAAGTCACCATAGCACCTTACGCTACTACGGTCTTGTAATAGAGCTTACACAAAATATGATTTTCTGCAAGAAATGCTAAAATGCGTTACATTGAAATATTAGAAATTTCACAGTAGCCCCAACTGGCTTTAATGCACTTCTCAATTCTCTTTTTCGGCGTTTCGGAGGGTTCGGGGAAACCGTTTTGGCGGTCCTTCCTACTGCATTTCATGTACCGCGCATTCAAAACGTATACCTTGCACAAAACTCTTCAGTCTTGGAAACAGAAAGTTTTCACCAGTAGCGAAATCTGGCGAATAAGTCGGGCATTTTACAGTTTCAAGTTGAGTTAGGACCAAAAACATTTTCACTAGTAATTCTGAATGAAAAGAAAATTTGTCGTGAGGAAAAGCCGTTCGTGCAGTCACGATCCCAAATTTTACGACAAGTTTGTCTTCTTAAACACGCCAGCAAAATGTTGTATAAGATGATTCCGGTTTCCGTGCGGTCTAAGATGTGGTTCTGAAGCCGCTTTATTGCTGGGATCGAGGGTTCGAATCCCGCCGAGGGCATGGACGTTCGTCTGTTGTGTTTCTTTTGCGTTGTATCGTTTTCGGCCTCTGCGACGAGCTGATCATTCATTCAGAGGAGTTCTACCGGATTTGCGTGTCTAATTATGTGTGATCTAGAAACCTAAACACATAGGTGGTCTAAGCTCTATTTGGGCCGTTGTTCCACAAAAAAAGAGTCTTTGTCTAAGCATTGGTTAACATTTGTCGTGATATTTTTCTGTTCTTCGCAGGCAGACGAGCATCTTGCCCAATGGCTGCCCTGAATTTTATAGTTGGAGTCATTCTGGAATAGGCATACTTGTCACTCGAGGTAGTATTGCTCAGCAAGTGCGGTCCTTTCCAAGTTCATTCAAGATATCAGTGTAGATTTCGACTCCTTTCGTCGTTTGGTGGTGCGCCAGATGTTTGGGCACCGTCAACATGCAAATTTCTCATGTCCAAATCTTCGACAAAAGTCTTGCGAGTGGATTTACTTTTCTTGTGTAACATCTCAGCCATCATTTTAATTATTAAATGGCGAACATTGCGAAAGAAGTTTTCAGTGTTCCAATCAGTTCTTTCGGTTTCCGATCGACCGGATTTCAGACCTTCGTTCATGTCTTTTCTACTGCCCAAAAATCGTTTATGCAAGTCAAATTCGCGAGTAATTCTTTTTGGGGCACAAACATCTGTCATCACACTGAAAAATATGGTTGTAGTTTTGTTGGTTTTGCCTACAAGTCCGACATAAAAACACCGCTTTAAATTTCTGTCACACATTTTCTGGAAATTGCGCTCAAACGTGCATGCCAGAAACATTACTGAGCCACTTCGAAAATAAAAGCGCTTGTTAGAACCAAGAAAGAACACGCTAGATAAAACTTTATGGCTAACTCACACATGTGTGCCGGGGTAGCGTATTCGGTATAGCGACGCGCTACGAGCTGGACGGTCCTTGGTTTGAACCCCGGTAGTGGCAAGAGATTTTCTCTTCTCCACACCCATCCAGACCGGCCACGGGCCCCACCCAGCCTCATATACAGTGGGTACCGGATAACTCCCGGGGGGCAAAGCGACCGGGAAGTGGCTTTAAACACGCACGGCCATTAATTGCCGAGGTTAAAGAAAGAGTATAGCTATACTTCTATTCCCGCTCTGTGGTTTCATGACTGGTTGCGGGTTTAGCTTTGCTTTAACTCACACACACACACACACACACACACACACAAGGACGGATTTCGACCGTGCCGTATTGCGCCGGAACACGACGTTTCGGTAGAAGTCCGCTCTGTAACGGCAGCAGCCGATCGTCAGTATTTCGACTCGTACATCGAAGTCTGGACTGCGAGCGTGCTGAGCTGCAGCCTTCAGAAATCACTTTCGCAGCAGTTCGTGGCGAACCTGTTTGGTGCTGTCACAGCACTGAACCAACTGTGGTCTCTAAATGCTGTTCAGACCGATAGAGGGGTATATTTTAGTGATAAGACAGAGTCTCAGTCAGGTCCTGTATATGTGATTGTCTTTGAATTTGATACCATTGCAATTCATTCCGTGCACTGTTTGATGAACTGTCTTACTACCAGCAACCGAATGCACAGTGGCAACGTGTAATATTATAATGAGAAAATAATATGTTTCGATGTTCCACTCATCAGGCAGACCATATATCAATCAATAAATATAAAACTTAAAGTTCAGTGGACCACTAATTGATTAACGTATTATCTCCCTGATGATGATATATGAAAGAAGGAAACATTTTGGAGATGCAAAGTTTTAATTAGAAAACTTCACATTCGGACTGTACGTTTGGTTGATTATAATGAGTCAGTTTAACCTTCATTGTAAATGTGTATGGCAAGGGTACGAATGTTTCACAAAATCCTAGGAGCCACCCCCAAATAATAATATTTATTTAATGCAATTGGGTTGTCACGCGGTGGCAGTGGTTATTTTACATGTAAACAAAACATGAAATCGGTTACTACTAAATTTAAGTCGGGAGGGCTACATGAGAAGCATGTAGTGGCAACTTGGAATCTTGGGAACCATCTCAGCAT
>Ga0123355_10009590_pt1 | contig 14748 bp, 12 predicted proteins | sample TergutEmb28metaG_3_FD_89872 | JGI IMG/M metagenome (GOLD analysis project Ga0123355, IMG submission 89872) | Embiratermes neotenicus P1 segment gut microbial communities from Petit-Saut dam, French Guiana - Emb289 P1 | ecosystem: Host-associated > Arthropoda: Insects > Digestive system > Gut ...
GCTGTACGTAACATCAAAGTCACTTGTGAGTGACATAAAGCCATTAAATTGAACTACAAAAACACTCGCACTCATGTCATAGTTGTCCTTAGACTTCCAAGTACTTTACGCAGGCCGCAGCTGCTGATGTGACGTCAGAGCGAGCGTGCGCGGATGGTTTCTTATGTGGTCTGCCGCTGCAAAAATACGATCGTGCAGTGCTGCCCTTGAATCGACCTTAAGTTTCGTAAACTAAGGTCTTCATGTGGCCCCAGAGGTAATAATCCAGAGGTGTAAGGTCCGATCAATCTGTTACCAAGCACACCACACCACAAATTCACAGAAAATCTCCTTTGAAAATGGGTTACACATGTGGCATGTGGATTACGATGGGACCACGTATGCACATTTCGTAAATTATTTACACCGTCCCGCGTAAAAGACGTCTCATCAGTGAATAAAATTAGGCTTAATAGTTCCGGATGTGCTGTTACCCAGTGGCACAAATCCATACGTTGAGCATAGTCGCCTGGTTCCAGATGTTTTACCCTTTGATCATGGTAAGGATACAATTCTTCCTCATGTAAAGTTCGTGTGTTAATCGTTCGTACCACATACCTTTTAGACTGCAAATAAACACTCGGAAGAGAACCAGTATCACGCAATGTCTGGTGAATTCGCGTAAATAGACATCGAGACGGAATCCTTCGAACGGGAAAACGCCTTTGATATTCTTGAACAGCAGCACATGCATTGCCATCACAAAATCCGTACACAAAGTGCTTATGGCAATATTCCACTTGGGGAAAAAAGGTATGTTTGCACTTCACAAGTCACCAACTCACTGTGGCGCACACTCCAAGGTCACTCACCATATTCCAATGTCGAGTTGATCGGGCAGGCGCATTGGACAAGTATGACGTCACTGACGGCGTAGAGTGCTTCGACACCAATGAAGCCCACACTTTTCTCTTGCCATTATCTCCGTAACCGTTCTACTTTGGACATAGGTGTTTTGGGTTATATCGGTATAGTTTAACATAAGGAAAACTCTCCCGACGTCTGGCACATTCCTCCTGGGACACCCTGTACATATATATCCACGCAGGCTATTAAGAGGGAGAATCGCTGGTGCAGATTGGCAGACAGTGGAACTGCAGGTGTTCCTGTCTGCAGAAGTTACGATCCGAATTCCTTCTGTAAGCGAAGTGTTGCGAGGTAAGTGACAATTGCCTGCCAGATAAAGGCGCAGTTGCTGACCAGTGGCACAGTGAATCAAGGCGCTCCATATCGCCCGCCAGCAGTTCCGCACCTCCGAACAGCTCCGAATTCCCGCTGTCTTCTTCTGTCTGCTTTTCAAAAAGGTTCAGAGTCTCAACCCAACTTCTCGATCATTTGCAACCCTGAGTTCTATTTGGCCCCTCCAGTTACCTGCAGTACCACAACAACCAACCTACAATTGCACGGTACACTACTGTCACAGTAACTGCACCGTGACAATCCACCGTTAGCCCGCACGGACATACTACAAGCAGCTCTGGCTGTCTTATCTCTGGTTATCACAACTTCCACGCTCATCTCCTGCTCCACTAGTGTTGCCTATCCTCCCATTTGCTGTATTTGTACGTTTCGACTTTGGGTGTGTTTTTATGTGTGTGTGTTTGTGGTGTGTCTCTGTGTGTGCCTCTGTGTTTTTGTTTCGTCGGTTGACTATAACAAAATGAAGACTCCATATCATCTCGTTGTGTGCGTCTTGCAAAAGCCATTGTCACAAGACCTCAAACAGGGCAGACGGTGTCACCTTCTGATATTTCAAACAGTGATGCAGCAAAATCACGACACACATAAATAAAGTCCAGTACGAATTTATGGACACGCAGTTGATGGAGGAAATGGTTTACTATCCGTGATTTCGTGGGTTTAAGTTGTGATTGAAATTTTTCAATGACATAAATCTTCCGGCCACATTATGGGGTTGACCCAGGATCTATCAGGTAAAGATACCAGGAATACTTCCCGGGGTGGGAGTGCCAACTGTTGTGTGAAGCATTATTATGCATTTGTTTGGATGATTTCAAATTTTCGCCTTGTTCTGAATGTTGTATTCTTCCTTTTGGGTGATTCCCATTCTTCTGAAATATAGGTGCCATCGTTTTGGAACGTTGTGTCTATTCCATCTTCATGGGCGATGTAAGCAGGCCAAGCCAAGCCAAACCAAACTAAGTTGAGTCAATGCAATCCAAAGTGTTAACTGCGGCAGGAATCGCAATTCGTCGTCCCCATTTCTGTTAGCCTTTCCTGCGTTTGAGCGCATAGCTTGGCTCTTTAACAACACCTGAACACTAACAAGGGTGTGTGCTTACCCTGACGATATGAAATTCAGGCTGACTGCCTTGACAGATCATGCCAAAGACAAGGGCCTAGGTTGCCCTGGAGTACTTATGGGAGGGATAAGCTGCGGTTGGTTGGCTCATTGTTTTCTTAGCCCAGACTGGCTCAGTCGCAAAATGGATGTATGCGACTTCCGTCAGAAGCTGAGGTGAAGCCGCAGCGCTCGGGGGACGGAGTCCGGGCCTTGCCCCGACTATGCATCGTATAACTTGGCACATGCTTTACAACTGAGGAAATATCACGGAAAAATTTCAGTTAGTGTAACCGAAAGTCTATCGGTTGTTCTGCGCCGAACGCCATCCGTTTAGTCGACTTGGCCATTGCTGACGATAGCCTCGAGTGGCCTCCTGGACCTGCCGTCTTCGGGTTTCGCTACAGGCGACGGGGAGACACTTGTTCATCCTAAGTATCTGCCGATTTGCCGTACTAATTTTACCCCACCTCAGCTAACTTTGAGTTACAACTCTCAGTCGGGGACTGATGTGTGCAGCAAACAGCGGAACGCGCAGATCCTCGTGTATGTGTCTGTTACTTACGTATCAGGGGCACCAGTTACGAGGTGTAGACACTTTGATTTAAACACCTATAGTCTGCGGACATGGTTGCGGGCAGTGGGCCTCTACGCGTAACACGCATAGTCCAACATGGGGCGGTAGAGCTGCTTATATAGCAGGACTCCGTTCGTGACGGAGAGATCACTCTTCCTGTTAGTAGGAGAACCAGCATACTCATAATTTGAGTAGCCTTCCTCCTGACGTGATCGATGTGAGGCGACCACGTGAGTCGTGTATCTAGGGTCACACCATATAACGAGTTGTGTCGACCCATTGAATTGGTTCACCGAGGATTGTTACTTGTCGGGGCTGAATGAAGAGCAGTACGGTAGTCGTGAAAATTATGGCGGTGCGCTTATAGACATTAATATCGATTCAGCATTCCTTCAACGACCGTTGAAGATCGCTGAGTTGTTACTCCAGGTAGCTGACCTACAGCATTCGATTTCGGGACGTGGGTACAATGGGTGTGTCGTCCGCGTAGAGTGTCATGTCGAAATGGTGCGAGGGAGAGTGCATTTCGTTGACACACAGACTGAACTTTACAGGGGAGATGAATCAATCCTGATGTACCCCACCCCGCATGTCTCGAGGAGATTTCTTGTCCGCCTGGAAGGATTCTTCGAACGCCCGACCCCTGACGTAGGATTAGTTTTTATGGACTATGTGAGGGGAAATTTAAGACCGTCTGCTTGTAGAGGATACCATCGATCCAGACCGTAATGGAAAGCTTTGGCCACGTCGAGGAATACTGCACCGGTTGGCATGTATTCGCTGAAATTTCTGGCTATTCCTTAAACGAGGCTTGTCAGCTGCAGTCATGTTCTATGTCTGAGTGTAAACAAAAACTACTCGTCTCGCAACAGTCAGCGTTCTCTTCCCTGCTAATATGATCTTTTCGAATTGTTTACCATTCGTTTCCAAGAGACTAACGGGCCGATAAGAAGAGTTCAGTGCCGTATCCTTCCTCGGTTTAAGGATAGAGATCACTCGAGAATGCTTCCAAGATTGTGGAAGGTTATGCGTGTGGAGAACCGCGTTGAAGATCTGGACAAGAATGAAACTGGTCCGGTTGGAAGGTGTTTCAAGGCCTTGTTCTGGATACCGTCAGGGCCCGGAGCATTACTGAACTTGAGAAATGTGATGGTTTCGTGTACCTCGTCAGGGTTGGTTAATTTTGGTTTTCTGGCAGGGTTCAGGACGTAGGATCTCACAGCCAAGTTAGCAATCTCAATAACTGCATGGACCGAATGATCGTTTACCGGGTGAAACTGAATCTCCAGATTGTAGGCAATGGCTTTGGCTTTTTCGGAGTCTGAGAAAGCGATTATCCCAGGATGACCACGGAGGAGAATGGAGTAGGAAATCTAAACACCCGTTTGGTCATCGTGCAGAACGGTTGGTACTCAGGTTTGAGGGATTCAAATTTAGCGCCACACTGGTCATTTCTTCACTCGTTGGGGCGGTTGATTTCGGCTCTCAGAGGGGGTCCCTGGTTATCTGCCACTAACTCCACAGCCAGTTCTACAGTCGTTTCTCATCCTGATACAAACTGGTATCGGAGGCCGTGGATAGTCACGCTGGCAAAGCTTGGGAATAGACTGTGCTATTGCTTTCAGAACGGCGTCGGATAAATTCTCAACCCACTTGTTGATTGACATCTCGTTGTGCAATTCCGGAACGAACGGAACTATTTCTTCAATGTAATTTGGAAGTTGGTGCAGTGAGTGCGCGTGAAGGCAGGAAGATCCGGCGGGTGGTAAAAGGATGAGCAACACGCAGTGAAAATGAGAACCGGAGGTGATCCGAGCGTAATACGGAACACGAAGCCAGATGCACCAGGAATGAGATGTTCTTGGTTATCACGATGTCTTTGACATCTTATTTGGCGAAGGAGTTTGAATGGGTTTTGTTTGGGGATTCCGGCCCAAAGAACATGCACGAGTTTTCGTTGGCAAAATCAGGTAGGATTTTCCTTTTCGTGCCCAGCCGCCAGGTCCAATCTACCAGTTTGCCATCAAGCCATCAAGACCGGCAATCGCCCTACGAAACAGGCGGTCAGGTCCACTCCGATCAGTGGGCGGGTAGGTGAAAGGTATGCCGCAAGGATTATCACCGGTTTGCCGGACAAAGCGGCAAGAATGGCAGTGACCTCCAAGTGGGTCAGACCAGGAACCGGCATTAAGTGGTACTATACTAGGGCGGACAAGTATAGCTGTGCCGCTGCCTCTTCAGTCTGTTTGTATGCTAGCATACATCACTGACCAACCGGAAGTCTTGACCAGGGTTAAGGAATGTCTCATTTAGTAAACAAATTTCGACACCGCGATGTTCGAGAAAGCGATCCAGTTCAAGCTTCCTGCCGCGCACCCCGTCCGCATTCCAGCAGGCGATGCGCAAGGCTTTACACCTCTCCGTTCTCCTAAGGCGTGCTGTCATATTCGGCCACAAAGAGAATAAGGTTTTCCAGGATAGCACGCAAACGAAGTGCCGCTGTAGAGAGGTACGAGACTTATGCGAGGAGCCGACGAGTCAGCTCTGCACATGCTTGGAGAGGAAGGTGATCGGGACGATCAGAGTTTTCTTCGAATGGGAAAGTGGACATTTAGGCGGCTACCACCAGATTGGGTGTTGTGTGTTTGCTGGTCGCTGTCTTGATACGTGTTGCTGCTTTCTTCTTGGACTTCCCAGTAGACTGCTTAGTGGCTGCTGTCGGTTTGTGCTCAGGCTTCTGAAGCCTGGTTCTCTTCTTGATAGCGTTCACTATAAGCCTCCCAGGTGTTTCAGTCGCCGGTTTGGGAAACGGGTTAGGATTAGAGGGTTGAGTGGAGTTGGTTATGACGACTCGCCGCCACGTACGACGTGATTCCACTCTTCGTGCTGGTTCATCTGCTCGGCAGTAGGCTCTGCCCGCTGAGATTTCGGAGCGGCAGTTTGGCCTGTGGAGGCGCTTTTTCGGCCGCGCTCGGGTGCCTGCTTTGCAAGGGCCGCTTTCGCTTTTTCAACTCAATTTAGGCTCTTTATTTCGTCTTGTTTTTTCTCACATAGCCATTGAACCCAGGCTGTTCCCACGGGGTAAAGGATCCACCGGAGAGGAGCGAGCCACACAGTCGACCCACCGGGTGCATTTCCGCATCTATTCTTCTTGTTTCCAAAGCGCCGGCAGCGCTTGCACTGTAGTTATTTTTTGAAGCCACGCACGACTCCACCGACACGCGCAGGCCGCAGATTGCGTTGAGCCATCGAAATTTCGGGACCTCAGGCCCTCACGCCACTGAAACAATGAAGTGAGGGTGGTAGGGCTGTAGTTGTCGAGTTGTGATCGTGACGGTCGGATCGCTGCTGCGTGAATCAATAGACTCTTATTTTCAGGGATTCGACCTCACGGGCGAACCTGTTAGGCATACCCCTAACCATATACTTTACCAGAAGCCGCACACAGCCTTCCTCCTGGAGTTTAAAGGTGTGGAAACTCATACCATCCTCCCCTTAAAGGGACCGAATTGCGCTGACCGGGACTCCGAATACGTCAGCAGTTAATGGGACGGCCATCAATTTCTCTCTCTTTAGTTGGGCCGTCAGACCGCAAAGAGCGGACCCCTCAACAACCCCAGAAAGGAATGAGCTTCACCTAAACCTGAAATGAAAATGAGGGTCAGATTAGGACGTTCTCCTACTAGTAGGCATTGTTCACCACCTGGGCGTAGTGAGTCGTGCCAAACAGCTTAGAAATCAAATGACCAGACATGTCGCAATACATGCGCCTATTGTTTTTCTCGTCTGACACATTGAATTCGGACGGGTCTGAATCGATTGCTGTGTGCTTGAGCGAACCAAGTGGGCGAAGCTTGGCTGCGGACCCAGGCAGTAGAGCCGCAATGATACCCCTCCCTCGGATGGCCCGAGTTTCCGGCTGCTGACAGAAGCTTGTTCGCCCGTGATTGCTGAAATCGCTGGCAGAGGCGTGGACGCAGCGCCAGGTGCTGGACATTTGTTGGAGGGCTCCATCGAGACGCCCGAGCTTACGAGGTCTTTGGCTTTTGCGTTTACCCACGAGCTGACTAGTTGTTCGTCCGGAGGCTCTGGCTCCGCTTCCAGATGTGGTGCTGCGGCTCCCAGCAGGCACCACTGTTTTCTTCTTCCTCCGAGATACAGCCAACCTCAAACCTTTGAGAAGGCCGGCGAGAGCTGTAATGTAGAAGTAGCCTTAATGAAGTCTAACACTTCCTGCCTCAGCTTGATGCGTAAGCATGTGTACACCGACAAATCCTCCTGTCAATCCTCTGTTGTAGCTCTGCTGAAAACCAAACGGAGAAACCAATCGAGTCATTAATCTGTCTGACCAGTTAACCTGGGCAGATGGGTTTCAGGTTTCTCTCTCCAAGCCGGTCACCACCAGACTCTCCAATCAATCGTTCGAAGGACTGAGGTCAACTCAAGCCAAAGTGTTAAACGGGGCGGATATTTGCGTCAGGCGCAATTCGACGTTCCGCTGTCTGTAAGCCATCCCGCTGTGTGTAAGCCATTCCTGCATTTCAGCGCAAGGCTTGTCTCCGTAACAGAGCCCTAAACTATAAGAAGGAAATAGGCTTGCAATAACGATTTTGATGTCAGGCCCAGGGTCTTGACTGATTATGCCAAAGACTAGGGCTTTGGTTTCCCTTGGCTAAGTATGAGAGGATAAAACTTTGGTTTGTTGGCTGCTTCGGTTCTGCGCCCGGACTGGCTTTTTCGCAAACTAGAGGTTTGCCCTTTTATGAATCCGCCGCGCCTGGAGGAAGGATTGCTGTCCGTGACCCACCTTTGCATCGTAAAGCCTGTAATTTGCATTACAACGGTGGAAAAATCGCACAATAGCCTCACTCACGTAACCAATGGGCGATCGGGGGATCAATGTTGAACGCGATTCCTTTAGTCGATTTACCATCGCTGGCGATAGGCTCGACTGCAATGCTCTCCCTTGCCACCCTTGGCTTTCTCGTTAGGCGACGTTGTTATTTATCGGCACCGTAAATATCTGCCGCTTTGACTTAATAAGGTGTTCCCTACATCAGCTAAATTTGGGTCAAAGCTCTCAGTCAGAGCTCTGATGTGTGCGGCAAATAGCGGAACACACAAATCCTCGTGTATCTGCCTCTTACTTAGGTACCAGGGGCACCAGTAGCGAGGGGAAGGCGAAAAGAATTTGGTTGTAACACATGTAGCATCCGGATATTGTTGAGGTAGCGGAACTACTCGCGGGGCAAGAATAATCCGTCGTGGGACGGGTGAGCTGCTTATAGGGCAATACTCCGTTCCTGACGGAGAGATCACTGTTCTATTTCAGCAGGGGACCCAGCAAACCAAGCCTTCGAGCAGCGCTCTTTCTGACCTGACCGATGAGAAGTGACTAGGTGAGTCGTGTATATAGGGTTACTACCCATATAACGAGTTGTGTCGGCCCATTGTATTGTTTCCCCGAAAATGTACTTTTCGAGTTGAATGAAGCACGGCAAAGGATTAGATAGTTGAGGCACAAATAGCGAAACGTTTTGGGCCGAAAAGTGTCGGAGCCAATCATAAGAATGGCAGACAGAAAGTGGCGAGTTTGAGCAGAGTAACAGGCTGTGGAGTTAAAATAACCTAAGTGGCGGCCAGTACTACGTATGTGACGGAGAAACAGAGTTGTGTCGGTGTGAGGAAGGAGAGTGGTTGGTTGGTATTGATTAAAATTTGTGTTTCAGGTAGATAACTTCTTTCTTGAAGCATACGCACGACCAATTCTATACACTCAGCATGCAGACTGCGGCGTCTGACATCTGTAAAAGCGTCCTGAGAGAGCTGCAGTGTCCTGCCTGCAAGCAGTACATGGTGCCTCCCATCGCCCTCTGTCTGGGTGGCCACAATATCTGCAGCAACTGCAGACCGACAGTCTCAAGTTGCCCAACCTGCAAACAGGAGTTCTTGCAAACCGGAAATATTTCACTGGAGAACCTCTCGCTGCAGATCAAGTTTCCTTGCCGATACAGTAACTATGGGTGCCAGGACACCTTCCCTTATAATGGTTTCCGCGAACACGAAGCCATATGCGGCTACAGTCCACAGACGTGTCCTGTGGACTACATGTGGCTCAAAATGGTATGCACCTGGACTGGAATTTCCAAAGACGTCAAAGAACACCTTCATACAGCGCACAAGGAACTTTGTGAGGATTACAATGCTCAGCACTTGCTTCTTCTGCCACGTTCCAATGATTCTCTTTACACTTACAAGTTTTTATTTGCATTCAACGAAATTTTCTGTTTTCGCTTGATAATTCAGTGTGGTGTAATGTATTTTGTTCTGCATTATATTGGTGCGGCCAAAAATGATCTGAAATACCAGTACAAAATTATGGTCAGCGATAATGAAGACACGGAAAGTGTTGTGGTGACTCATCTGGCCAGAAGTTTTACTGGAATTGAGGATCAAAGTTTCTTCCCAAAAAACTGTTTGAAACTGCACTGTGACCATCTCGAGCGTTTTAAAAATAAAAAGGGTAAGTTGCCTGTGTTGTTGAAGATACTGAGGTTCGATGATTGATTGTTGCATGATGAGAGAACTAAGCAGGTTCATGTCATCTACGTGGCACATAAACTACACGTGAAACACACACATACGCACATGTATTTATACATACATATATATATATACGGTCTCTCAGAAAGAATGTGCCAGACTTTGGGAGAGTGTTCCTTATGTTAAACTATGCAGATAAAATCAAAAGCACCTATATCCAAAGTTAAACGGTTACGTTGATAATGGCCAGAGAAGTTTAAAACTTTGACAGCTGTTACACACTTATTGATCACCAAATTCTTATTAAAACTGGCAGGATTAAGTGATTTCTGTAATGCCAATATCTGTACTTAACATATAATTAAAGTATGAGTGACATAAAGCCATTAAATTGAACTACATAAACACTAGCATTAACGCCGTAGTCTTCCTTAGGGTTCCAAGCACTTTACATGTGCACGCAGGCAGGATTTTGACTGCATTCCAGTCTCAAGGACATGCGCAGTATACCAGTAACGCGTGAGCTGAAAAAGTGCATTACGTGGAACTGCAAGACGACCATAATTTTCCTGGCCATTATCTGCGTAACCGTTCAAATTTGGATATAGTTTTTTGGGTTATATCGGAATACTTTAACATAAGGAACACTCTTCCGAAGTCTGGCACAGTTCTCCTGGGACATCCTATTTATATATGGGCTTCCCCCTTGAAATTTATAATTTGTGAAGTGAATTGATTAACGCAATGAACCTGCAAAATCTGTACAAAATTATGTAATTGTAAATATATAATTACATTATAGACTCACGAAGGGCATTATTTAAGCATTATGACAGCTAATGGGTAGTGTAGATTTGATGTTGCTGAGGTTACAAGTTTTTTGCAATGTTATGCTATGTCGGTTGAGTGTTTCGTGATGATTCGAAGAAGTGTTGTTTCCCAATATCCAAGTTTCTATCAGTGAGGATGATATCACTGAATTCCTTTGACACGTTGAAAACAACAGAATGTCATGGCAGACGCATCTTTCCAAGTCCCACACATTATGAAACTTGATTGCTACAAAGAGACTGTGCCTTCGAAATTCTTTTCCAATATGAAACATCCTTGAGATTGATAACGTTGCGCGGGCCTTGCATATTTTTAACAGTACCTGAGAGAGTAATTGATACTTCATACCATTGGTATACAAATTTTCCAAAGTTTTATGGACACCCTTAACATTCCAGATGCCATAATTGTGAAAAGAAGCAAGTTTCATATTAAAGACCCCAATATATTAGCACCTCCTTACAAAATTTAGTTGGCCCGGTTACTCTTCATCTGGAATTTGTGTGCACATGCTTTACAGGATAAAAAATGTTCTGAGACTCTGCATTTATTTCTGTCCTGTCAGCAAAGACACTTGTTAAATAAAGGTTTGAATGTGTAACCAAACATGACGTGGCAGTTTCAGGAGAGCAAGCAGAAAGTGGGTGGGTGTATAGAATGTTTGCCACTGTGATACCTGAGATTGTAGTTAGTGTGAGTGGATGTATGTCATAGCAAGTAGTGGCAACACTGTGATACGATCATCTTTATTGCTAAATACAATGGGGTATGCTAGAACGAACGTAATTGGTTCAAGAACCTCGTTCATTATAGCTTCTGTTCGTTCTAGCATACATTGAAATATATGTGCTTAGGTGTAATTCGTTCCAGACCCACAGGCTACAGCAAAATTACCACCCAACACGACCATTTGAACGGGTAAAATATATGATACCAAATTATAGAACTGTAAAAATAATTTTGTGACTTTTGTTACTCCTAAAGAGCAAATGAGGAGATATCTGAACTAAACTGATAACTGAACAATATAAAAGATAACACAGACAATGAATGACCCTCTAATTAAAGAGGAAAGGCCGAACACCTCATAATCAGCGCGTACTACGTACACCGATAATATTCCTCCGTGTTCTTTGTACCATCCTGATTTTATTGATAAAACAGAAGATATCTTTCAAACATCCGGCAATCCAATTATGAAGTATTTATAATTCTCCTGTCTGATGTTATTTGTGATGCCGCCACTCTTATTGGCCTTCTTTTCTTCAAATCTTGGGCTTATAATTTTTTTAAATTTGTTTTTCTCATGAGTTATAATTAGATCCGTTCTGTGGCTTCACATGACATTGTTATTTACTTAAGGTTACCTAATACTTCTGTACATGTGGTTGGAAATTTAATTGTTTAGTTTTTCGCAATACATAATTCACTTCTTGACTGCCGTAAGGTACAGTTTCATGCTGATTGTTCTGGTGCACCAACAATTTTTAGTACACAATATTGCTTCTTACTGTCTGATGTACAAGTTAAACCAACAAGGCTTCAAATTTGTTGTTATGACATGTTGGTTTGTTGTTGATTGTGTGAGAAGAATGTGGTAATGTGGCGAAGTTTCAGTGCTGAGCACTTAATCTGCACCATATTTTTCCTGTAAACCTTAACAATAAAACAGTGCACATGTCAAATGGCCTGAATGTCTTGCTGTACTGAATGTGTGAAAATGAAAGCTGAAGCCACTGTTTAAGTCACAGAACTGTGATGCTGTTTTGTATAGTGAATATCATGAACAGTAAGTCTCCGTATTTCAGACAGCTGTACTTGAATAATTGAATGTTAGGGGAGTATAAAATAATTTTTACACTTCTCTACATGAGAAAACCGTGGAAAATTGTATAGAATTTCATGCAGTTACAATCATCCACCGCCAAAAGAATGTCCACATCATGGGTCAAGGTATCTTTTCTTCTCAATTCTGCAATAACGCCACTGAAATTTTTGTAAAGATATCCCACTGTATTCTTTTATGAAACCAAATTGGTTCACAAATAATTCTCCGTGCATTTCGTCATTCATTACGAGGTGTCGCATTAATACAGTTGTTTCTCCTCATGATGGACCTGGATAGGTCCGAAACTTGTAGAGTTTATAAATAAAATTGACAAAATACACTGAGAAATAATTCTGCACAAAGTTAGTTTTATTTACAAAAAAAATATATATGCCCAATCAGCAGGACATGAAAAATATCCAACTGTACTATTTAACTGATTTGGTTAACTTTCTTCAAGGATCAAATTGCACGCATCCTTTATCAGTTTGTTATCAAAGACCTGCAGAAATTCTTTCCACCGTTTTTTAGTTTTTTAAAAGCGAAAATGTTGGGCCACAAATTGTAAATTTAATCTCAGCTTGATTTAAGTTATAATTTGTAAATCATCATCCCAACTGAACTCATGCTTATTGATAGCTGGACTGCAAGAACACTCTGTTTTTGGAAAACATAAGACAAGTTACTGCTGAAATTAGATGGACAAGCATTGCATTGTAGTGAATTTCAGATGATAGAATTTGCAAGAAACAGTCACAGTTTGCTTTCTTCTTTACATCCTCACAGTACCAAATATTTCCTAAACTTTGAGAGGGCATTTGCAGTCCCATGAATTAGTACTGGAGCATTTATCAGAGCAGAGCATCACTTTATGAAAACGGCTGCAGGAAGACTCAGTTTTATTTGAAATGTGCATTTTGTGGGGGTATAACAAGTGTTTGGAAAATGTTAAAAAAATATGAATATTATTAATTCCTGTTGAAAGAAGGGTTGATATTATTATTCGAAACGTCTAACATGACACTGCCCTTCATTACGAGCTATTTCGAGTAGTGTGGAAATTGTCAAGCTTTTACTATATAATGGAATGTCTGCTGACTTGAGAAAGGAGACAATTCTGCGCCGCTACATTTGTCAGGTGCATGTTGTAATTTGGAAGCAACGAAAACATTTGTCGAAGGAAGGTCTGCTGTAGGCAAAGCTGATAAGAATGGTGACACTCCACTGCTTTTGGCGGCAAGATATGGCAAATTACAAGTCTTTCGTTACCTCACTGAAATAGGCGCTGAAATTAGTATTTGTGACTTTCAAAACAATACTGTCCTTCACAGTTCTGCTTTTTCGTGTAGAGTGGGAATTATTAAGATTTTACTAGATAATGGAATGTCTGTTGACAGATGATTCTACGCCACTACATGTTTGAGCTCTATATGGTAATCTGGGAAAAACGAAAATTTTGTCGAAAGAAGTGCATGTTTAGACAAAGCTAATAAATATGGTTTCACACCGAAGTTTTGACTGCATGCACTGGAAAATTAGAATTCTTTCGTTAATCGTTTCTTCACATAAATATACGCTAATATTAATATTCGTGACCTTCGAAGTAACTCTGGCAGTCACTCTGCTGCTTCTTTGGTTAGTGAGGAGATTATCAAGATTTTACTAGATAAAGGGATGTGTGCTGACTTGACAAACGGATAAGATTGTACGCCGCTACATGTTTCAGCTGGATGTGATAGTCTGCAAGAAACGAAAACCTTAATCAAAAGAGAGTCTCCTTTAGACAAAGGTGATAAAGATGATTACATTCCAATACTTTTGGCGGCAAGACAAGGCAAATTAGAAACTTTTCATTACCTCACAGAAAAAGATTCTTACAATATTCGTGACATCAATAAAAAAACTGCCCTTTTCTTTGCTGCATTTTAATTTAGTGTGACAATTATCAAAATTTTATTAGTTAAAGTAATGTCTGTTGACTTGACTAACACATATAGACATATAACACTAATTGTTTCAGCTAAATTTGGTAATATGGAAGCAACGAAATCTTTGGTGGAAAGAGGGACACCTTTTGACAATATTGATAAAGAAGGAGACACTCAAATTCATTTGGGGGCAAGGTATGGGAAATTTGATATCTTCTGTTCGTTCCTAAATTTATACTTTAAAGACACTCAGTGTTTTACATCGTTACGTTCTGTTGGTGTTGCTGCCGCGTGTCTGTAAAGAAATATATTTATTTAATATACCGTCAAATCAATGCAGTAGAAATTAGTAATGGCACAATAGATTAGGCAATATGGGATTGAACGTGAATTTTACTTACATTGTGTATTGTTTGAGTCGTATACAATTGAGAATGAGCTTGGCTATGTATGTACGTTGTGTGACTTATAACGTGAGATTGGCTATGGATCACGTGGAAAAATATGCGTTACCTATGCAAGTTTGTAGGGAGGTTCTGTAATTGAACTGTTGTTCAGTAACAATAATTTATACTAATTGAATATATATATATATATATATATATATATATATATATATCTTTTTATGTCTATATATATAAAAAAAATATTTTTTTTATATAGAGAGAGAGAGATGAGAGAAATAGATAAAAATATATTA
>Ga0123355_10009591_pt1 | contig 14748 bp, 12 predicted proteins | sample TergutEmb28metaG_3_FD_89872 | JGI IMG/M metagenome (GOLD analysis project Ga0123355, IMG submission 89872) | Embiratermes neotenicus P1 segment gut microbial communities from Petit-Saut dam, French Guiana - Emb289 P1 | ecosystem: Host-associated > Arthropoda: Insects > Digestive system > Gut ...
GGCGAGGCGCAGGTGCTTATTGGCACACAAATGGTGGCAAAGGGGCTGGATTTCCCGCAGGTGACATTTGTTGGCGTTGTTGCGGCGGATATGTCGCTACACAATGGCGATTTCCGTGCTGCAGAGCATACATTTCAACTGCTGACGCAGGTGAGTGGGCGTGCAGGGAGGGCAATGCATTCTGGCCGCGTGTTTTTGCAAACATACAACCCAGAGCATTATGCCATACGCCTTGCACAAAAAGCAGATTACAAAAATTTCTACGAGCATGAAATGGCTATCCGTCGTGCAATGGTGTATCCACCGTTTTCGCATGTGTTTTCTGTTATGCTCTCTGGCACATCGGAGAAAGATGTGATATTGGTATTGCAAAAACTTCATGCTATTATGCAATACTGCGCACAAAGGGATGGACGCGACCGTTTTCATATAATTGGGCTGTCTCCGGCGGCTGTATCTAAAATAAAAAACCAGTTTAGATGGAAACTACTAATAAAATGCTGTGAAGATGAACCGCTCAAGGCATTTGTGCTATACTGTATCAAAAAGCTGCGGGAAAACGACCCGCTAACGGGCATGACTGTTCACCTGCATTTTGACGCTATTTCTACATTATAAAGCTAATGCACGCTATGTACGGAAATAGCAGACCCAACATTAATGGAGTGATACCAATGGGACTTAGGCAAATACGCCTACAGGGCGATGCAATTTTGAAAAAAAAGGCCAAGCAGGTAAATGAGATTACCCCGGCCATTTTGCAGCTGCTGGATGATATGAAGATAACACTTGATGCAAAGGATGGCGTAGGAATTGCTGCACCGCAGGTGGGCATATTACGCCGTATTGCTGTTGTAGCACATGAGGACGAGTTTTATGAGATGATAAACCCAGAGCTTGTGGCAAGCGAGGGCAGCCAAATTTGTAACGAGGCCTGCCTTTCTGTGCTTGGTATATGCGGAGATATCGAGCGGCCGCTTAAAATTACTGTGCGGGCAACCAACCGTGGCGGAGAGGAATATACCGTTGAAGCAGAGGAGTTTATGGCATCGGTTATTTGCCATGAGTTAGACCATTTGGATGGGGTGCTTTTTGTCGATAACGCGACAAATATGCGCCCGTTAGATGAAGATGAACGCGTGCGGCGCAGGAGACAGCGCATGAAGGTGAGGCGCAGGGGATGAAAAATGGAATGAATGTAATTTATATGGGTACTCCGGCTTTTGCTGTGCCATCCCTGGACGCGCTTGCTGCTTACCACAATGTGCTTGCCGTTTGTACACAGCCAGACCGCCCTGCAGGGCGCGGACACAAGTTGGCACAAAGCCCGGTGAAAACACGGGCGTTAGAGCTTGGTTTGCCTGTTTTACAGCCGCATACTTTGCGGCTTGACGAGTCGAAGGAGTTCCGCGCTGTGTTAAAGTCATATGGCGCGGATATTTTTGTGGTTGCTGCATATGGTATGCTTTTGCCAAAGGGTGTGCTTGTCATGCCCAAAGTGGGATGTATAAATGTACATGCGTCACTGCTGCCAAAATACCGGGGCGCATCGCCCATACACGCCGCGCTGCTTAATGGAGAGACAAAGACGGGAATAACCATAATGCACATGGCAGCCGGGATTGATACCGGGGACATGATAGTCCAACGTGAGCTTGATATATTGCCAGATGAACGTTTTACCAGCTTGCACGACCGTATGGCTACGCTTGGTGCGGACGCACTGCTTGATGCACTCGTGCTGTTGCAGAGTGGCAACGCACCGCGTGTGGTGCAGGACGACGCGCTATCTAGTTACGCGCCTATGATAAATAAAAAAGATGCACAAATAGACTGGTCGCACAACACAGAGCAGGTTATTAATATGATGCGAGCGTTTGACCCCTGGCCTGGGGCATATACCGTATATGATGGCAAACCGCTGAAAGTGTGGAGTGCGGTGGCGGGGGAGGCGAGTGCGGCAGACCCCGGTACAATTTTGGCAGTGGATATGAGCCGTGGCATATTAGTAAAAACCGGAGATGCCGCCGTTTGGATAACCGAGTTGCAGGGAGATGGCAGCAAGAGAATGCCCGCGACAGATTATATGCGTGGGCGTGAGGTGCGGGCTGGTGTACGGTTGGTATAGAGCAACTCTGGAGCAAAAACGAGAGATATCCATCTCTCGTTTTTTTGTTTATAGTGCAATGAAAATAGTCCAAGGCGAAGCCTCGAGATTTTTTTATTTCCATTGAACGCTCCCACCAACGCAGCGAAGCGAAGGAGGTGTGACAGACAGCGCATGCTGGCTGTGTCATATAACTGTACGGGTTTCCAGTTATATGACTATACGTTGTTTTTCGCTGCATTTGTGCCGATACGCTATAGTAACACATCCAAACCATCATGAATAAGTATATAAAAAACGAGGAGCGTTGTATGAGTAGCTTTATTATTTCAATGGACGAGTTGCAGAAGAAAATAGACCCAATGTACAGCGAAATGAATGATATTTCTGCGGCGACTGTTTATGCAATTGCCGACCCATCAATAGCGGCATTGATTCCACCGCCGCTGGAGCTTGCCGACCCGGCACTGCTTATGATATATGTGTCAAATATCAAAAACCCAACCTTTGCAAAGCCATATATGGAGGGGGGGATAGGTGTTTTGACAAAGCTTACAGACAGCGATGGTATCACTCGCACAGGTCTGTACTATTTTGGCCTGCACCTACGCGGTGCAGGGGCGCAAAATGCTACATTTATGGGCAGGGAAGAGGCTGGACTCCCGAAGAAATTTGCAGACTCGATTGCCCTAAGGCGTGTACGTGACAAAGTTTTTATACACGTAGAGCGGAATGGGGTTTATTTGCTTGAAGCCGAGCTTATAGTTGGCCGCTACAACGACCCCGGTTTTACAAACGGGCTGGAAGGCCTTGACCCAAATGTGGGCATAACGCAAGATGGAGCAGTGTTGACTCATAGATATAATATGGACAATGAAAATGGCTTACATAACATGCAAATTTTTTATTACAATAGTCCAACTTTTTACTTCCATTACCAACCGGCGCATGCCAAGGTCAAGCTCCGCTCGTCTGACTATGACCCTTGGGGAGAGATTAAGATTGCAAAAATCCTTGGTGGGTCTTGGGCAAGGAATAATAACTATGTTGTGGATGTCACAAAAATATATTCGTACCCAGACACGGAGGCCTGGAATGTGATGCGATACCTTTATACCGGGCGTTTTGACCCGCTTACTGGGTGCAATGCATCCACAGGGAGGTGATACCATGAATGCAATAAGTGATATCGGGTTTGCTTTCCAGATAGTTGGGGGAGGAGCGTCATACGAGGTCAACGAGCAGGCAGTTGACGAAGTCAACGATCAAGAAGTTTACGATATGGTTGACAAGGTAATTTTTCAGACATTAGGTTTTGACGGTTTGAAGCAAATCGTCAAACCATTCGACCGTGTAACGATAAAAGTCAACCTTGTTGGCGCAAACCTTGGCGCGCGAGGAGAAAAAGGACGCGCCATTATTACCGACCCAAGAATTGTTAGGTACGTGGCAGAGCTGGTGCGCGCAATCATTGGCCCTAAAGGTATCTTAAAAGTTATCGGGACAACACACTATCGCCACAAACACCCATCACTCAAGGAGTACGATACAAGTTTTTATTGGGCAAAGCTGGGACGTAGCGGCAATAATGCAATAGACCCATGTATTGATGTTTGCTATGACGCGAATGCAGATGGCATCCTGGATGGATCTTCGCGCGCAACACTCATTAATCTTGACTCGTTGGGTGAGAGCGAGCGGTTTTGCCGGACAGTAACTCTTGAAAATGGCACGCAGGTTAATGTTGCAATGCCAAAGTTACTACGCACGAGGGAAGAGGCATGGCAAGCCGGCGAACCAAACGAATATACCGATGTATTGATAGGCCTCCCGACATTCAAAACACATGGGCTAATGGGCATGACTGGTGGCCTCAAACTGCATTACGGTATACGGAGTATGTACGGGGTTTTTTCTGATGCGGGGCGGTATGGCCACAATGGCATATATTTTGACAAAGAGGGAAATATGCATGGACGCCATAACTTGACAGACTACCTTTGCGCCCAGCATCTTGTCAGGAGTTACGACTATACTATACTTGACGCGCTAACTCTTAACCTGCAAGGGCCTGCGCTGCCAATGGGGCTGATTACGGACATTGCCGACACAGACCAAAAGGCAGATTATATCCTTACCAACTGTGTGATGGCATCGCAAGATCCGGTCGCACTTGATGTGGCAGCAACCAACTTGATGGGGCTTGACGTAGAGAGTATACCACTTTTGCAAGACGCGAAGAGGAATGGGCTTGGAGAAGCAAACCCAGCATGTATACGAGTAAATGGTGACAGGGCGTTCAGTCGGGTTAGGCTCAACTTACACAAGCAGTTTGGCCCAGATAAGTTTCCTCCACCGCCAAGGGTAGGGGCGCGCCAGCTTTCCAAGTCCCAAATTGAGCCAGACTTTAATATCTTCCTGCACCCGCCGGAAGCTATTGGGGAGCATAGGTACTTGTTTAGATATGAAGTTTTGCCCATGCTTGGTGCTGTGCATGACCCTGGCATAGAGATTGTGAGGGTAGAAATACATGCTCATAAAATGCTGATTGCAGAAACGACGAGCGGAGATTTAGCAGGCGAGCTTGTGGTTGATTTGAATGGTGAAGAGTTTAGGCTGTTGCGCAACACTGCGATAGCCTGCCAGGGGCATGCATGGGATAGATATTTTAACTGTAGGGTGGGGAATGAGAGTTTTGTATATTGAGTTTTGTCAAATGGCGTAGCAGGTTGTATAATAGATCTGTCCGGAAACCGTCGGAAGCGCATGAAAATGTCGCGGAATTAGGGAGCATTTTCATGCGCTTGGATGGGTTTTTCCGGACAGGTCTAATGGCAATAGAATTGTATAATATGGTGGACGGGTGGCAACTCAATGAATAATCAAATACAGGAATATTTTACTTCTGTTTGCGAAGCATACCGCCTTGGCAATATAGAAACAACATTCAATAACCCAATTATCACACTACTTACACATTTTGGTTGCAACGCCCGGGACTTATCCGGGGAGCGCAGCCGCCAAGCGGGTGAAAATATTGATATAAAGTTGTGGCGTGGCGGTGACGAAATTACTGAAACAGAGCCTTTTGCCGGTGTGGAAGTTAAAAAGGTAAACGGCATTGACGCCCGCGCCCGTGTGCAAATAAAAAAAGAAGCCGCCCTGTTTGGTCATGCCATTTTAACAGACAACTTGGTGTGGCAATTTTGGCGTGCAGGCGAGGACAAGATGTACAGCGGTGTCCAGCTCATGGAGCTGGTTGACGGTGTATTGGTTTTGAACGAAGATAATATTGAGCTTTTCACCAGCCTCTTGCAGGACTTTCTGCTACAAGACCCCGCCCAAATACGCTCGTCTAATAAGTTGGCAGAATATATGGCGATACACGCAAAAACAATTCGTTCCGTTATAATTGGCATATTAAAAGAAGATGCCGATGCACTACCTCTTGTGGACGACAGGCAAAAACGCTTGCCTCTCTTTCCGGAGTTGTATGGTCTGTTTAGCCGCATAAAAGCGGACTTGCGCCCATTGCTAAACACTCGTAGTTTTGCAGATATGTACGCCCAAACCATTGTGTACGGCCTGTTCATAGCACGGTATAACGAAACCCACGACAACAAGTCCAAAGCATTTGACCGCTACCAAGCCATAAGCAAACTGCAAGAAGAATCTGCCTTGCTAAACCGCTTTTTTGAACATATAACAAACACTGGTACAAAGCATCAGACGCTGGACGGTGTTATAGACAAGTTGTGCGCCTTGTACCAAATGTGTGATATTTCTGCGCTGCTTAGTTGCGAAAAGCGCGGCGATACCATTGTGCATTTTTATGAAGATTTTTTGACATATTATGACCCTGCATTGCGCAAGAGCCTAGGGGTATTTTATACGCCGCACCAGGTTGTACGGTACTTGGTTGGCATGGTGGACAAGTTACTTGTTGAAGAGTTTGGCATACAAGGTGGCTTGTCAAACAACGACACCATGCAGGCCACTGTACCTTGCGAACGATACGAGTATCAGAAAACCAAAAATGCCAAAAAAGAATGGCGAGATACCAAGGAATTAACTGTGCCGCGGGTGGCTATTTTAGACCCAGCTACTGGCACGGGTACTTTTCATGCAGAAATTATCAAGTACATTAAAGACACGTATTTTAGTGGTATCCGCGCGCCATTTTATGACGAATATATCAAAAACGACAACGGCTTGCTATCACGTATGATTGGTTTTGAAATTATGATGACGAGCTATGCAGTAGCACACCTGAACGTGCGCCGCACTATAGAGGAGACACTTGGCTATGTGCCGGATACGCAATTGCCTACCAATATATTTTTGACCAATACACTGGCACCGCCTAACTCTGGCTTCGAGCGTAACGAGCAAATGAGTTTGTTTGACTTTTCGGCTGCAATAACGGATGAGGCGTATAAGGCAGATACATGGAAAGCAAGGCGGCCAATTAAGGTGATTATTGGTAACCCGCCGTACAATGCTGCATCAATCACACCTTACGATTATTCATCATATAGGACAGAAATAGATGGTAAAACTATGCTTAACGAACGTAATTCTAAGGTGTTAGGTGATGATTATGTCAAGTTTATTCACTTTGCGGAAAAATTACTTGGCAAAGAGAGGCAAGGTATTCTCGCTTTTATTACACCCCACGGTTATTATGATAATCCTGTTTTTAGAGGGATGAGAGCGAGTCTACTCCGCACATTTGACAAAATATTTTTCCTTGACCTTCACGGTAACAGTATCAAAAATGAAGTTGCCCCTGACGGTAGTAAAGACGAGAACGTTTTTGACATTCGGCAAGGTGTAGGACTTATTATTGCTGTAAGAAACGATAGCAAAAATAAATGGGCTGATGTTTTTCATTCGGAATTGTGGGGTTTGAGAAAAAATAAGTTTGAGAAACTTGTAAATGGTGACATTGAGTATAAACAAATCGAACCTATAGATGAAAATATGGCCTATTTTGTGCCGACTTCATCAGAAAATCGTGTTGTCTATGAAAAGGGAATCAGTATCGGTGAGCTATTTTCAAAAAACACAGTTGGAATAGTTACTGGTCGTATTGGTTTTACAGTACAGGATTCCCGCGAAACTATGTCTTCTGTGATTAATGACTTGAAATCAATGGATTCTGAGGACATTCGCGAAAAATATTCATTGGGTAAGGATTCATCTGATTGGAAAGTATCATTATCGCAGGATGATATTAATGACAACAAAGGTATTTTATCGCAAATAAGTATTTTTCCTCTGGACAATCGTTGGACTTACTACACAGGTGTAAAAGGATTGCATACACGTCCACGTCATGATGTAATGCAACATTTGCTCCCAAACTATGATGACCCTGCATTACCATTTGGTTTAGAGAAAAATATTGGCATCACTTTTGCAAAACAGACTACTCAGAACCACAAATGGGACGGAATTTTCATATCAGACCGTCTTATTGAAAGGCATTATATAGACTACCCCGCCAAGGGTACAGGTTATATTGCGCCACTTTACCTAAAGCCAGAAGGGTTTGCTACAAAGTGGCATCCAAATATTAATCAAAGGCTTTTTGATACCTTAACAGCAAACCTTGACAAAAAACCGACAGTGCTAGAAGTTTTTGATTACATTTATGGCATACTCTTCGATCCGTTTTATCGGACTTATTACAGTGACTACTTGAGGCGCGACTTCCCCCGCGTGCCAATAATCAACGCACCCAAAGAAAGTGATGATGATTTCGTTGTTTCAGAAGAGCAGTTCCATGTTTATGTAAACGCTGGCCAGCGGCTGCGCAAGCTGCACCTGATGCAGGACAAAGTACAGGCCACGATAGAACTAACCCCTCCAACAGCAACAGACCTAGAAATTGGCGCAATCAAATACAAAGACGGAATATTGCAACTTAACCCAAGTAAACAAATAACAGGCATACCAGAAGAAGTGTGGAACTATCGTATCGGCGGCTATCAAGTGCTGGACAAATGGTTCAAATCCCACAAAGGCAAAACCATGGATATAGACGATTTCGACCACATAGCCAGTGTCGTTGGGTTGATTGGCGAGACTATAAAGGTGCAAAAAGACCTCGCGAGTTTGCGCAATTAACCAATTCCCACCACAAAAATATTTATTGTAAAGAAGGTATCCCCATGGATAGCAGCAAAACCGCAGGTATAATCCCCAATCCTAATTGCAAAAAAATCCGTGGCAGCCATGTCCTATTGGTTAGCTGTGCCTATTGCAAATCTTTTATAGCACACTACCAAAAGGTTGGAGAGTCTAATTTTGTAAAGATGTATAACGAGCGTATCATCGACGGTGTTATAGATTTTTCAAAACACCATGGTGCTGTAACTTGCCCAAACTGCAACGAGCGAATAGCAACACGCTATATAACCAAAATTGACAAAAAGGAAGCTTACCGCCTTGTACCATCTGCATTTAACAAGAAGAAAGTCAGGGGATGAAACCAACAATGGCAAAAACCTACGAGTTTGAAGCTACTATACAAAAGGTGCTGGACCAGGATGCAGCATATATTGCAGTACCATTTGACATAAAGGCAGAGTTTGGCAAAGGGCGCGTAAAGGTTTATGCCACTTTTGATGGTGAGCCTTATGAGGGTAGCATTGTCAACATGGGTGTAACCAATATTGATGGCTCTGTATGCTATATTTTAGGCATACGCAAGGATATAAGGGCAAAGATAGGTAAGCAGACTGGTGATGTTGTGAAGGTGGTAGTGCAGGAGAGGTTCTGATTATCCGGAATACTGCATAATACGCGACATGTAGGTTTGTTTTTGTGTTTTGTCAACAATGAAGAAGCCCCGAAAATATTATTTTTTCGGGGCTTCTTCGAATTGGAGATGAGAGGATTTGAGAAACCACGCTGGTGATGCGTGGAACGATAACAATTAAATATGGGACTCCCCCGGATTAGCGAGAATCCTCTCTAATATGGGGAAGTCCCATATTTATGTCACTTGCATTATTTTCTTCATGCAAATTTGCGTTTTTTATGTTGGAAGAACCTAGTAGACTTATCCGGAGAAGTCTACTAGATAATCAATGCTGACATCGAAATAGTCTGCGGGTTGGATAAGAAAATCCAAGTCTGGCTTTCGTACGCCTGTTTCATAATAACTGATGGTTGACTGCGATACATTCAGCTTCAAGGCTAATCCATGTTGGTTTAATCTTTTGAGTTCCCGCAACCTTTTTACTCGTTCCAAATGGTATCACCTCATTAAATAATGCTATCTCATAAGGTGGCAAGTATTATCCTGCATGTTTATAGTGCAATAGCACAATGATATAATGCTAATTGGTCTCTTCGGAAACAAAACAAAATGCGCGAAAGATACGTTGAATTATAGTAATTTTTTGTTTGTAAACGGGGATTACCGAGTCTATATAGGAAATATTTGTAAAATAAACAAAAAAACGGCTGTTGCCACGGCAATAACCATCATAACTTTCGTAAAGTAATATCATTGACGAAAGGAGCTAGAGCTTCCCTTCGTTAGAAATCATTATAAAGGCTAATGTTTATCGTGTCAATAGGTGATGAAATAAATTTTTTAATGGAATAAAATGTCATAATATGGGGCTGTGTACTACTTGTCTGATACAAATTATATGAAATTTTTTATATCAATGCCCAAAATATGTTTCTAGCACTTCTATAGCCGTCAGTTTTCTGGTAAACGGAGGCAGGAGGGTAAATCCCTATATAACTTGGAAGTGCTGGTCATAAATTATATAGGAGGTAATCACTATGCCAAAAATCGGGAAAAACATTTACAAACGTAAGGATGGACGCTGGGAGGGGCGTTATGCAAAATGCCGTAACTCAAGCGGTAGAATTGTGTACGGCTATGTCTATGGTAAAACATGCTCAGAGGTAAAGCAACGGCTAGCATCGGTTGCTACCAGTGATACTCCAAAGACATCTGTAACTACTGGTAACACTGATTTAATATTTTCGGATCTTGCCAATCAATGGCTATCGGTAACATCACTAAAGATAAAGCCGTCTACTCACGCAGGATATTTAAATACCTTAAATCTTCATATCCTCCCTTGTTTTGGATGTTACAAGATTCAAAGTATAACGACCACGGTCATCAGTTGCTTTGCGAAGGAAAAGCTGGAATCTGGTCGCACTGGCGGAAGAGGCGGGTTATCTCCAAAAACCGTTCGAGACATGCTTTCAATCATAAAAGCCATAATGGATTTTGCTTGGGGCGAAAAGTTAATCGCCAATCAAATTTCAGTTTCATATCCGAAACAAGAAAAATCGTCGATTAGGGTATTGTCACGGCAGGAGCAATCATCTTTAGAAGCTGTACTAAAAACTGATCTCAGTATTCATAAAATGGGGATTTGGCTTTGTCTGTACACAGGACTTAGAATAGGTGAAATATGTGCATTGCGCTGGCAGGATATATCCCCCACGTTTGATACGCTTTCCGTCCATCAAACCCTTCAACGGATGAAAAATTTGAGCGAGGATGGCAGTAAAACAAAAATCCATATCGATACTCCTAAAAGCACACGCTCAATAAGAAGCATCCCTGTACCAAAATCCTTATCTAATTATTTGTGTGAGTTTGCAAGTGAAAGCCATATCTATTTTCTATCTACAAGCAACACTGCCTTTACCGAACCCAGGACCATGCAAAACCATTTTACTAGAGCAGTAGCGGCCGCGAATATTAGTGATACAAATTATCACGCATTGCGTCACACATTTGCTACAAGATGCATCGAGGCAGGCGTGGACGTCAAATCCCTAAGCGAGATACTGGGTCACGCTAACGTGAACATAACATTAAATCGCTATGTCCATCCATCGTTTGATCAGAAGCGTGAAAGCATGAATAAATTGGAGCAGTATATCGGGATATAAATTTTATGGTGGTCAAATAAGCCGTCAGAGAGCTGGAAAAGCGCGCCTTCATAGCGTTTTTTCAGCTCCTTTCGTCAAGGATATTACTTTACGAAAGGCATAGCCCAGGGGCGGCAGAGGGTGCATCGTAGGTAGCCTATTATATCCCATAAAAACGATTTTTTATACGCTAAGATTTGGTCATCACAATAATTTATCGAGTTTATCGAAATCATTTATTTGAAAATGTGTTTTACAAGCACCTGTTGCAAGCCAGCTCATGGTGGGTCATGATGGCGGAGGCAGGGAACATGCATCGGTTTTTGGGTAGTGCGTCTATAGTGGATGATTCACGAAAGGCCAGAAGTGCGTCTGTTGGCGAAAGCTGTATGGTGTACGAATGGACTAAGGAATAATTCCTGGCTGACACACGAAAGGCCGAAGGTGTGCCCATTTGACGAGCAAGTCTAGAAATTAAAAGTGCTAACTTTGTGCTTAATGGGGAGTGTATACATGAATTGGTATGTTTTATTTGCTATGACTGGCTATGAACATCAGCTGGCAGGTGTGATATCCCGAATATGGCGCATTGATGGTTTGCGGCCCTTTGTTCCGATGTATGATTCCCGTTTTAGAAAATCTGGAAGTATTCTGGAAGAGAAGAAGCGTTTAATCCCCGGATATGTTTTTCTTGAATCGAAGGCCGATAGCCTGGAGTTTTATTCGTTGGTTCGACCACTCATATGGCAAACGGAGAAAGCACTGAAATTATTAAGGTATGGCCGTACCAGTGATGATTTTAGATTTGATATGAAAGCGGCAGATTGCGAATTTTTACAAAAATTTTTTAACGATGAGTATTGTGTGGAGATGTCACAAGGTTATATGGAAGGTAATTCGGTTATCATAACGGATGGTCCTATGGTTGGACGTGAGGGTATAATTAAGCGATTGTATCGCCGTAAAATGGAGGCGGTCGTTGAGGCTCCTTTCATGGGGACTATTCGGCAAATGACGGTTGGGTTGGAGATTGTGAAAAAGATGGAATGAAGCGATTTAAGCATAGATGCAAAGCATAAATAATCAAGCTTAATGGGGTTGATGAGTATGGATACAGCAAGTAATAAGTTAATCAATATTTTAGATCAAGGCAGCTTCAAAGAACTTTGGCTTGATCTTTGTACACATAACTATCTGGAGTTTACGGGTTACAGCGAAAAATTTAAGGTGGCGTAAGAAAAGAGCGGTGAGAAGGACTCAGTAATAGCTGGGATTGGGGAAATTGTAGACACAAATGCGTAATTGCAGTCTTTGAGCCGTTATTTATGACGGGAAGCATGTGAGTTGTCACCAGAGAAAAAGTTGCACGCGTTTTTCGGTTGGCAACGAAGAAGAAACGGCCGATTATAACATTTTCTGCTTCCGGAGGCGTCAGGATGCAGGAAGGGGTTATTTCTCTAATGTAAATGGCGAAAACGTCAGCGGCAGTATACGAGCATGACAAGAAAAAATCATTATATATTTCTGTTATATGTGATCCTACGTTAGGCGGTGTTACTGCCAGTTTTGCTTCACTTGCGGATATTATTATCGGAGAAAAGGAGCGAGATTTGGGTTTACAGGCAAGCGGATCATAGAAGAGTGTACACATGAAAAATTGCCGGATGATTTTCAAACGGTCGAATATGCAAAACGATTTGGAATGGTTGATATCGTAATTGATAAGGACGAGATAAAGGATATATTGAGGCAGCTTATATCTGTACATACTAAGAAAGGTGTTCGTTTTGGAAGATTTAGATTTTTTGGAAATAGTGCGTCATCCAGAACGCCCGAACGCGGAATACTATATTCAAAATCTTTTTCTTGATTTTATTGAAATAAGTGGCGACAGACTTTATGGTGATGATTCGTCGGTTATTGGTGGAATTGCAACCTTTGACGGTATGCCAGTAACGGTTATCGGTCAATTAAAGGGGCGGAATACCGAGGAGCAAATAAAATATAATTTTTCAATGAGTAAGCCGGAAGGTTATAGAAAAATATTAAGATTGATGAAGCAGGCCGAAAAGTTCAAGCGGCCTGTTATTTGTTTTGTCGATACATTCGGAGCGTATCCAGGGAAAGAAGCAGAGGAACGCGGACAAGGGAATGCTATAGCTAATTGCATTATGGAAAATATGTATTTGCAAACTCCGATTATTAGCATATTGCTTGGGGATGGCGGAAGTGGTGGCGCATTAGCGTTATGTGTAGCGGATGTATTTATTGCATTGGAATATGCCACATTAAGTGTAATTGCACCTAAAGCATGCGCAAATATTTTATGGAAGGATTCATCTAGAGATAAAGAAGCGGTTTCTCTATTAAAAATGCAAGCCAGCGACTTGCTCAAATTAGGAGTTATAAATAAAATCATTCCAGAACCAAAAGGAGGAACACACACAGAACCGAATAGTATGGTCAATATAATAAATGCTTTTTTAAAAGATGAGATAAATAATTGTATAAAAATTTCAACTAGGAAATTAATTAAACAGAGACTTAGGAATTATAAAAATATTGGAAATCGCTTCTTATCAAGCAGCTAACCATTTAATGATATTTCTATTAGCGAGAGACGATTTATATGAAAAATATTAATATCATCTTGAGGGTGGCGTTTTTCAGTGCAAACTAGCACTACAACGAACGCCGTTGATCAGACGCTGAAAAAAAAATGATTTCTCCGTAAATTGCTTTGTTAATCATTGTTTTTTATCTGATGTTGCTCAAGAAAAGGATAACAATAATAAAGCTTTGAAATAGATTAATGCTCGTTCGTTGTACTGCTAGAGCCTGCTGAATAGCTCGAAAACGCATTTTGTCAAGATTTGCAGGGGGTATTCATATCGCCCCTGTATTATATGATTTTGGTTAAAAACATATGATATGGGGTAGTGCCTGCCTGTTCCGTTGCTTTCAAAGTCCACATTTTACTTTGAGAACCCTTTGTTTTGTAAGGTTTATTTTGTCTAAAAAAATAATCGTTTTTCAGCAGATCTTAATGCTATTATGAAAAGGTTTGTATCTGTCATGAAATTGATGGTCAGTCTCTCACTTCTGTATTAAAAACATGTATGGAAACGACGATTTACAGAGTAATTAATATAGAAAAACCTCTTTATTTATGGCTAAATCAGCACTAGTCGTTGTAGTGTTAATTATAATAATATGGTGAAAACATAATGACAGGAATTCTTCATTTAACTAAAGCGATTGCTATTGATTATTATGGAACTCTTGTTAATATAGGGCATCCGTTTGTTGAAATTAAACGATGGTTTGTTGAAATGTATGTCAGGGACATAGAAAATGCAGACAAAGCATATAAGGCTTTTTTAAAAGAATATGCAAAATTACAATATTGTGAAGAATTTTATTTAGGACAAGATATATTAATGATGAGTTATAAAAAGTCCTGTGATAAATATAATCTTCCTTTTTTCGCAGAGGCTTTTCAAGAAATATACGGTAAATTGTTTACACAGGCACCTGCATTTTTAGGAGCCCAAAGGACAATTGAGAATTTAAGAAAATATTATCCGGTATTATTACTAACAAACGCTGATAATAAAATATTGCATAAATCCATAAATATGCAGGGATTTAAATTTGACTATATTTTGTCATCCGAAGACATGCAATGTAATAAACCAAACATCAAATGTTTTCAAAAAGCC
>Ga0123355_10009592_pt1 | contig 14747 bp, 14 predicted proteins | sample TergutEmb28metaG_3_FD_89872 | JGI IMG/M metagenome (GOLD analysis project Ga0123355, IMG submission 89872) | Embiratermes neotenicus P1 segment gut microbial communities from Petit-Saut dam, French Guiana - Emb289 P1 | ecosystem: Host-associated > Arthropoda: Insects > Digestive system > Gut ...
TGCACTGGGATACCGTTGCACGTGGCATACAGAATATACAAACACTTGTGATTCCTGGTAATCTTGGTGCAAACTTCTTTAATACTGGTGTTAATGAACTTCGTGTTACTAATCCAAACATCAGAACAATTATATTCCCACACTTGCCAAATGGCGTTATAGGGGAGAATCGCATAATCGCCCACGAAGTCACACGCATAGTACTGCCATCACGTGGGGAGTTAACAATTGCTCCGCAAGCAATCAAAGCAAGTTCGTTGCAGATGCTTTACATTGGCGATAACTTGAACATAACTGGCAACCCTGTTGGTGGTCAGGCACATGTGAACCAAGCGACAGGCGCGATTGAAATTACAAGTGCGCTTACCTCGTTCCGTGTACGTCAAGGTGCATTCCGCATCGTCCACGATGGTGTTGGTGAAATAACAGGTCTGCCAAGATTCGCTACGCAAGGCGGTACTTATTCGGATGTAGTTGGCGAAGAAAATTTCCTTCGTGGTGGCAGTTTAAATCGACAATCTTCGCGTTTTGCATATTTTATCAATCGTAATTTCTGGGGTGCGTTATATAGTGCAAATGGGGTGACGTTGTTCGCATACCCAAGCACAGCATCAATCGTACAACTTGATTCAAGGGTACGTGATTTTGCGCCATTTGCATTCGCGTACATGCCGAACTTGACTGTTACAAGTGAATTGCCACTGGTAGCCCCAGGCAACCAAGCAACAACAGTATCCGCTAGGGCGGCATTCCACACAACCGCTGGTATTATCAGATTGCCAGCAACAACCTCTGGAACAGGTGTGAATGTTAATGCAATATCCGGATATCAACCTAACCTTGCCACTGTTCGTTTTGGTGCGCTTGGTAATGCCACATCGGCTACTGGCATTGGTGAATTCGTTGGAGGGATGTTATATCGAAGTGCGGCTCAAACGCAACTTATGTACGTAACCAGTACTGTTAACAATGCATTCACAATACCAGGCAGTGTATCTATAATAAACGATTTTGCATTATCATCGTTCTATCGTTCAGGCAACATTACGTCTATGAGTATTAACTCAAACGCAGCACTTACGCTTGGTGCGTTTACAGATGCTAGTGTGCCAGCACAGAGGGGGCAACACACATTCCATCTTACACAAATGACTCTTGGCGGTTCTGTTTCAAGTCTCGACCATCGTATCATCAGTCGAATGGGTAACCAGTTTGAAATGCTTAACCTGAATTCTGGTACAATTATGCTTGACCAAAGCACGATAGAGTCTGACACAAGGACATTCCCAATATTTGTTGCGTCAACTGCAATGCTTGATAACTATATGTCTGGTGCAATGAATTGGGCGACAACTTGGGGTACACTTCGCGTTGCAAATACAGTGCCAGTTACTGGTTCTGTAACACACAATTTCCGCATGCAAGTCCAGTCTAAAGCAATTGAATTCAACGCAGGCTCAGTAGAAATTCCTGGCGAAGGCACTGTACATGCTACAGGCTCGCAAACCAACATCCCACAAATACCTGTGTTTGGTGGTGCAAATTTGGTTATTCCGCAAAGCACATTTGTTGCACCTGTTGGCACAGCATTTGTTGGATGGCGTGTAAGTTCGCCAAACAGCGCAATCGACGGCATGCTGTATCAGCCAGGTTGGGTTTTCCGAATCAGCATGCAAAATTCTGCTGTTGCATTGAACACGCAAACCCCTGCGTTTGCTGGTCAAGTCAATGACATTTATATCCAAGCAGGTTTGACACTTACCGCTGTTTGGCAGGTACGTGCAATACAGTTCATTGACCACGAAGGCGTCAACCTCGTTAACCAAACTGTGTTGGTTCATGAAGGTAGTGGATTCAGGGCCGCCGCTGCGACAAGCCTTGAATTATCAGGGTGGATGACTACAAATCAAGGCGAAACCGTTGTTGCGGTTGATAATCAAGGATTTGGATTGCTTGAATTCGCACTTGTTGGTATGACGCAAGAGTTCACGTATGCTGGCGATACTTATGCATTTGTTGGCTGGATGCCACGTGCAAACAGATGGGCACACGAGGCATGGAATTGGAATCATAGTTCCAATGTCACTGGGCGACTTGTCCCTGATTCAGTAAGTACCGGTACAGTCAACCTTAGAATAAATCTACCGTGTGCTGGCAATCTGTGTGCAAGTTGTACGATTATGCCAAGTTTCGATGATTGTTTGCAGGGCTCTGCCGCAATCAGATACTTTCATGCGCTATATGATATTACTTCAACCGTAGCGGGCACGGTTACATATGATGCATTACAAACTGTTAATCTTGTCGCATCTATTACAGACCGCACAGAAGATGGTGATATTGGTATCCCTGCTGCGGTTATTGACACGGCTTCGTTTGTACATGGCGTTACGAATCCACGTGGTTTTATGAGGCACGTAACAGTAATTGCAAACAATGGATTTGCCAACATGACTGGAACTCGTTCACGTGTTTACATTGGTGGCTCGGTACAAACTATTGGTGACCACGCATTCAGGGACAGTCAAGGGGTTACGCAAATCAGGTTTGGTCACAGATATTTCGCAGGCGCGTCCGACCTTGCGATTGGAAATTATGCTTTTGCGAACCTTAGGAATATTACGACTTTGAACCTGCCACTTGTTACAAGTACCATCGGTGCGTATGCGTTTGTTGACAACCTTTCTCTGGCTTCGGTACAGTTTGAAACAGGTCGCGGTGGGTCACTTGGAAACGCGAGACTTCGCTCTATTGGTGCATCCGCGTTCAGGTCAAATGCATCTTTGACGCAAATATTTGCAATCCCTGTAGGGGTAACTGGAAACGGTGAAAATACTATTGGCGAGCGTGCGTTCACAGACACTAGTATAGCGACTTTTGCTACTGTGCAATCAATACCAAATGCGACATCAAGGTGGTTTGCCGTTGGTGGACACTTGGCTTTCTGGGAAAACGCAAGCAACGTACATTTAATGGTCTATGCGCCAGGGAACACAGCCACGGATGTTACAATAGGGGTGACTGGCACACTCGCAAACATTCATCATATTGGCAGGGGGGCATTTGCAAACAACATGCAACTGCGCACGGTAACAATAGGTACGGGTGTAAGGACGATTGCAAACACCGCATTTGAATTCAGTTTTATTCAAACTATTACGCTGAACCATGTTGCGCCTTCTGGTATCAATGACGGCAACCAACCACAACCAGGCTTTAATCCGTTCTTGAATGTTGCGATTGAACCATCTGCATTCACAATTCATGTACCATTTGCAACTGGTGTTGGTCAATTGCAGGCATGGCGCACAGCATTCGGATTCCCGACAAATCATCCACCGATTACGTTTATTAACTAATATTTATACTGCAACTCTGTTCTAGCAAAATTAAAACTGCAAAGTAGATTACAGGCAATGGTGTTTGTGTTTTTGCAAACATCCATGATGCCAAGGTCTTTTTGGTCAGAGATAATAGTCACGGTTTTTGAAAGTGGAGATTTAATATTCGTCACATCAATAATGAAACAATCCATGCAAACCTTGCCGAGGATTTTGCATGGTTGATTGTCAACGTACACACTGTGCGCATTTCCCAAATTGAAATGTGCCAAATCCGCATAGCCACATGGCACAACACCACACACCATCGGGCGATTGGCTGTCGCAGTGCCACCATATCCAATCCGCGCACCAACGGCAAGGTTTTGCACTGCGTTAATTCTACTTGTAATCTTTATCGCTGTTCGATATCCGTCGAATCCACCGTGCATTATCTTGCCGATGCGAACCATGTCGAATTGTGCAGGAACATAAGACGCACTTCCGCTACATGCTGCATGGATAATTGCTTTTGGGTGATGTGTGCGCATGACCGAGCGAAAGGGCGTAAATTTTTTGAGTTGCGCATCGATTTCTCTGATTTTATCTGTCTCGTGTGCCATATGTGTATAAAGCCCGTCGACTATAACAAAGTTGCATTTTGCTGCCGTCGCCAATATACTTTTCAGTTGCCAAACAGTGCCTACACCATAGCGATTCATGCCAGTATTTACTTTTATATGTATCTTGCGCTTTGCACGCATACGTTGTAGTACTTTGCAAAATGCCTTGATTTCACTTGTGTTGTGAATTGAAATAATAATGTCATGTCGAACCGCGGTTTCAAAATCCGGGCATATTCCAAACAACAAAATTGGCTTTTTAATACCACCTTCACGCAATCGCACGGCTTCCGAAATATTTGCGACACCGAAACTGTCGACCTCGGATTCGACCTCGCGTGCGACGATGACATCGCCAAAACTGTATGCATTTGCTTTTACAACTGCGCAAACTTTGACGCTTGGCAAAAGTAGTTTTTTAACTTTGCGAAGATTCCAGTGCACGGTTTTAAAGTTAATTGTTGCTTTTATCATGATTAAACTTATGCAAAGACTTAGCCAATTGTTTTATTTCATGCTAGACTTTGTTAATTAAATCATGAGAATAATCGCAGGCGCAAAGCGTGGCAAAAAGATAATGCCAAAAATTGATGATACAACACGCCCAACAACGGACAGGGTGCGCGAGAACGTGTTTAATATATTGACGAACCTTGTTGATATACAGGGTGCAAGCGTTCTTGATTTATTTGCTGGTTGTGGGGCGTATGGTCTCGAGGCACACAGTCGTGGCGCAAGACAAATAGTATTCAACGATTTCGATGCACAAGCCGTCGAGGTAATCAAAAAAAACGCGAAAGCATGCGACTGTAACGCGCAAGTTTTAAACCTTGATTACACAGATGCTATCGAAAAACTTGATTCGCAAACATTCGACATTATCTTTATCGATCCGCCATATAACAGTGATTTCGCACTAAAAGCGGTCGAGTATATTCGACAAAAAAACTTGCTTTCCGTTGGCGGGGTAATTGTTGTTGAAACTGAAAATGATTTAGACATTGAATCTATCCGCGAAAAGAAATACGGGCGTGCTCGGCTATACTTTCTAGGTCAACATTCGCAACTTCCAAAATAAACTCATCAAGTTTTACAGTGTCAATAATGCATACAGGTTCGTGCCCCATTTCGCGGTTTACTTGTGCGATTTTATTGTGTACTTTTTCGATACTTTCTTTCATTGGTGATACGTCCATGATTTTTTCGATGCCGATTGTGTCCAAACTATATTTGTCGATAATGTACGGATTAATCACGCTGTATGTGTGGTAAATGTTTGCTTTGAAAATATCTGTGTTTTGCTTGGATAGATATTCCTCGCCAATAAATTCGTGAAAAAACTTTATGTCTGTTACCAAATGCAAAAAATGCCCTAGGTTGTAATCGGTGTCAAGGCTGTGATGTTGCAGAAACTTGGATAGACCCACCTTTGGACCAAATGATTTCCATGCGTTCATTTCGCTAGGGCCAGGGTCATAGCCATAGTGCGTAGTAGTCTTGTCATGGGTCAAGTCAGGGTCAATTGATGCCTTGTAAAACGCATTCAAATCCTTTATTGTACCCACGCGCTTGGCGTAAAGTTTTGCAATCGCAAGGTGTGTATTGAAATCAGCCATATCATGATTCTAGCAAAAAATCGCTATTAAAAGCAAACAAAAACCAACAGCAAAAATCGTGTGAGTGGTTTTATAAAGCAAATAAAACCAAAGAGGCATACGGAAAGAATTCATAAACACAAACCCCTGCATCGCAACGCAGGCTCCGCCAAAAGTGACAATTGCGGTGGGCAGGATAATTGACATCGGCACAGTTGTCGAGGCGATGAAAAGCCCAGTCGTCATCTCAAGTAAACTGGACACAATCAATCCGCCACCAACCATCTGTGTCACAATAAAGAAAATGATTATCAGCCCACCAACCGCAAGAATATTCTGTACAGCAGAGTATAGCGAGTTAGAGATAGCAGTGGAGATGTCGTTTTGTCGTGTGTGTTCAGATAGGGATTGCTTCGTCACTGCGTTCCTCGCAAAGACATCGCTCGAACCCGTCTTTGCGAGCGAATGCGAAGCAATCCCTACATGAACGCACGAACCTTCTTGAAACCTCACCCTACAAAACAAAACACCATTCGCGACTGCCCCCAAAACATGTGCCGTGAAGATTAAAACACCTACTGTAACGGATTGATAAAAACACGCGCCTAACGTTGCAATTATAAAAATTGGGCTGGTGGTCGAGGTGTATGTTGCGATTCTGAGGGCTTTGGTGCGGGTAATTTCGCCCGAAACGTATAGGTCACGCAAAATACGTGCTCCCGTTGGAAAGCCGCTTAGCACGCTTAGTGTAAAGATTGGTGCGGCAAAACCAAACCGTTTAAAGCCCCGAAAAAACCCGACTTCCACCAACAATCCAGACACAAAAAAGAACGGAAACAACACAGGCATTACGTTTCTTCCGAACAATAGAACCCCGCGTCGCGCTGCATCCACAAACCCATTTACATCCGTAAATGCCAGTACAATAAAGCCAAGACAACACAAAACCACCAAAATCTTTTTTACCATTTGCCATTGATATGTCAGTGACAACGCAGATTTTCATGTCCACTGTGCTATACGTCACATATGAAAAAAGTAAAAAACATTGTGTGTCCTGAAAAGGACAGTTTCGTAGTCTATCCCACGATGGTGGAAAGTATTAAAAAGTTGCCGGACGAATTACGGCTAGAGGTTTACGATGCCCTGATGGAATACGGCACAACGAATAAAATTCCTGAGGGGCTTTCTGTATATGCCGATGCATTTATCATAGGCTTTTCTGGTGGGATAATAGGTGCAAAGAAACGTCGTGAGACAAGTATCAAAAACGGCAAAAAGGGTGGGGCATATGGACACCTTGGGGCAGAGTACGGAAAACTTGGAGGTCGCCCAAAAAAAGGTAAAGATATCCCCCCTAAAACCCCCCTTAATGTAGATGTAAATGAAAATGTTAATGTAAATGAATATGTAGATAAAAAGGCGAATCGCCCCACGCCGCGAACCCCACCCACTTCTTTTCAAAAACATAATTATAAATCTGAAATTTTTAATTCTGTGCTTGCTGACCTTAATAAAGGTATAGAGTTTAATTGAATTCTGTTGCCATCTTTTGTGCATTTTGGTAATATTATTGATATGGACGATCATGTAAGCAAACTTTTAGCACGAACATTTCCTATCTTGGAGTTCGACCCACACAGCAAACCAATTATCGAGGCAAAGAACCTCTATGACAAATCACGCAACCCACGTGGCATTACGAGATGCCTTATCACGTATTTCCAAGACGTGGTGGAAAAGCACGAACATTCCGAGGCATTGAACCAAGTCTTTCGCCTGCGTACCGAGGGTGTTCGTCCGCGCATTTATGAAAAAGAAGTCGACGGCGAATACATCTATGTCGTACCTGTCGCTGGTGGTGCGCCGTATGCTGCACGTATGCTTGAGAGTATGGCTGCAATCGGTGTTACAAAATTCATGGTGTGTGGTGGTGCAGGAACGCTTGATGACCAATATACAAAAGCCAGTGTCCTAGTACCAATCGCGGCTGTGCGTGACGAGGGGACAAGTTATCATTACCTGCCACCTGCGCGCGAGGTTTTTATCAATCCATTTGTATTGGAAAAGATTCGCAAAGTATTGCGTTCGGTCGAGGAACCATTCATAGAAATTAAAACATGGACAACAGACGCATCTTTCCGTGAGACTGAACACAAAGTCGCATTCCGTAAAAGCGAAGGATGCAAAACGGTGGAAATGGAATGTGCCGCATTTTACGCGGTTGCACAGCACAAGAAACTGTTATGCGGGCAATTGTTGTATGCTGGAGACATTGTAAAGAAGGAAGGGTGGGAGTACCGCAACTGGCACGCCAAAACCGACATCCGTGACAATTTGTTTAACCTTTCAATGCGTTGTCTGATGGAATTATAACAAACAAAAAACCGTCGAATGACGGTTTTTATATGACTTTGGTATATTACTTGTCTTCGATTGCAGAATCTTCGGCTTTGACTTTTGCTGTCAGCGCTGTTTTGTATTTGTCTTTGAAATTAGCGACATATGCAAGCATTTCTGTATAATACGCGATTGCTTGTTCCAATGCTTCCTTTTCGCTGACAACGCTTGCTAGTATAGGTTTCGAAGGGTCGCCAGTTGCAATTGTTGCGGTGCCACTTTCGTCTATCTTGGCCGCTTTTAGTGCAGAGGGCTTGTCAGTATTTGATTCTACCTTGTTCGCATATATGTGACCATAACCATGCACTGCTTCCATATTATTTGTATTTGTCTCGGTGATGTCACCTGCAGTAATGACCTCAGATTTCTTTGTCGACACGTGTAGCGTCCCAGATTCAGGACTTTGGTCATCCCAACCTAGAGCAGTTATCGTATTGGTCGTTGTAACATCTTGTCCTCGTCGCTTCCCTGTTTCTGTATGGATAAATTGTCCACCATTCAGTCCAATTTCAAATCCAGCATCTTTTACCATGTCAATATTGTCTTTTGCGTGCTCGAGAAGAGCCTCTGTCCTTTCTTTTAATTGTTTTGCCAATTCTGCTGCTTGTTCACGTAATTCGCCAGCTTCTGATTTTCCTTTGCTGAATAGTTCTTTTAATGCTTTTGCTTTGCCACGTAATTCTGCCATTCTAAGTTTCTCCTTAATCAAATTTATCCCGTAATTGTAACATATTTTGATGCAAATTGCAACCCCTCTTGATTATGTTGTACACTTGACACATTGGGTGAATTTATGATACAATCGGGGGAATATACATTAAACGAGGTATAAATAATGAAACAACTTGAAGAATTTTTAGCACGTCGTATCCGCGTAACACAGGCAGGCGGAAACAAGTATGCTGTAAATTTCCCAATGTATAAAATCGATGGCGGAATGTATGAAATCTTTCTTGTTGCTGGCGGTAATGGCACGTTTTACCTTTCCGATGAGGGCGCGACAATTGCGGAACTTGACCGAATTTTCGAACTTTCCGAACCAGACGTTATCAAAAACCTTGTTGCTATTTTAAAGCAATACAACTGTAAAAAAGTTGGCAAAAATATTACCATTGATTGCAACCCAAAAGACATCCATATTAAAATGAGTTACCTTATCCAAGCAATTTCCTTTATGCTCAACATGAAAATCTTTTATGTATAATTTATTGAACAAAGAATGGTCAGACCTATTACACGAGTGCCTTGAATCAGATAATTTCAAGGCTCTTGTTGAAAAGGTTGACGGTGAATACGAACTGCACGATATATGTCCGCCGAGGGAAAAGATTTTCACGGCGTTTAATTTATGCGCACCAGACGATGTCAAAGTCGTTATATTAGGGCAAGACCCATACTTTAACGCAGGGCAGGCGGTGGGCTTGGCTTTTTCCGTTGAACTGTACGGTGGGCGCGTAAAGAACCCAGACGGCACGCTCGGGGACAAGGTAACATTTCCACCAAGTTTGAGGAACATTATAAAAGAAATCCGCACGGAACTGGGGTCTTGTGCTGTGGAGGACGGAGACCTGCGCCCATGGGCGGAACAAGGTGTGTTGCTTTTGAACACGTGCCTCACAGTACGCAAGGGCAAGCCGTTGTCACACGCTCAAATTGGTTGGGATTGTTTGATACATGCTGTGTTAAAAGAACTCGACAAAAAAAACGATATAATCTTTGTGCTGTGGGGTGGTAATGCACGGCAATATAAAAAATACCTTTACAATCCGCGCAACAGGGTTTTACAGTCCGCGCATCCAAGTCCACTATCCGCACACAACGGTTTTTTCGGCAACGGACATTTCAAATTGATTAACGAATGGCTAACCAAATGGGGCAAGAAACCAATAGTGTGGTGATATAAAATCCACATATCCCCAAATCGTTCGACAAAGTTCGACGAATTGTGTCGAGAAGGAAATTTGACAAGATGCGTCAAAAAATGATATAGAAAGCTGTGAGAAAGTTCCTTTTAGGAAATAAAAAAATATTTTTTATAGCGACACTAGTAATTTCGGTGGTTATCGTGATTTTTGGAGTGATATTATGGAGTATAAGTTGTGATGGTAGTTGTAACAGTTCTAATCATGGTGGCACTAACCTTGATATTTGCTCAAGGTTCTTTTTCCCAACTGGTGGTAGCATATTGGTGATTTTGTTGGGTGGGCTGGGTATTGTTTTATCTGCCTTCTTCCTTTGGATGTTTAAAAAGCGAAATACTAGTGAAGTGCCAAAAGAAAAAACAAAGGAGTGAAAATTATGAAGAAAATATGTGCGCTTTGTATTACGTTGATGTTTGTGGCTATGAGCGGAGCGATGATGAGTGGGTGTAGGCAAAGATATAGTTTCGCAAATGATACGGTAGAGGTTTCGCTAGAGAATGCAGTTAGTATTAAATTACTTGAGGAGTTTGTTGGGGAAACATTTGTTTTAGATATATCGTATTTTGAAGAGTTGAACCTTAGTGAAGTAAGAATTGGAATGCCACACGCAACAGAAAATGTCAGGAGACAGTTAAATGGCGAACAAGTGACAAATCCAATAAGCACGACAACATTTAGGATGAGTTTAAGTTTAATATTAGCAGAACCTAGCCACAGAACAGTGCTGAGATATGTAGACATAGTAAATGCACGTGAAGATGTTTATTGGGCGGATGTTAATGCTTTTGGGAAGATAGGAATATAAAAATTTTTTTAGGAGAATTGAGAAAATGAAAAGAATTGTTTTAATTGGTCTTTCATTGATGTTCGCTGTATTGTTTCCACTGACGTTTATCAATCCAAGTGATTTTGCCAATGGCAATACATCACATGCTACAACAATTTCTAGCAGCATTCAATTTGATTATTCATCTTTGATAGATAGAAGGGTTATCAGCACCGCAACGATTAATGATAATTTTTCGCCATATACTGTTGGGGTAGTTTTGACTAGGCAGGTCAGTCGGAATTTAAGAACATATACAGTTGAAGATTTCCCAGAACTTCGTTTAAGTGAAGTTCGTCATGTCGGAACACATGCCGAGGAAAATATCAGGCAGCAACTTTTGGAAATGCGCGCGAATTCAGTTGTCACAAGGAATACATCATTTGATGTGGGTATTGATTCATTTAGGCAAATGCTTGACCTTACATTGCAAGAACCAAGTAAAGAAAACGTATTAAGGACAGTCAGATTGCTGGAACGAAGAAGTGATGTGCATGCAGCAACGCCGAACTTTTATTCGTATTTACCCAGGGTTTATGAAGAATTCGAAAATGCTTGTATTGAAAATCAAACATTAAACAACTCTCAAACATCGAACTGGGCACTGGACAGGATAAGTGCACCGTCCGCATGGGGTATTACGAGAGGTTCGCCAAATGTAGCAGTAGGTGTGATAGATTCAGGCATCCAAGGAAATCACCCAAGATTACGAGGGGTAATACATCCAAACCAAAGTTTACACATGGATTTCGTTGGGAACAATGCATTGCATGATGCACATGGACACGGTACGCATGTTGCAGGTATTATAAGTAGTGATTCGTCTGCAACTGGTGTTGCTTGGAATGTAAGACTCGTTTCCTTGAGGGTCTCGAACATTGATTCTGGGTTTAACTGGGCTACAGTTCGAGATGCTATTGACCATGCGACAACAAATGTTGAACATATTCCAATTCTCAATCTCAGTCTTGGTGGGTATAATAGGCATGATGGTGTAGAACAATCAATACGAAACTTCATATCCGCTGGTGGTTTGGTTGTTGCGGGTTCTGGAAATGATAATTGGAATAATGACAGTAGCGATTATACTTTTTACCCATCCTCTTTTTCTCATCCACGATACAATATGAATGGCGGAGTTATTTCTGTTGGTGCGACAGATAATAGAGATATCAGGTCGCCTTTCTCTAACTGGGGAGCGACAACTGTTGATTTGTTTGCGCCAGGAAGTTCTATACCTAGCACTTTTCCAGAACATAGGTGTGCTCAGGGGAACTTTGGGTTTCCGTTCGGCAGTTTGCGAAGGTGTGAGCACATGCCTGGTGTAAATGGCGCAACCGCCTTTTTGCAAGGCAGTATATCTAGTCATAGTTCGAATGGTCTTCATAATATGTCTGGTACCTCAATGGCTGCGCCCCATGTCTCTGGCGTGGCTGCCCTCATTATATCACGACGACCTGATTTGACTCCTAATCAAATCAGGGATGCAATCATGAGGGGAACAGATCGTGTAGCCCACTTTGGTCTTTCTGTTTCCAGTGGTATATTAAATGCATACCAAGCAATTCGAGAAGCAGAAAGCGTATGGCGTCAACCGCTCTTCAACTCTCACACTAATTCACACGGCACTGTTTCCTCCAGTAACGAAGAGTTGTGGGGGTCTGGAAGCCCAGTGAATCACACATTTAATGATGACCTGTCATCCGAAAGGCAAAGTCTATTTGGAGCACCAGCATACCACGCTTTTGACGGTGACCCGTCGACTGCATGGTGGGATTTTTGGAGTTCTTCGCCATGGCTTGAATTGAGGTTGGATTACTTTATCAGAATTCAATCAATTGAAATATTAGGCACCACATCATCTGGGGCAACCAGTTCATTTGTTGGAACGAATAACGTGTCGCTTGGGAGTAGTTTTACAATGACTAGTAACAGTAATCCCGAATGGCGAACAATTCAGGTTGGGAATGTAACTACGAATACTATACGATTAAGAAATACAGGTATTGTTGCTGTGCATTCGATTCAAATTAATGCATTGGTGCCACCGCAAAATCCACAGCCGATTTTTAGGGAAGTCGCATTTTTACTAGACAACAACTATATACATTCAAGGCAAACAGTTGTTAACGGAGGTCATGCGATTGAACCACCTTATGTAACCAAAGAGGGATACGCCTTTGTTGGTTGGTCTGTTGATGGATTTAATGTTATTGACCTTCAAAACCATAGAATTTTCCAAACCACAGTCTTTTTCGCTGTTTTTTCAGCAGGTGGTTGGGAAAGTGTTTGGACTGGGATGCAAACGTTTGTTCCAATACAACCCAGCGTTAATTTGGAAACATTACTTGGTAGAACCTTGGCAGGGAAGCACATACGTTTCACAACTGTTCCATCGGGAATACTTACTGTCACTAGTGTTCCTTTTGGCGAGGTAGTTGGAGACCTTACAATAACTATTGACAGTAACTTTAACTTTACAGTTACTGCTGGACAGTTCTTTGCACTTATTATAGTAGAAATCGAAATCCGTTCGCCCTGACTCTCACCAATTGACTTTTTGTTGTCAATTGTGATACAATAAATCATATGTTTAACAGTCTTGTTTTAGGTAATGTTGGTGACGGAATCAGTTTCGAGAGCATTTTGCCGGTAATAATTATTGCTGCGATTGTGGTGGCGATTTTGGTATACCTTTTTTTCCTGAATAACACCCTTAACAACAAAAAAGACAATATCAGAGACATGGAACTAGAGGAGCGTCGAGGTAGCATCAAGGTTTCGCGTGTTACTGGTTTTATGCCACCAAAGTATCGCGAATTTTATATGGCTTTGAAAACTGCGATGCCAGATAAATATAAAATTTTACCAAACATCGCAATCGAACTTTTGTTCCAACGTGCAAATCGAAGGGAGTTGAAGTTAGAGGGATATTATGCATCCTTTTGTGTGTTTACAAGGGACTTTAGCCCTGTTTTGGTAATCGCCCTCAATGACTTTACCGAGGTGGGCGACAGGAATTTTCGCATAAGCCCAAGTCAGAAAAAGTTGATAATGAACTCTGGCATTCCTGTTCTTGAATACGAAGTGCGCGACAATTACAGCATTGACGAACTTCGACGTACGATTGCCCAGGCACTTAATCCGCTTTTTGTGAATGATTAATATGACTAAATCTAGGCTTATAAAAACAATTTGTATTTGCGTAACCATAATGGCGATATGTGTCATGACCTTTGGCTTGGCTGGTTGCAGTGGACAAAGAACCACATATCGGCAAACGGTGGACGGAGATTTCCGCATGACAATTTCGGCAAGCGCAACCAACTTTAGAAGTGGCGAGGATATTAACTTTGAAGTTACTTTTGAAAACTTGTCTACCGAACAACACATTATCACCCACAGACATCCAAAGATATTGGTATTTGTCGTGGACAGTAGGGAATACCCAAAAAGCGAAAGATTCGGTTCGCCACAGCAAGGCGTTATAGAATCAAGCGAAAAAATAATAGTAACGGGGTCACTGGGCAGGGGTTTGTCACGTGCAAGGCACGAGTTGGTTGCAATTGCGACTTTCACGCTTGACACTGGTGTGCAAGTGGACGTAATATCAAATACAATCTTTTTAACAGTCAGATGAGAGAGGGCAAACATATGCAAAAAACCACAACTTTTGACAAACCTACTATTGTGCTTGGTTCTGGTTCTCCGCATCGCGCAAAAATATTGACGGAGCATGGCATCGACTTTGTAAAAATTTTGATGCCTATTGACGAGGATTCAATTAATCAAGAAGTCCCACACACAGGCGTTGATATCAAGTTCGCACGCGATTATGTCAAAATGCTTGCACTTGAAAAACAAAAACCGTTTGTAGGCATGATTCATAATGGGGCGGTTATTACCGCGGACACGGTGGTTTGGTGCGATGATGTAATTTTGGAAAAGCCAATCACACGTGAAAAATGTCGCACACAACATGAATTTATCAGCGGAAAGATAACCTATGCATTAACTGCACATGCCGTGTACTATAACGGCAAATCCACTGTTGCCGTCAA
>Ga0123355_10009593_pt1 | contig 14747 bp, 12 predicted proteins | sample TergutEmb28metaG_3_FD_89872 | JGI IMG/M metagenome (GOLD analysis project Ga0123355, IMG submission 89872) | Embiratermes neotenicus P1 segment gut microbial communities from Petit-Saut dam, French Guiana - Emb289 P1 | ecosystem: Host-associated > Arthropoda: Insects > Digestive system > Gut ...
CGCCTCTGAAGGGGTTGTGGATAGGATTGTGTTGCCGGAAATTTGTATGTCGGCTATTACCGCATTCTCTGGCAGGGGGGTGACACCGTCTCCATATACATAATTGCGGGTAGCACCCCCAATAAAAACCGTAAGCCCATGATTGTCCCCATTAATAATAAAAACATTGCGCAAGGTAGGTTCGTTGGTTATCTGCCCCAGCAAGGCAATAATCTCACCACCGTGATGCAAAATTTTTATCTCCCTATCCAGATAAACCCCCATATTGATACCAATACTTGAAAATACGCCTGTATTGGTAATAACCTGCTCTGTTTGGGCATCGTAGGCTAAGGGGACTATTTGCACAGTTTCAATTGGCGCGTCCTGGGCCAGATGCTGCAAAAACAAATCCACCCACAGGGCATAGGAGATAGGAAGGCCACGGTTTTCCTCAGTAACAAGCAAGCCTGGCCCCCCTGGGTTTATAGTAGCCATTAGTAGGCTTGCCTCCTGTAAAGTTAGCATGTCGTAAGGTCTAAAGGCCTCCCCATTGCCCACCATATGCCCAAGCACATACGCCCCGTTTACATACCGGAAATACCAGCTTTGAGGGCTTACATCTGTAAAGCTAGCAGAAGGGTACCTGGCCCAGGACTCAATAGTATGAGGGTCGGTGTAGGCCAGAGCCAGCATCTTGGCAGCCATTGCCCTGGGTACGGGGAAGTCGTCTCCTATCCTGGCTAGGCCCTCGGTGTAGCGGATAGTGGCGGGGGCGGCGTCTATGTAGCCGTCATATGTAAACCACTGTAGGATATCCCCGTCGGTATCGTGCTCCCACTGGGTTACAACCATGGGGAGGCGGCCTCCTACTTCATTGGCTCTGCCGCAGGCGGTTAGGAATATTAGTAGTAGCAGAAATAGTAATAATTTCATTGGGCACCCCTTGGACTAGCTTCTTATGTGAATAGTTAGCCTAGTATACAACGAATATATGCCTTATATAGCAGGGGTAGAACCGTTGCATGGTATATCTACTACTCCACCAATCCATACTTAATCTTTATCCTATCAAGCTTCTCCAACATAGGCCGGGAAATAAGCACAAGAAATGTCACCGTTGCGGCGGCGTGAACTAAATCAAAGGGGATACCTTGCAGATAAGCCAGAAGGAACATCTCTGGCACAAGGTTAGGCTGAAACATTATTACCCCGGCAGGGTTCATGATACCGCCATAGATTATTAGCGTTGCAAAACCGCCAAATACCGCTAGGGGTATTGGTGAGCGGTTAAGTAGGCCTTTGTGGAAAAGTACCCCCCCAAGAAAACCGATTATGCCAAAGGCAAACATCTGCCATGGTGTCCATGGCCCTTGGCCAAAAAACATATTGCTTACAAACCCAGTCATTGCGCCTACCAGAAAACCGGCCTCTCCCCCAAATGCAACCCCGGCTATAATTACCAGAGCAATCACAGGCTTAAAGTGGGGCAACATAAAGAAAGCCCCCCGTCCTGCTACGCCTATTGCGCATAGTACTGCTATTATTACCAGCTCCCGAGCTTGGGGCTTCCGTCCTTCGAATACTAAGGCGAAGGGTGCCATAGTCTGCAAAATTACCAAAATGGATATAAAATAAAAACGGCGGTCGTCAAATAAGAAAACGCCTATATATATAGTTATGGGAATTGCAAGTAAAATCATTGCCGCTGCTGTAATTGTGCGTTTGGAGAGTTTACGCTTAATGGGCTTTGCAATTTGCTTCGTATCTGTAGCTTGATTGCTTGGAGATAAAGCTATGGTGATGCCTACAATGCCAATAACAAGCGCAAGTATTAGTCCTACATAAAAGCTTGCGCCTTCGGTGGCAATGGCAGCAGCTTCATTTCCGCCTCCTATGAAGCTTATAAGGTTGTCAAAATTTAGTGCCGCCATTACCACCGACCCCAGCAGCAATAGAGTAAAAAATAATAGTGCTGCTTTGCGGGTTGGTGACAGTGGTTGCTTTAAGCTCTGCTCTTGGGGTTGGTCTATTATATGGTTGCCATCTAGCTTAATTTCCTCTGGCTCTGGAGGGAGTTCCCCGTCTAGGGCTATTATTGCGTCTTTTACTGTTATGGCACCTGGCAATATGTGGCGGGCCATCCGGTTAGTGCTGGTAGTATAAAAGCTATTGCCCCCAAAAAACTCCCGTGGTGGGTTTTCTGTGACAATTGCTCCGTCAAAAAATAGTGCGCAGCGGTCTGCGTATTCGGCACAAAATTCTATATCGTGGCTTACTAATATAATTGCCGTGCCTTCCTTTGCCAGCTTGCGTAGGATTTTTGCAAAGATTTGTTTGTATTCTGCGTCTAGGCCCTTGGTTGGCTCGTCTAGCAGTAGTATTTTAGGCTGTAAAAGTAATACCTTTGCCAGGGCTGCCCTCTGCTGCTCCCCTCCTGATAAGTCGTAGGGGTGGCTTTCTAGTAATCCATCTAAGCGGCATAGCTTTACTATATTGGATATTTTTTGGGTTTTTTCTGTGTTGGATAGGTTCTTTGGTAGGACTTCTTTCAAGTCTTCTCTTACTGTTTTTGAGGTAAATAGGGATTGAGGGTTTTGGGGTAGGGCATATACCTTTGTGTCTGAGTGAGCCTTGCCTCTATAGGGCTTATGTAGCCCTGCAATTATGGATATGGTAGTGGTTTTGCCTGTGCCGTTGCCGCCTAGGATTGCTGTAATTTCACCATAATATCCTTTAAAGGATACTCCTTTTAGTACGTCAGATAAGTTTTTTTCGTATCTAAACCATATGTCGTCTAAGGTTATTGCGGGGGTTAAGGGGCTTTGCTTGCTCTGGTTATGGGGTGCTTGTGAAATGGAGGTAAGGGATAGCCCATTAAGCCATGCTGCGCCTTCCCGTACTGTTATGGGGCAGTTGGATGTTGGGGTTTTTTCACAGGCCGCCCATATGCGCATAGGTGCCGGCATTGCCAGAAACATCCCGTGGCCATTAGTTCTTTTTTGCCATAAATCCAACCCTACTTTGCTGGGGGTTCCTTGTGCAATAATCCGCCCACACTCCATCACTACTGCATGGGAGGCTAGGGGGAAGGCCTCTTCGAGCCTGTGCTCTGTAAGTACTACTGTCACCCCAAGCTCCCGGTTAATTTTCCCTACTGCCCCAAGAAATTCTCCTGCTGCAATGGGGTCTAGCTGGCTTGTTGGCTCATCCAGTATTAGTACAGAAGGCTGCAATGCCATAATTGAAGCCAGGGCAAGGATTTGCTTTTGGCCACCAGATAATTCTATTACCGGCTTATGAAACCAATTTTGGATACCAAAAAAGCTTGCCATTTCCGCCACCCGCAGGCGGATATCTGCTGTGGAAACCCCTAGGCTTTCCAAGCCAAAGGCAAGCTCGTGCCATACTTTATCTGTTACAATCTGGTTCTCTGGGGATTGAAATACAAAGCCGATTTTTGCTGCCCCATCTCTGGCAGAAATACTGTCTAGTGGTGCGCCATCAAAGTATATTGTGCCAGATTTATCTCCATGGGGCGCTGTAGTGGGCTTTAACTGTCTAAGAAGGGTGGTCTTGCCGCAGCCAGATGGCCCGCATAGCACAACAAAAGCCCCTTCCTCGACCACTAAGCTAATGTCTGCCAAGGCGGGGGCATTTCTTTTTGGGTATGAAAATGTCAAATTTTCGATTCTATATGTTTCCAAAGTCTAGCCTCGCTATACAAATTAATAAAGACCGGAAATGCTCCAAGGGCAAAATAGGCGGCAAATACCCCAATTGTATAAGGGCCGCTCCATTGGCCCTGGATGCTTGGGAAATAACGAAAATGATATGCCCCCGTTGCCGCGCCGGTTATTACAATGGCTACACAGATAAAAATATACCCAAGGGCATAACCGTCCCGCCGATGAAAGCGGAAAATGGAAAACGCCGTGCGCCCTGGCAGGCCATAGCCTCTACATTTCATGCTGTCGGCGGTTTCTATGGCGTTTTCTAGGGCCCATGTCACCATAATGGATAATATTTTAATGCCATGCTTTGCCTTTTGATATATGTTACCACTGCTTACGTCCTGTCCTATCCCTTTTTGGGCATTGGAAATAATTTTAATCTGTGCCCTAAACCGCGGTACAAGGCGTAGCGCCATGGAAAGTATTAAAGACAGGGCGGGTATAATCCGGCCAAAGAGATAAATAATTTTGTCGCTGGTCATTACCACATTAAAACAGGAGAACCAAGTAATCACGGTGACAAGCATCCCTGCCGCTGCAATGCCGTACATAATAGATTCCAGTGTCAAAGGGTTGCCGTTTGGCAAGTACGCCAAAATGGTAATGCCTTGGTGGTTAAACATTGGGTTAAGGATTGCTGTAAAAATAAGTAGGGGAAGCATATATAACAAGCCTACCCGCAGGGCCTTTTTACCCTTTAAGTATACCGCATACACAGCCCCCCATAGGAATGAAATTGCAAGGGAAACCGGATGCATGAAGAACATGGCAAACCCGATTAACGCAACAAAATATAGGAAGTTAACAACCGGGTGATAGCCTGCAAAGGAATCATTTTTTTGATATGGAGTTATGCCTTGCTTCTCATCCATGGTGCTCACCGCTGCCAGTCCTCCCCAAGGTCGCGACCTAGGTCTAGGGAGTATATCCATTCGATTACATCCCCAGGGTTTAATATATAAAGAGATGAGCCAAAATTGGGAAAAACACCGTTTACGCTATACATCCAGCCAGACAAAGGCCCTGCATCATAGGCATAGATATTATTTATCGCCTCAACATAGGCAGAGTTGTACCCCGGTGTAAAACGGGATGCCATATGGATACGAACCCGCCGCATCTCCCGCTGTAGTACGTTGAAAACGCTTTCGCCTTCATATGCTGTTACTTGAGTGGTTGGGAATATTATGCCGTCTGGGGGGACAAGCTCGTGTTTGTCGCTGTCTAGTAGGTGCATATTATGGAGCAGGGTATCTACTCTAATGGTTAGGGTGACGGTAAAGGAGTTGCTAGTTGTGGGGTCTGGCTCGGGTGGGGTTTCGTTGGTGTTGTTAGTGTAATCAGTTTCTGCTGTTTCTTCGGTGGGGTGGGGGTCTTGTTGGGTTTCTTGGGCTTCTGGGTTATATGGTTCGGGTGTGTTGTTGGGGGTATCCTCTTGTGGGGGATGTGGGGTTAGCGGTTCATCCGTTTCTGGCTCTGGAGAAGGCTCTGTTTCATCTGCCTCTTGTTGTGGCTCTGCTTCATCTTCATCTGATGGTGTGGCGGACTCCTCATGTCCATATGAGTTTGAGGTTTCATCCTCATAATCGTTGGCTTCTGTGGTTGGGCTCTCTGCTGACTCATCTGCCTCGGGGTTTGTCTCGCCATATAAAGCGTAATCGTCGCCAATTGCATTCTCCGCATCTGCCGCAATATATGGCGTTTCAATATTACCAGTGCCACCTAAAAACCAAGCACCTGCAAGTACCGCCACAATAACAGCGGCAACAAGAATCTTTGTTTTATGTTTTTTCATAATTACTCTCCATATAGCCAACGCATAAACATTGTGTAATAGCGCTTTTATCAAAATTGACAAAACTGGTTAGTGGCAACAGGCCCTGGTTTGTTTTCCTGTGCTATAAAAGATTTGCCATATATAGCAGCCGATACAGCATTTCCGCAACCTCGCTACGGCTAATTATTGCTGTGGGCAATATATAAAATTCATAGTCATCTAAAATCCCCTCACGATAGCAAAAGGCAAAGGCTTCCCATGCCCAACTTGCAGCAGCGCGGTAATCTCCAAATATAGCCAGTATATTAAGCACTTCAAGTTCAGAAAGGGTGGTATCCATGCCGCATAACCGGGCAGCACGGGTAATCATAACAGCAGCCTCCTGCCGTGTTAGGGTACCGCCTGGGTTAAATATTGTTGGGGATGCCCCTGTAATAATTCCATAGTAAAATGCAGTCCCAACCGCAGTGGAAAACCACGCTGTTGGCGGCACATCCTCAAATGCTGCGACAGGCTTTTCTGGTAATCCAAGCCCTCGGGTAATAATTGCCGCAAACTCCGCCCGGGTCATTGTTGCGTCTGGCTCGAACCGGGTTTCGCTTCTTCCGTTTATTATGCCACGGGCTGCCAGGGCCTCCATTGCTACTTGGTTTGGGTGGTTTTGAATATCATCAAAGGTTCTGCCTGGATGGATAACTTGTATTATTCTTACATCTTGGTGCCTGCCTGGCAAGCCGATTTCATTTTCCGTAGCTTCCAAAGGTAGGAGAACTGTCAACTCTTCAAAATCTCCACTCATTGCATACAGGGAGCTTGCGCCGTTTACAAGGCGCCAATAAGCAACCAAGGCATATGCAGCCTGTACCGTAGAGATATGGTTAACCGGGTCGGCTAAGGTTGGCTGCCTAAAGGCACCAGCGGCAGGGTCAAACCATCTCAGCAGCCATTCTACATAATAGATTGCGTCTTCGGCGTAGGCGGGGCCAAGGGCGGTTAGAGCAATGACCATCTGGGCCGTGCTTTCAGGGTCTGGGAACTCCTGGGTTTGTAGCCATTGTAGGGCTTTTTCTACGGCTTCAATAACTATAGCATCCCCTCCAATGTAGTATGGCGCAAGGGCCTGTATGGCCATTGCTGTAATGTCTAAATCAAGAACAGAAGCGGGTTGAGCCGGGTTTAAGCTCCAGGTGCCGTCGGCTCTTTGAACATCTAGGATATGTGATAAAAATTGTTCCCTATCGCCATCGTAGTCCATGGTGTCAAGGGCTATAAGAGCAAAGATATCTGCCAAAATTGTACGGTTTGTGGCATGTCTTTGTGGGGTTGGGACAAAGGCCTGGAATGGCTCTGTCATATTGCGGCCACGAAAGTCAGCCCCATCTATGCCAAGGGCGCTTAATGCAATAGTTACGCGCTGGAAATCCGTCCATCGTCTAAGTGCCGCGGGAAAAGTGCTTGCGGATGGTGGGTTGTTGATGTCAAGGCTTGGGTTTGCAGCCAGTATCTCGTCAACTTCTGAAATAACCCTGTCCAAGTCTGTTAGCCATGCCATTGCCCATGGGTCATCTATTGTAAGCCTTTGGGCGCGGGCTAGGGCTAATATTGCCCATTCTCCTACTGCTGCGCCTGCTTGGGGCGATATTTCTAACATCCAATCTAGGGTGGCTTCCATTGCTGCTTCCCAGGATGTTGGGGCATTGTTTGGTGCTGGGATTTCGCTGTTATTGGCCATATTAGGGTGCTGGGTTGCACTTATGGGTACAGCTAGTCCTATAATCAGGGATAATGCGATTAAAATCATACATATTTTGCGCAAGCTTACTCCTCCTAACGCCTATTAAGGGCGGCTTCACCAACCAAGAATGAAAAGGTTTACCAGAAGTATCAAAACCGAAAAATAAACCTTTACCATTATCATCAAAACCAATCCCCCGGCGAGAAAGCACACCGCCGGGGGATGTGTCTATTTAACCTACAAGTTCAATAAACCGCTGTATTATTGCCGCTGCTGCCCCACGGGTAACAACCCTATCCAGCTCGGTTGCGGTGAAAATTTGACTTACAGCATCCAAATCATCAAACCCGATAAGCTGCCCATAGGCCACAAGGATATCAGCAAATTGCTCCCCTGTTAACATGTGACCTGAGCCAAAGGACTCTCCGGCATAGGCACCAATTATATTATTGGCACCGGCCCATGAAGCCCCATAATAATACCACTGTCCTGGCCGTAAATCATCAAAAACAACAATATCAGGCCCAGTGGGATAACCTGCAAGCCTCCACAGCAAGGTGACAGCCATTCCACGGGATAGGCCCATATCCGGGGAAAAGCTATTTGGGGTTGTACCGGTCATTAGCCCATTTTCAAACACAAATTGCACATAGCCATAAAACCAATCGCCGGTGCTTACATCAATAAAGGGATTAGCCCAGGTTGGAGGCGTAACAGTCTCGTCGGGTTCATCTGCTTCATCAGGCTCATTCTCGTTAGGCTCGCTCTCATCAGGCTGAAGTGGAACCAATGCATCAATAGCTGTCCAAAGCCTTTCTGCTGCCCCATCAATGGCTAATTGTGTTGCATTTGGATTATCAGAAACAACCTGTGCTGCGTTTAGCGCTGTCTGCAAAACACCCCAAAATGGTGGGTCCCACTGTGCGTCTTCTGGGACATAGATTTCCCGCTGCCTTGCTGCACCCTCGGAAATAGCCGCTCTTAAGCTGGCTCTATCGGTGGTTTGGCTAGGCAAGTCTAGTGCTGCAAAGGCGGCTGCTACATCTGCTGCTGTTGCTAAGGGGTTAATAATAACATCCAAGGCATCTTGCAGTGCATCAGTATTAGCACCCTGGGCGAACATCCCGCGGATAAGCTCGCTTTTATCCGCATGTTCGTAAAGTCCTGGTGCAAAAGTACCCCAATCTGGGCCAAGGCCAAGGTCGGCTCCCCAGCCTTCTATTGTAAACTGCCAGCGGAGTACATCTCCATTAAAAACAATTAAGGCATCGGCACCTACAGGGGCCATAAAGTGGTTGATTGTATACATCCAACCGCTGTTTTCTGTATAGTCAAAGCTACCAACAGAGCCGTCATTTGGGCCTTGCTCTAGCTCAATGGTAATAAAGGCCGGAGGGTTAACTTCGCCGGGATGAATGTCTTCTATACGGTCAAGGCCACCCCATGGGGTTAGGGAAAATTCATATCCCGCCTGGTTAAGCAGCGCAATAGTGGCATCTATTGCCGTTGAACCGGAAGGCACATTTACAGCAGTAGGCTCAATATAAAAGCCATGGCCTAAGTTAAAGCCTTCAAAGCTGACAAAAACCGTTACATAGTTACCAGCATCCTGAGCCTGTAGGGCGCTTAAAGCCAATGCCACAGCCTCAGCCGTTGCAAGTGGGTCAATTATTACCGCTAATGCTGCCTGAATTGCCTCATTGCTTGCACCCTCTGTAAATAACCCACGAATCAAGTCAGATTTATCTACATGGTCGTAAAGTGGCTCCCCAAAGGCACCTCTTTCTTCACATAGGCCAAGGTCTGCGCCCCAGCCCTCCACTGTAAACTGCCAGCGTAGTACATCTCCATCAGAGATGAGAAACTCATCTGGCCCAACAGGGGCAAAATTGTGATTAACGGTGAACATCCAGCCGCTAAAGCCCGGTGTGTAATCATCTCCACCAAGGGAACCGTCATCTGGGCCATCTTCCATTTCTATGGTGATGTAGGGTGGAGGATTAGCCGGGCCACCGGGATGAATGCCGTATATTCTGCCAATCCCTCCCCAGGGCATTGGGGAATACTCATGGCCGGTTTGCTCAAACAGCGCTCTAGTGGCATCCATGGCCGTAGAACCGGCGGGGACTGTAACGGCAGTAGGCTCTATAAAAAAGCCGTACCCCAAATTAAAGCCCTCTACGCTAACAAAAACCGTGTACTCTGAGCTATTGGCCCCAAAGGCGGGAACCGGCATTAGCCCAAAGACCAACAGCATAGTTAGTAAAATTGCAAGTGAACCCTTACGTACATTTTTCTTTTTCAATTTAAAGCTCCTCTCCTGTATTGCATCAAAGTAATTCACTGTTTGTTCTACTTCTAAACACCACCCCCAAAAAATATATCCCGGGAAATAAAAAACGCGCTCCGCCATTGGTAACGGAACGCACGTTTATAAAGAATACACAAAACTAGCATTAGCTCTGTATAACCTTAAAACATTGCTCCGTCCGGGGAAGTCAATGAAAGCAAACACAGCGTAATCTGACTTATCGGTGACGGCATTGCCGTACCGCATCACAGTGACCCGCTCGCAGAGATTCTCACTCTATTCCGCAGTTCCCAAGGTTGGGGATGTTTGCTATCTATTTTCTTTGTATACAGATTACAGCATATTTCCCAGGTGTCAATAGGGGTGTAAAAGGGCAATAATACATACTACATTTGTAGAGCGCTTTTACCCAAAAGAACTAAACCTACTCATTGATTATCCTGTACCCAACTCCCAGCTCTGTGATGATATACTTAGGCTCTGCTGGGTTAGCCTCTATTTTGCGCCGTATATTTGCGATATTAACCCTTAGCACCAGGTTATCGGTATTATATGGCCCCCAAATTTCATTGATAATCTGCTCATGTGTCAGCACTTTGCCTGGGTTTAGTGTTAGCATTGTCATGATACGAAACTCGATGGGGGTAAGATGAACAAACTCCCCATTAAGCTCTACAGTACGCTTGGCAAAATTAACCTTAAGCCCCCCAGCAGAAAATTCCCCACCCAGGATATTGGAGCAAAACCTTAGTGCTGCCCGTATCCGCGCCATATGCTCTGGCCTTCCAAAGGGCATAACAAGCACATCATTGGCACCGGCATCTAGGGCATCAACTATTGCGTCTTCCTCTGCCGACTCAGACAAAACAATAATTGGCGCTTCATAGGTTTTGCGCAGGTTGCGTATCAAGGCCAAACTGCCACCGGGCAAATCCGCGTCAATTAGCATCAGGTGAGGATGGCGGGACTCTAATATTACAGTAGCCGCCTTTGCCGTGCCTGTAATTAGCACATTGTAGCTACGTGCCAATAGCTCTTTTATATCCGCTTGTTTGGTGCTATTTCCCATTGCAATAAGGATAGTCTTCTTTTCTCGCATTAAATCCCTCAATCTTAACGGAATCTTTATATACAAACCCACAAGGTATTGTAACATAGACATGTACGCTTAACAGAATCTTTATGTGGAATATTTTGGAGAGCAAACTATGAAAAAACTCTCAAAAAAAGAAACAAGGGCCATCCTGCAAGCTATGTCGTTGATTACCACTATGGGTATCTCTATAGTAGTATGTGTGGGTATGGGGGTTTTTGTCGGCTGGCTTCTTGATGGCTGGCTAAATACTTCCCCCTGGTTGATTTTTGTGTTTACATTATTGGGTGTTGTTGCCGCCTTTAAAACCATGTTCGAATTATTCAAACGTATCGGGAGCGACTAATGGAATCAAACCTTACCGGCTATGCCAATAAAATGATTATTGTTATAATTTGCGTCTCTATGCTATTAATTATAGGCGGTATTATTTTTTTAAGGTCGCCTCTTGCGGTGGAGTTTGCCCTAGGTGTAGCAATGGCCTGTGGCCTTAATATTGTAAAGGTAAAGCTGCTTAAACACGCAGTAGAGCGGGCAACCACCAGAGGAGTAGGTGCCGCAGGCTATACAATGGGTATGTATCTTATTAGATTTGTACTTACGGGCCTTGTGCTTGTTGCGTCTCATTATATACCCTTTGTGGGGATGCCCGGTGCCCTTATTGGCCTGATATCTATGCCAATTGCCAGCTATTCTTTAAGGTTTTTTATCAAGGATGACGGCCCAATCCCAAGCACTAATGAAGTAATTGAAGGCGATACTGTAGATATGGAGAACCATAATGATTAATTTCGATATCAATACCTATTGGGTTGTTAATATCGGCCCTATAGAATTATGGATTACCGATACCCTTATTGTAATGGGGGGTATTATGCTGATTCTTATTGCCTTTGCTATTGTTGTACGTATAAAGCTACGTAAATTTCAAGAAATACCCACAGGTTTTCAAAACTTTGTGGAATTTTGTGTCGAGACCTTTGAAGGCTTTGTTGAAACCAACGCCGGGGCCAAGCTTAGCTGGGTTGGTGGTTGGTTTTTTACTGTGTTCGCGTTTTTACTTCTTTCCAATATGAGTGGGATATTCAGCTTTATTCGCCCCCCTACCGCCGACTGGTCTGTACCCCTTGCATTGGCTCTTATTACGGTTGTGTTGATGCAGGCCGTTGGAATATGGTACCGTGGTAAGGATTATTTAAAGGGCTTTTTAAAGCCAATGTTTCTCTTCCTCCCTATGAATATTTTGTCGGAAATATCCCGGCCTATATCCCTTAGCTTTCGTCTGTTTGGCAATGTTTTAGGGGGCATGATTTTGGTGTCCTTGGTATATGCCCTTGCCCCTATGGTTCTTGCTTTGTTTTTACCTGTGATTCTTCACGCTTACTTTGATATTATTTCCGGTGCTTTGCAGGCCTTTGTTTTTACTGTGCTTAGCCTTGCATGTCTTGGGCTTGCGACGTCGGATTAATATATATGTATATGTAATCTTTTTGCCTTGCGGCAAAAAACATGATTAAAAATGCATTAAAACCTGCATTTTTAATCATTGATTATCTTTTTGCCTTGCGGCAAAAACCATTCGCAAAAATGCATTAAAGCCTGCATTTTTGCTCATTGATTAGGAGGGTAACACATGAATCCACTAGCATTTGTTATGGCAGTAGCCTACATTACGGCCTCTGCCGCCATCTTCAACGGTTTTTTAACCACCTTTGCCCAGGCCAAAATAGCCTGTGCTGCCATTGACGGCATTGCCCGTCAGCCAGAGGCTCGCGGCCCTATTACAACGGCTATGTTTTCTAGCCTTGCAATGGCAGAGACTGCCGGTATCTACGGCCTTGCTGTGGCACTTATCATCCTCTTCCCCAATCCTATTTTAAGCAACTTCTATCAATATCTGCTGTAGTATGAGCGGGTTATTTTTTCTGCTGGAAGGGCCCCCTGGCCGGATAATTGATTTTGACATGGCAACGGTGATTTCCACCGCAGCCAATATTGTGCCTCTGCTTATCCTTGGCCTAATACTCACAAAGTTGATGTACGCCCCTGTAAGGAAGTTTTTAAACGACCGAACAGAGCGGATTAGAAGCCAAATAGCCGAGGCCAAGGAAGGCCGCGCCGCCGCCGGGGAGCTTAGGGCCAGATATGACCGCCAGCTAAAAGACATAGACCTAGAGCGTGCCGCCATTTTAGACGAGGCAAAAAAACAAGCCAGCGAGCAACGGGAGCAAATCTTGACCCTAGCAAGAAACGAGGTCAAGGATTTAAAAGACCGGGCCCAGGTAGAAGTAGAGATGGAGCGAGAACGCATTAAAGACGAAATCCACTCTGCTATTATTGATATCTCGTCAGACATGGCAGAAAAACTGCTAGGGGCAGCCATTGATAAAAAGGCCCATGACAGGCTTTTTGACGAAGGTCTAGCCGAGTTGGATAGGGTGGTTTTTAGTGGCTGATTTACGTACCCGCTATGGGCGGGCTTTATTTGAGTTGTCCTTGGAGAGAGGGCTTACTTCTGATTACCTGGAGCAGGCAACCTTCCTTAGTGCAACCTTAAAAGACAAGGAATGTCAGCAAATAATCACCCATCCCCGCATTCCCGTAGCAGATAAGCACGCCTTCTTAGACGGGGCTTTTGCCGGGCATATCCACGACGACCTACTAGGCTTTATGCGCCTAACTGTCACCAAAAACCGAGAAGAGCATCTAGTCCCGGCCTTAGACACTTTAGTAGAGATGATACGTCACCACCAAAACTACACCACAGCAAAGGTAGTATCAGCCATAGCCCTAACCCCCGAGCAGCAAACCCAACTAAAAATATCTCTAACACGCAAGCTAGGCAAGCAAATAGAACTAGCCTCTGCGGTAGACCCTTCCCTAATAGGTGGCTTTAGAATCCACGTAGACGGCCATGTTTTTGACCGCACAGTCAAGCGCCTACTAAAAGATATGAAGGAAAGCATAAAATAGAAAAGGACTCAACCATGATTTTTAAGCCTGATGAAATAAGCTCAATCATTAAAAAGCAAATTCGAGATTACTCTACCAAGATGGACGTTTCCGAGGAAGGCATAGTGCTACACGTAGGCGATGGTATAGCCAGGGTTTACGGCCTTCCAGGGGCAGTTAGCGGAGAGTTATTAGAGTTTCCCGGCGATATTTTTGGGATAGCCTTAAACTTAGACGAAGACTCTATTGGTGTGGTGCTTCTGGGTGCTGATAGCAATATCCGGGAAGGGGACCTTGTAAAGCGTACCCGCAGGGTTTGTGAGGTCCCTGTTGGGGATAATCTACTGGGCCGGGTTGTAGACCCACTGGGCCAACCCCTAGACGGTGGCAACCCCATGCCATACAACACCCCAACCAGGGAAATTGAGCGCATAGCCCCAGGGGTTATAGAGCGGACAGAGGTAAACGTCCCCTTACAAACGGGAATAATGGCCCTAGATGCCCTAGTGCCCATAGGCCGTGGCCAGAGGGAGCTAATAATAGGCGACCGGCAAACCGGTAAAACAGCCATAGCCATAGATACAATAATTAATCAGCGAAACACCGGCGTACATTGCGTATATGTAGCAATCGGGCAAAAGGCCTCAACAGTGGCTAGGGTTGCCCGCACCCTGCGGGAGGCTTTCCGGGATGAAGACCCAGTCAACGAATACCGTATAGGTGCAATGAGATACACCACCATAGTAGCCGCCAACGCCAGTGATACAGCACCTATGCAATATATAGCCCCATATTCCGGCTGCGCCATTGGCGAGGAATGGATGGAGCAGGGCAAGGATGTGCTGGTTATATATGACGACTTATCTAAACACGCCGTGGCTTACCGGGCCTTGAGTCTGCTTTTAAGGCGGCCTCCTGGCCGTGAGGCCTACCCCGGCGATGTTTTTTATTTACATTCCCGTCTACTGGAAAGGGCCGCCTGTATGGCAAAGGGTGGCACCCTTACAGCCCTTCCTATAATCGAAACCCAGGCCGGAGATATTTCCGCCTATATCCCAACCAATGTAATCTCCATTACAGACGGCCAGATTTTCCTGGAAACAGAGCTGTTTAACAGCGGTATCCGCCCTGCAATAAGCCCCGGGCTTAGTGTATCCAGGGTAGGA
>Ga0123355_10009594_pt1 | contig 14746 bp, 11 predicted proteins | sample TergutEmb28metaG_3_FD_89872 | JGI IMG/M metagenome (GOLD analysis project Ga0123355, IMG submission 89872) | Embiratermes neotenicus P1 segment gut microbial communities from Petit-Saut dam, French Guiana - Emb289 P1 | ecosystem: Host-associated > Arthropoda: Insects > Digestive system > Gut ...
AAAAAGAACATAAATGTTAAAAAAAAAAGAGAATAAGGTATAAAATTTTTTTTTTTTTTTTTTTACATTACCTGTCTTTCAAATGGAAGGATGATTTTTATCGTAAGTCGGAAGGAATAAGTGAGTGTATCACCTATGGTGAGTTACTTCTTGTGGACTTCTTGCTGAGAACATAAATTTTATCCAATGAAAAAAAAAATGTCAAAGACTATGTGAATGGAGTACAATACCTGGTTAGTGTTTTGTGAGTGTATTTGGTTTTTCTCAGCCTTTGCACCCAATATTTTTCTTAATTTCTCTTTCAAAAGCCAAGTACTATGCTGGGCAGTCTTTGTACAGGTATCCAGTATGTTATATTTTTGAGATGGTTGTTGTGGAGTCTTAGAAATACTAAGTTGAACTATATCATAGATGAGACTGGTGGAAGAAAGTTACGGTTTTATTTGAAACACAGAACCTCACTATTATGTTATGTAATACTGGAACTATTGCATAATTTATTAAAATATTTAGTAGGTGAACTTACACAATTGGCTTCTTGTTAGTTTTTTACTCACATGAATTGTAGGTACCTTTCAGTGGTTCAAAAATAAGGATTCACAGGAGGTATGTGGGTTAGAAATTACATGTATCTAGCGTCCGTTAGAACGTAGTAGTTAGATCTTCCCCGATGTGTTACACAAGGTATATATTATATCTGTGGTAAGGAGGAAACCTGGGAAATATGATTGCAAGCAAAATTCTTCATAATGGAGTTTTCCACCCAGATACCAGAGATGGCATGACTTCTGTTAGCTTTCTTTTGTGCTTATTATGTATGTGGAGTTCACTTCCATTTAGAAAAGGCTGATTATACTGTTAAAAGAAAAACTAACATGTTCACTTCTGTACTGTTGACTTATGTATCGTAAAAATTCTTTTATATCAGTGACAAGAAGAATAATTGACAGGTAATTATTGTAAGTAGAAATATGCTGGACAGAACTGAGCACTTCTTAAAGTGAGAGCTCCAGAAAGCATGGGAAATTCAAATACATGGCAGGAACTTCTGCTGATTGTAGATGGCTTCTTATTTGCTAGCGTTTTTGTGCCCCGCTGTGTGCTGCGTTATTTATGTGAGCATTTCTGAGGACTGAATGGAGAGGTTCTGACAGCTGACTAAATTAAGGGACTCCTTGATATCTGATAATTGCTCATAGTGAAGAAATTCCCTCCCTTTTTGTGGCATGCAGAAGTTTATCTCTCACTTTATAAGAATTTACCACCGGGTCCTATCCTGAGTCATATTATTCACATCCTTCCAATCAATTTTTTTAACTTCAGTGTACCAACGGTATCCTTCAATCTGTGTCTGCATCAACCAAATAATTTTCCAACTGAAATCTTTTATACTTCTCTGATGCATGGAACATGGCTTGCATAACTCATCATTCTTAATCTTTGATCTCGATAACATTGGGTAAAGAGTTCAATTAGAAAGATCCTTGTTCTGCAACTGTGTAAGCTTGTTTTCCTCTTAAATCCAGACATTCTCAGAACTCTTTTCACATAAACTTGGTGTTGTGGAAGATAAGTGTTTGAACTGAATAATGGTACCCAACATTCCACAAATTTCATCTGATTGTTTCTTCGCAAACATAATTTTAATTGTCCTCAAATACTTCAATTTTGCCTCTTTTAGAAGGACAGATTGGGTATCTTTAATGTATTGTATTGTAGTGATGAGACAAAAATACATTTCAATTGTTCCTTATGCATTGTGCTGTGCACCAACCTCTTAAAGCAGCACAGACCAAGAGCTGGCATGTCACATTCGGTTCACATCAGTCATATTTTGCTTTGAGTTGCTTAATGGCAGATTATACAGTGAAGTTAAAAAGCACTGGCAATAGAGTTGTGTGTGTGGCCATCCTGAGTGGCAAACACATGAGGGAAATACCTGTGCACATGTTTCTATAAAGTTATTTGTTTAGCCAAACTATTTCAGTGGGAAAACCAGACTTACTGTCTTGTATGGTGCGTATGGTTTAGCATCTTCATCCTGTACAAGATGTCAGTTCTATCGCGAGTCAATCCCAAGTTTCATTTAACAGCAGGCCACATGATTAGAACTTGTGGAAGGTGCACAGATTTTTTATTGATAATGGTTTTGAAATTTGAATGTTAGATATTCAGAAATGTGTGTTATATTAACAGTATTATTTTACTTCAGTCACTTCAGGCTGGAGCCAGTACACAATAGTAGTGGAGGGCATGTGGTTAGGCTGTTGGCCTATTCGATCATCTGCTTTTGTAAATGAATAATTATATATAAATGTCTGAAAATCTCAGGCCACATATACAATGTCCCTTAATATTAAGGTAAATTCACCTCTAGCATTCTCTAGACTATAGAGATATTTAAGAATGGAATTATTTATTTATGTGGGAAGTTGAGATTGGAGCTGAAATTTATTCTTTGAAATGGTACAGTTTGCATGGCATAATAATAATAATAATAAATCTTTTCTTTAAGGATCGTTTAAACGATGAAGACTTTTTTTTAAGGCTTTATCATGTCCTTGGAATACACGTGTTCCAGTATTCTGGAAATTTGTAGTTTCTGAGAAAGCATTCAAATGATGATAATAGCACTCTTGAATCTCGTTATTCACTTTAAAATCTTTCTTCACTTTCTGAACAGTGGTGCAAATGATGGTAGCCACAGTCTGATACCAGAACTCCTAATGAGAGTGGGAAAGAATATTTTGTCACGTTTCACTTTTACATATGTGGAGGAATATCATCATGCATGAAATCATTTGGTTCTTTTTTAGATCTAACTGTAAGGTATTCGTGTGCATGGAGAAGTACCCAGCATTAACTGTATAATCCATTTCCAAAGAGACACATGAATAAGACCTTGGCATCCCTACACATGACCATATATAATGCTGTGATGTTGGAATCTTCTGGTGGAGATGAATTGGCTGTCTCTAGCTTTGTAGTAGAATGTTTGCTTTCAGCCACAGTATGGTGTATTCGAGTCTCATCAAAAGTTAGGGTTTAAAAAAATGAACACTTTTGCTTGGATATTGATTCCTGTTGCAGTTTTTAGTTTGGGTAGATGCATAATTTATGTACATTCCATACATACTTAATAGAACTAACACAAGGATGTAGAGTATCTTGTGTACACTTCATACAAATATAGGTTTAAATGTGTAGTATGTTTTAGCAGTTACTTAAAGTTGTATTTTTAAAAAATTTCTGTACTTTAACCCATTGTTAGGGTATGTAAATGGCTTGCTGCAGAGTGGCCATTTAAAAGGCAGTGTGGCTCTTTCAATCTTCAGTGCACTTGGAAATTGATCCTTCCATTTCACTATGACTGCTGTTGAAGGGCGTAGGCCCATATCTGGCTGCCGTTTTTTGTGTTGTGCACTGTCAAACACCCAGGGGCCCTGACTGATGAGTCCATTAAAATTTTCTTGTAAAAAGAAATGAGTCATGTTTATTTTCTTACATATCTTCGGGAGAGTTATTGTTTGTTTTATTAAAGAAGTAAAGCATTCTCCTTTGTAATATGATCACATTGCTTGAATTCACTGTTTATCTCTGAATGTGAGGTGATGGCAAAACCAAACTGCCTGTTTGAAACTGGGTCTCATTACTTCATCAGTTTGGAGAACAGATTGGAGTGAAAGATTGCAATCCTTGGACACTAGACATTTCTTTTTAGTTTTATTGTTGTCTCAATTATACTCCCTATCCATCATAAGTCCTTTGTAGTACTGCACATTACACTAAGGCCTTTGCTGTGCTTCCAAGATGCAGGACCATTCCTTGCTGGCTGTTCATATATGCTTATTCATAGTATTTGTAACTATCTCATGCATCTGTTTGCAATATAAGAGTGCTACATTTTCTGGTGAAAAGGTTCTCACAGTCTGCATTGCAGTTTGCAAATATTGATTGCTTCAACCAAGTTGTGACAGGTGGCAGCAGGTTCAGTACTTGGAACTCTGTAGTAATTGTTACCTCACAGGAGTGTAGGTGATCCAGCTTGAGCTTCTTCTTGGCCCAGAAGAGTGTTTCTTTTCTGAGAACACTAACAAATTCATAAGCAGCCTAAGGCCTTTGCTGTTCTGGGATGTTATGTGGCATAGTTTGGTAGTTGGTTACCAACATTTTGGCACAGCCTGTTGGTGCCATCTTAAGGGTCATGCAGTCTAAAGGAATAGCCTTTTTCTGCCTTGAAGATGGGACCAATCGGCAGTCCCAAAATGTCAGAAACCAACTACTAACCTGTTATAACATCCCAGAACAATGAATTCCTAAACTACATTCTTATAATAGAACCAACTAGATGCACTAATTTATGAAATTTATTTTTGGAATAAAACTACATGTTTTGGACAGTTCTCTGTTCATCATCAGGAGTTTTTCACTGTACACACAGCATACCTGTATGACATATACCATTGCTGTGTGTACAGTGAAAAACTTCTGATGGACAGAGGAACTCGCCGAAATATGAAGAGTTTTATCCCAAAAATAAATTTCAGATATTAATGCATCTAGTTGATTCTATTATAAGAATTTATAATGATGCATGGTCACCTGAACATCAAAATCCTGAACTACACTTTGGTGTAAGCCTGAAGTCTCTTGCACTGCAAGAAGCCACCTGAACAGTGGTGTCTTTTACAAATGTGAGCTGCGTATTACACATGAAAGCTTTTATTTTTCAGCAGTATTCAAAGGACATAAGGTAACATCTCCTGGAATAAAATGTACATCATGTAGTTCATATTATAACCTGGGTTTTTACACTATGTAGGATTGTATGTTGGCATCGGTATTTCAGAGGAATGTGCTATGTCCATCTTCAGGGAAGAAAGAAAAAGACTGCGCTGCAAAGTTCTAATTCAGTGTTCTGCACTTAATAAGTCAACATTTTGCTGGCAAAGTGACACTGCGTCTTACCTGTAATATGCCACACGAATAAAAACTGCATGGGTCAGGTCTGGTGAGTGAGGAGGCCACAATTCTATGCTCACTGTTGTCACCAAAACTGCGCTGTAAATGATGAACAGAATTTTTTGTGGTGCTGAAAATGTCAGAATTTATGAAACATTTCTGTATGAATTTGATTAAAATAACTGGCCCAATAATCATAGTTGAACTCCCAGCACACAACCAACTTAGCACGTATTGGACTAACATGGGATTTCCTGCAGATCAGTACCTTCCTTTATTGTATCCAATGAGAAGAAATGAAGTGTTGCTAAACAGAATGGATGTGGTGTCTGTTTTTTGGCCATGTGACTGATGACTTAATACTGTGGTTGGTAGCTGGCTCACTGAATCAGCGAAGTGCTGTGTGGTAAGAGAGTTGTTAGGAAATGATAAAGGTTATGGGCCAGATAAACTACAAGACCCAGTAGTTCTTAATAGGCTTTTTTTTTGACGTATGCATGTGTGTTCAACTGCCAGTTTGCTAGATGTTAATCTCTAGTCTCAGTCATTTCATTTAAGAAGTTTATGTTGGCAGATTATTCGGTTTATATATGAAGGTTCCAAAAATGATTATATTCTTTCCACGGGTGTATTGTAGGTAAAAATTGGTGAATCAAACATCCTTCGCAGTATTCTAAAAACTATGTTTGTTGCACATGTGTTTGCCATGGAAAAGAATTTTAACTATAATCCATGAAGTACAGTTACTACACATTGTGCGGTTAAAAGATTGTTTAGTCTGAAAGACTAGCTTTGTGCTAGGTAGTGTGTTTACTATGAGTAAACTTTTATGGACAATGGTGTTTGGAGTTATTTAGAACTGTTGATGAATACATCATGGAATCACAATTTATTACCTCCTTAAAGCTTGGGTCATGAAAAATTTAAATTTTGGTGCAGGCTAACACAGTTCTGGTGTCTCATGCTGTAAATTATGGTCATGGTATTTAAAACGAGTTTTGATTATGATGAAACAGTAGATCCCATTAATATTTAGGACAGTTTTAAAAGTGGCACTAATTATGATACTTGTCTCAGGTCCCCGGTATCTACTTTTTAAGTGAAGGCAGCTCTGAATTTACTGTGTGTGGGCACACTTGTGTGTGCATGTCTGTGTTTGTATGTCTTTAATACTACTGCTCAGTTTTAGTTTGGAATGTCTCATTTTTAAAGTAAATGTGTAGGCTACATCTGTGATGGCTACTTTTCAGACAGTGATAAGTGCTAAGGTGAAAGAGCTGGCGTTTGAACAATTCTAGAATTGCATTCTAGAACCCTGATTTGAATTTTTTCCTTTATTGCTTTGTAAACCTTTGAGACCCATCTGGATTATCTGTGTGTCACATCTTCCATCTCCTTCAACATGAAAATACATTTCATGTTTTGTAACAGTCGTGGAATTAGGATTTGAGTTGTGTGTTAGCCCCAAATTCATTATCATAATATGATGCATTTAGAGGTAAGGTCAGGTGCTCCGCATTGAATTGTAATATGCCTCTCCTTAAACCCATGAAATGAAATTGTGTCCACACAACCCTTACAGAGTAGTTTGCAGGCAACCTTTTGTAGGAAGCTTTGGTACTTGCCTCCAAAGATTACTTATTATCTACCCATTCTCTGCATATACAAAATTCTATGACTGTATTGCCTGTGCTCTTAAACATAACATAATACTATGCCAGTACTGATACTGAGCACTGGTGAAACATTCTGGGCTTGTTAAAGGTTGATGGTAAGTAGGAAGACATTTCTGTTCCCTGTAATTTTAGTCTGACCATACTAATTGAATATAACCCGCTTCCTATTTTGATATTAATAATGAGGAAAGGGTCTACAATTTTTGCATTGTTTCTACATGATATATCTATTCTTCAGGCTGAAAAGTTATGGTTTTGGGAAATAATGTAAGGAAGAAGACTATCTGTAAGAAAGTTTGACTGTTAATATAAAAAATGCAGTGAGTATTCACTTATTTGAAACCTACAGATATTTATCGTCAGCTAAGGCTTATTAAACAGGTGTTACTTGACATAGAATTTAGATGATTTAAACCCTTCGATGCCAAAATTAAATGCCAGTAGTGATGTGCAGAAGACCACATTTAAATGGAGCAGTGTAAGAACAGATATTATTGTGTGACCTTTGGAATTTTGAACATTGCACATGTTACATATTTATGATGTTTGGCACTAAAGGTTTAAGATGGAAGTGTGTATATGTAGGTTCCAGAATTCATGTTGAACAGCTAAATAACAGTGGCAGGTAGGTAGTGCATTAATTATTTGTTTGGAAACTATATTAATTGCATGTTTTTAAGGCCAAAAATTACTGTTTAGATTTATATTAGATTGTGTTTCTTTTTCTTTGTAACGTGCACACATTTTATATTTACCTTAGTATGCATACTTATACATGTAAATAAATACTGAAATCCAAATGAAGAGAACAGACATTGTCTGAATGTTTTTGGCTTTCATGACAGTTTTCTTACAATAACCAGACAACTTAAGAGTGGTGAAAATTTTTGGTGATGCTTCACTGTAGTCTCCAGAATGTCCAAGAGGTCACCAATAAAAAGATTTGGTCATTGTTCTAGAATGTTGATTAATAATAGACAAACATAGTACAATTTTCATTTGCTAGTGTGATAGGTGGTCCTCAAGGCATACAGGAGAGGAATTTTAACAATAAGGCATGAAGAAATCCACTTAATCATTGCAGGGTTACAAATTTACTGAAAAAGCCTACAGAAATTGGATCTGTGTTGCACATTTGGGCAGTCCTGTCACCTTTAAAGAGCACCTTGTGGCAATCTAAGAAGTTACACACACACAGCATCAGACCATGGAAATGTGAAATTTACCACCCATAACATTTGAAGATTAGTACAGTATGTTGGCAGCTGCTTCAATATCTGGGAGAAGATTGATGCAGAGTGGTGAGTAGGGATGGGTAAATGTTTTCTTGATGACACTGAAAAGAATGAAAATGTCTTGAGCATTTTACTGTTCACATCTGAATGTTATATTGTTGAACACCTGTGTTATAGCAAAAAACCTTTGCCTGTTTTTAGCAAGACAGTGTAAAAGCTGACCCAAAAACATTTCTTTGTGTTATTAAAACCCTTGCAATTGATTTTTAATAATGGGGTATGTTAAAGCATTAAGTGTAAGACAATCTGGAGGAGAAAAAATGTACTGTCTTCAGTTTCATGAGCAGAATGTCAGCATGCAATGAATGTGTTTGTTAGGTGTGATGCACTTCGGTGAGTTGAACAAAACCTTTTCCAGCATGTTGAGTAAACTACAATACCAACTGCAGTGCATCAAAGTAAAATGCTTAAAACCCCAGTGCATGGCAAATTTCAGCAGCAGCAATTACTGTGTTGCCTGCTGCCACACAGAATGGTCAGTGACGTGATGATAATATTGGCCAGATAAAATAAAGACCTTGTATAATTGGATTTTAGACACCATGTATTATGAAAACTCATTCTGCTGTACTAAACAGCTCCTCTCAGTGCAAATATCTCCTCTTTTGTAGTTAGCTGACTGGAATTAAATTATCTCCATGGATCAGTCTTCTTCATCTGGACAACATAATTTTGTACCCACTTATAATCTCACCCACATGTGCTATGAGTCCTTCATGTAATCACCTTATCACCTTAATTATATTGTTGCACAGTACACATTTATAGAGCTCCTACTTATGCAGTTAAAATTCAGTATTTGTGGATACCTTTAGTATTGTGGGTTAAAAGGGGGTTAGCGTAACTGGCTTTGAAAATTGTGATTGAAAGTATTTACATGGTTTTCCTTAATTTTGGGATGTCTAGCTGTGACCGCCAACCATCTTACAATGTATTTATCCTTCACGGTAGCTTTTCAAAGCCAAAATATGTATGGATTCTGAACAATAAATACAGTGAAAAAGTAGAAATACTTTAAGAAAACATGGGTATGAAAATCATAATACAAAATAAATTTAACTATACCAATATTTTTATTAGACAGTTTATAATATTTTTTTTTAATTAAGAAAGGATGATAAATACCTATATTGTAAAAATGAACACTGTATTTTGTATACACATATGAATCACATGCTGCAATCGTACCACAATACTGGACTGGTATCAGCACTTGCATTTTATATTTCACACCCATGTAAACAAAAGCATTTATTGTATATAATTTGTAAATCTATATAGGAGACATTAAAGACAAAATACATTTATTATTAGAATTACGTACCAGTACCACAAAAACATTAATGTACAGCAATTTGATTTATTAAAAATTATCACCATCATCATATGCCATTAAAAAATGGGGCCATTAAAGTTTCCCTTTCTTGGCCAATAAATATAAATAACCATTAGTTTGATTGCCTTAACTGTCCTGTATATGGGATAAGGCATCTGTAATTTGGCAGATAATTGTGAAAAATTCAATACTTATAGTGTTTGGATTTAAGATACTGGTTTCATAACACTTGATTTCAGAAAACAATTTGTCCACCATTGGTGTACCTCCTTGATACCACATAGCAGTAGCCGATTTTATTGCCTTTTCTCGAAATCAGCAGAAGAAACTTGACTTGTTTTAGACACTGACATACATGTGTGGCACTGCATTTGAAACTTCCAAAACTCATATGTACTTTAAGTTTACACAGCACTTCGAGGAACAGGGGAGTGGAAAAGTGAGTCACTATGAATCTTCAAGATAAATAGACCTATTTGTTCATTATAACTGTGTTTAGGGAATGACCTGTTCATGTGATGTTTGCAGCGAATCATAATTCCACTTGCATTATGTTAGTTTTGCAGGCTACCTTATTGTCAGTCAAGTGCAATAAATTCACCTGCTTCTGTAACTCTATCCCTTGCTTCCACTACTCCCAGACTGCCACTGTCTACCATTTGCAGTACTTGTGCTCCTTCTATATGCATATCTTGATTCTCCACCAGCTGCTGGTGGTCACCTGTAATGCTTGCTACGTCCACATTCACTTCACCTGTCGATGTTACTATTGTCAGTGTTTGATCTGTACAGCCCAACGTCAGTGGATCAGCTGTCTCAACCACAGTGTCCTCTGAATCCATTATTTGTTCATGTATAACCTGAAATGTAACTTGATCTTAAATACATGAACACTATGCACCATAAACTGCAAAACCATGGCTAGAGATTAGGATTTGTCAAATTTTGCTGTTGAATTTTCAATGTATATTCTGTTAGTAACTCTTATAATCATGCATGAAATCAAAATTATTAACATTTCAGCATATGACCCTTTTAACCCATACCCTGCTAAAGTGGAGAATATTATGAGCTCCTAATAATGCCAGCAGATGTTAGATTGGATTTAACTTGGTGTTTAAATGTTAAGTGCCTCAAGCATTATCAAATTTTAATTTCCACTATAGGACATCCAATTTAAAGTTCCAGTGCAGAACATCTTCCCTTTTGGATGAAATGTATGGTCATTTAATGGGACAACATTTTCCCATTGGTCTCTTAAAGTTAAATGCAACAGGCATAGATATGTGTGTGTGCCCATGCACCTTACATTAACCATTTGACGCCTAACGATGACTATAGTGGTCGTACTGCACCGCTAACCCCTAAATGTTGCATTTTATATATTTATTCAACAAATACAGTTACTGAATATTTTAAATGTGGTATATACTCTCTATATTTTCCTCTTCAAAATGCAGTTTGTTTCATAAATCTAACATATTTTGTTCCTGTATTATTCACATTTTATATACAGAATGTGCTAAAATTCAAAAAATAATTCCGGTGCCAAAAGGTTAATGACCACAAACTGTCATTCATAAAGATGCTGTAAGTGTAGCATGTTCGCTTATTGTTTGCGTCTCTAATGCTGCAACATTGCACTCTTCCCACAAAACACAAATAGTATGGGTTTTATGTCACTTTCAGTATGGTACAGAAAGTATAGACTTTGATCATTATCTCGAAAACAGCTCATAAAATGTAAACAAATGTACACAGCATTATCTTAAAGTTGTGCAGGTTTTCTGAAACTTATGTTGCCAGTGTTTGTATGATATGGCACATATTTATCACTGCTTCACCATGCAAAAAAACAGGTTACTGCACGGTCCTAGTGAACACAAAAAGAAATGGTGTGTTACAGTTCCAAGTTTGAAGCCATACCTAAGCCACAGTTCATTACTGAAAATTTCACTGTTCATATACTCTACAAAAAGGAGCACTGTATAACCTACAACTAATAACTTCTAAAACTGAATTAATAACAGATATAACTAAAAACATGCCACTACCAATGCAATGCCTTTCCTTCCTTGCACATGCACTAATAAAATGCACTGTTTAGAATTATAGGGTGTATCATAACAAAGTTGTTAAACTTGTATTATAGCAAATAACACAACTGCTGTTTCCAAAACTATTTTAATACCTGCTTCTAAAATACATGTAATGCCTGCAAATTAAAACAATATTACACTTGTAGACACTTACTGGTAAAATTTGATCTTCACTCAATACTTGAATCTGATGTGTCTCTTGTAGTCGAACAAGCTGTTCAGGTGTTGCGTGTAAAACTCTGATGTCACCCTGTGAGGTATGAATGACCTAAAAGAATATATTAGTTTTAAAAAAACTATATATTCATAGCATTTGGAGAAAAGTTTCATCCTGCATGGTGGAGGTGAATATCAATATTGGTGTCTACTACCATGTGATGCCAAACAGGGTGGTAGAGACATTAACAAATTATTTGAAAGTTGTCCATTCGGTGCATTTTTTATATCAGTGTATACCATTTATTACACCAACTAAATGCACATTCTTAATTAGTACAAACATTAAATAAGCTTCTCGAACATGTTTCGGTACATGTGTGCCGTCTTCAGGGAGCACACAATGCCAATTCTTAAAAACCAAATGCTAATGCAAAGCTGTTATTTATAGGTTCCTTGGTTTGTAGTAGGTTCATTATGAAGCTGTTTGTACGTTTTACCTCATCATGTTTTTCAAAATTGTCAAAACATGTATTTCTATTCAACAAAATATAATTCAGTTATGTTTAGCGTGTCATCAACTTTATATATTGAGTTACTGAATAACACAACAGGACATCACATGAAAAAAAAATAATATAGTGTTGATAAGCATGCTTATTTTGTTGTATATATATTGTGTATATACTACCTGAGTTTCCAGTGCTTCGACTGAATCATCACCTACAAATGAATCAGCTGCAACAATTAGAGATTCTCCACCCTCTGAGATTACCTGATGCAGCTCCTGAGAAGAGCCGTCACTTTGATTGGAACCCTGTGAGGAGGACATTAGCAAATCTGTACATACAGAAGAGGCACATGTAACCACTAGGAGAATGTTATAAATGCAAATACACATTAACTGATCTAAGAGATTGATCTGTTGATATGTGTTTTGGGTATTTTGTTAACAGATTATAGGCACATATTCAATATATAAATATGCTTATATCATCAACTAACCTTGAATCCTCCAAGTGGCAATCCTCGTACTTTCTTCTTCCAAGCTGTTCTACATTTTGAATCCATATTTTGCTTTATTCGATACCAGTCTCTTTCAGTGATATTAAACTTATGCAACAAATGACATCTAATTCCATAAATCTGCAGAGCAGTAAAAACCAGTCATTAGCTGCCTTGAACAGTACATCACACAATGCTGAAGACAGTATGTTGTGAGTCCTTGGATAAAGTTCACAGTAGACACATGCCTATGCAAACCACCATAGTAACAATTAGAGAACTCTTGAACATTTGACTGTACTGAACAACTATGTCAATCTTTATTCCTTTGTGAGAACAAAGATGTTTGACAGGCCTGGCATGTATCAAATCTGTATTCATGCCTTTCCCAAATGATTTCACTTGAAATTATTTACACTATTAAAGAAAAGTAAACAGTGAATTTTACAGGTAATGGCCCACCTAGAATCACTATACAAGAGAAAGTATAAACACAGGGAATGGCTTCAATAACAATACTTTGCTCATGCAAGTTAAACCTATCTGTTTAGTACTTGTTGTGAATACCATGAGAGGATCCAGCTGTCTCTTGTGATGCTTCCCTTTTCCTGACAAATTGGAAACAGCAAGTACTTCTCGTGGAAATAAGTAATCAAGTAGGGTGACAGCCATTTTCTCTGGAGTTTGGCAGAATGTGTTGATATGAAGTAAATTCCTAAAATCAAGATTTATGGAAGTATCTATCAATTCAGCCACAAACACTAAAAGAAGAGGCACTCAGAATATTGTGTGCATGCAACTATTACTGTTTGTGTGCAAAATTTCATACACAGTGCACAAGTAGCCAAATATTATGAAATGCACACAAGATTATGGATAAGAATGCTTCATTCACATACAAGATTTACTGCTTCATTTTCACCATGAAGGCCATCAAATTGATGGGGATTAGAAATTAATGGTTACCTCAGTCGATAATGGTTTCTCACAAGAACAGAAATAACATAAACATTAACACAAAAACTCTGAAGCCAGTGAAGGGATTGAATTAGAAAAGGTATTCTTAACAAAGGGTGTGTGGTCAAAGAAAATTCATGACTACAAGCCGTCATATCGTGAAAAAACAGAAGGAATTCCTAGAAGAATGTTCGGTGGCCTAAAAAAGGGGGCAAAGATGTAATTTATAACACTGGCATCGCCATTTGCTCATTTTCTCTTTTCATTAACTTATCAAATCTCTCAACAACGTGCCTATGGATTGGTCATTTTGGCAACAACCTTTATATTATTTTTGTGTCAGTAATAATTGGTGGCATATTACAAACAGACATACAAATTCAGGAGCTGGTAAAGAAAGAAAAATTAGATGAAAAAAGGGATCTCTGGCATTAAATTTTAATGAAGGAATATTATATGGTTAAGTCCATACTGATATCTTGATTCCACTTCCATGCTCTGCTCTTATTGATAAACCATTTGCTCATTATTTTCACTGGTGTACTGCACCTTTGTTGATGACTTCTTGAATGTGATACAACCATACATTGTTCAAAAAATTTTATATAAATAATAGAGAATAAGCACATAAAATACAAGATTTGAAAGAAATAGCCTGCCTCTTTTGGTTATTTCCTATGGGAAAAAAACTCATTTTCATTTATGTGATTTTTTTAAGACCACATACACAACACAAAATGTGAAACAATGCTGTGAACTTCACTTTTTAATATACAGTGATACCTCGGCTAATGAGTGACCCTGCTAACGAATTTTTCGGCTAACAAAGATTTTTTTCGCTGTTTTTCGGACTCGGCTAACGAATATGGAATCGGCTAACAAATGTTTTAGTGGATGTGAGCGCTAACATAAAGCAGCAAACATGAATGGTCGGGCCATTCCAGGAGCTCGTTTCGGCTAACGAATGTGATTCTGGAACGAATTATCTTCGTTAGCCGAGGTATCACTGTATGTTGTTTAGAAAATAATGACAGTAAAACTGACATGATTTGAATGGAAATGATCATTTCAAAACTCTGCAAGTGAAATTTGACGGTATTTACAACAGTGTCTGTAACTGTCTTTGGATGCAAATGTGGCTTTTCAAACCCCAAAACTGATAACTAATAATCATCTATAACCACACAATTTAAGTAGTGCTAGGAATGACTTTACATATTTCTAAAGCATAAACTGCTTATTTAGTAGTAGTAGTAGTAG
>Ga0123355_10009595_pt1 | contig 14746 bp, 6 predicted proteins | sample TergutEmb28metaG_3_FD_89872 | JGI IMG/M metagenome (GOLD analysis project Ga0123355, IMG submission 89872) | Embiratermes neotenicus P1 segment gut microbial communities from Petit-Saut dam, French Guiana - Emb289 P1 | ecosystem: Host-associated > Arthropoda: Insects > Digestive system > Gut ...
TATGCAAGCTCCACCACAGAGGAAGTTTGGGAGGGGGGGGGGGACAAGAGTCTAACTGATGATGTCACAGCACATCCTCCCCCCCATTTAGGGAAGGGCGCCTAGCCCTTCACTTTACCAAAGTTTTCCAAGGTCCATGCTCTAGGGGTCAAGCGTAGTTCCAACCGTGCTGTGCTGGATATACGCAGTTGCAACTAAAATGTGTTAATGTAGTCCTGTAATTAACACGTACACCACTCATCCTGATCACAGCTGGACGCATGACGTCTTTCACCATACTGGACACTTAACAGTTTTATTTTGTTGATGAACACGATCCAGATGTCCTTCCACCCGCTTCGCACTTAAGAACTCCTTATAATATAGGTCCCACACAAGGTTGTCGCAAAGTATCCTAGATGCAGTCAGCATAACGAAGCGAGCGCCGTAACCAGACGACACCAGCCTTCCACTGTTCCAAAGTTCACGGTAGATCAGGTTTGTCGAAATCTGAGGTCTCCTTTCCTTCACTCTCGGGCAATAGGAGAGGGACACAGGTATAAGAACAACCGTAACCTTGACCTAGATCCCAACAACAGACGCACATGAGTACTCAAGTCACAAAAATCTCAACACCAGACATTCACAGAACAGTAACAAAACCTTCCGAGTGCCAACACGTGCCAGACACTTGCCACACAGAACAACAAATCCGACAGGACACTCAAATAATGAAAACCTCTATACAATCGCCAGAAGCGACACAACCTATAAAACATGTGTATTACTCAAATGCTATCAATACAAGAAACCAAATATAATAGAGAATTACTTAACAAACTCTGAAACAACATATCGTAAATAATGGTACACTTTAGTGAAGTTATCTCCTATACCTAACTTAAATAGTTACTTACAAAGTGCTCCGACTACCATATGTGTCAGGAATAAAATAACAAGCTAAGAATGCTATCTCCTTTAAAATAACATATCCTAGGAACTTCTCCAATCTGGAGTCAAGTCACTAGCACTTAATATAGTATACTTCACTTTACAATCAGTACCTAGCTATCCACTTTAGTAAAATAAGAAACATATAAACATGATATACAATACGTTAACTTAAGCGTGTGGATAGTTCTAAATGTTTCAGCCACTAGATCATTATCCTTAATGCCTGGATATATCAATGACAATACTATACATTTATATATGTGAGCAGGTCTCACCCTGCCTGTCTAATATCACTAAGCGATGTAGCATCGCCAGCATCTTCTCTCTCTTAGGACTCATACGATACCTACATGATCTACAATTGTGCTTCTTTTCATATACTCCCAAAATGTCACTGAAATTACAAATACAATAAGCACGTACCAATCCTGGTACTTCTATCTTATCATAATCAATAACGCACTTGTATGTATGGGTAGTTTTCTCTGCCTTTAATGTGTTACTCTAATCGTGCGTGAATTTAAGTATATGTGTATAATAGTGTATAAGGACGATATGAAATGAGTGCGTGTTTAATGTTTGTGTTCCCCCTTTTTTATACATGTGCATGGCCATGCACAAAATAACCCAAGTAGTTCCAGGTTACGCACTTCAAATACACCATAGAGAACAACATATGCACATGACAATCCAACCAAACATCTGTATATATGGTACATTCAAGCAAGCACAATCCACATGTAATCCTAATTATGAGGTCCTGGTTTAATTAACGAGGGATGAGCTCTTGTGATGAAAATCCCCGAAACAGGGTGTACAAGTCTAATAAATTTCTGGGGCGCAAAGGCGAAGTGCGCGCTGCAACCTCCAAAATCTAACACCAAGTTAGTAGTACACATGAAATCCTCACCCAAAATAGGTGGTCCCCGTAATTTATTACTCACAAAGAAAGGCCATTTCCACGTGAACCCATGAATTTTCAGGTTGCGCTAAACTTCTCCCATAATCTCAAGACTCTGTCCTGACGCAGTGACACAACTTAAGTCAGTTTGACCCAATTTAGTTTCTACACTGTCGGAAGTTACACTTTTGAAATGCTTAAAATATATAAGTGACGTAACTGACCCCGAATCTAACAATGCCTGTAAATTGGCACGACCAATTTGGGCTTCAATTTGCGGTGGGGCAGCTAGGCTAATACCAACAATCTTGCGGCGTTTCCTCTCTAGTCATAATTGTGTTTTTGCAGTGGTTATGTTCTTACGTTGTTGAGCAGGCCTCAGAAAGCAATGTCGATGTATATGACCTGTCCTTCCGCAGTTAAAACATACATTTCTTTTACCTGGTAGCTGTGAGTTGTTTACCATATCGGTCCTGTACTGGGTTGGCCCATGACCTTGCTGCCGCTGCGCCGCATTAGTAGTAGTACTCGCGATGCACGATTTCCGATAGTTGTCTACAAAAGATATGTTTCTGTCCACTGCTGCCAGCTTTTCTAACTGCTCAAATGTAGAAGGTGGTGACTGAAATATGAGTCGAGTATGCTGATTAGAAGTAAATCCTTCAACAATACGCGCCACCAATTCTGCTTCGCTATCATTAATACGCAAAACTAAGGCTGCGCCCTTAATAGTGTTTACATACACTTCCAGAGGTTCCCCTTCTTCTTGTAACCTCTCATATATCTCAAACCTCAGCTGATCTAATTGTCTTCTCGGAATAAATCTCTGTAAGAGGCGAGCATGGAAAAGATCGAAGCTTTCTCTGTTCATCAGAGCTTGACCTAGGCATTCCAACAGGCTGCCCCTACAATACGGGTACAACAGTTCGTATAGAATAGGTACTTTAAACTGCCCGACCTTCGAAATTTGAATGACTTTACTTAAAAATTCACACAAGGCTTGAGCATTATTTCCATCTACGATCGGTAGTTCCTTTAACAGGGAGCTCAACGGGTGATTAAGTTTCTGAAAATGATTCGATGTAAAAACCACAGCTTCACTGAAATGATTGGATCTTACATAACCTGTGCTTGGCATACTATGCGAATCTCCCATTTGCAAACTCGAACCGGCTACATTTGTGTCTGTCGTCGTCTCCCCCATTTGGATCGGCGGAAGTTGTCCGGTGGTATCACCTTCTTTCGACATACTGTGGGCTAGCTGCTCAATGTGATTCAATTGCGCTTGCAACTCCTTGACACACAAATTCTCGCTTTTGGTGGAACACAAACCAGCCTTCGTCAAATGCTGCAGCCTTCCTCTTAAATGCTGTACCTTGGACAGTACCCTTGGTGCCAACGAAGTCCAGTTGATTTCGGACTTACCCACCAATTCCTGTAACTCCGAAACTTTCGTTGAAATCCCCAAATATAACCCTTCAGTCATTCCAGATGTTAAATACGAAAATTGTAATGGCAGATCCCTAGTAACCAACTTCCTAAACAGTCTCCTCAACTGCAGTGTATCCACGACAGTATCAATACCCCTAATACCCAATTCATACAACAGCTCTTCTTTCGTCAAATGGTTCGGGTTCATACCAACCCAATATAAACATGTGGCTATTTCTGCCTGACTTGCTCCATGAAATGGGGCACTACATACAATCCATCAAAATGCACGCAATTTAACAAACATATAACACTATACCAATTCAACCCTACAGTTGGTAAGCACACACATTATGCGTAAAACCACGCTCACTGCTACCATTCTCTTTTGTTCTGACACTTACAAACAGTAAGCAATGTGGAAACGTCGTCAGAACAAAAGGCACAGGTCATAATAATATAACAAATTTAATAATACACCAAATAAATAACGATACAACAAAGAAGAGAATTACCAACTGAAAAGACATAATAACCTTCACAACAAAATCAGTTACCCACCTTGACTGGTTACATGTCGGAGCAGCAACACACAAAGTTAAATTAATAAAATTCTCATGCTCAAACTGGAGAATTACGCTGCCCGACATGACACCAGGTACCCCTCAGAGGCCGCAGCCGGAAGGCCAGACAGAATTTTGAAGCGAGGATCAAACCGAATTTTCAGATGTTCACTGCACTGCGGTCCCCGTGCAAGACGTGAGTAGAAACGCAGTAATCACTAGCCAAGGCTCGGTCTTAGGGAAGTGGGAGAGGAAAAGCGGCTTAAGTACGCAAGCTCCACCACAGAGGAAGATGGTGGGGGGGGCGGGGGGTGTACAAGAGTCTAACTGATGATGTCACAGCACAACATGTTGAGCATTAAATAATGAAATAATAAAGCAAGTGACATCAAGTTGGTCTCTCTTTACTCAAATATCAAGATGATGCACGGTCCAATAAACATAAGATGAACTAACATATTTTCTCCAGTTTTCAATCTCGGCTGTTAGCTCCAGACATAAGAGTGAATAATTACCATTTGAACTTATCACAGCCTCACAACGTGCATTTACAGAAGCAATGACGAAGTCTGATATGTACATCCATGTATTAAGGGGAATCAACACAACCAGACATTCCAACGAAGTTGTTTCTCCTCACAAACCGGGCAGTACCGACTGTTAAGAGCTACAAATTACACAACAGAACGATATTTCCTTCCCAAGGCACAGATGTTCTTGCAGTTTTGTTGGAATGTTAAGCTCTTACTGCCACCAACCTAATGATTATATTTTTTAAACACATTTAAACACAATGTGGTTGATACTTTACACTGCTTCACCAACATCAGTTACATCTGTAACCTTCTAAATTTGTTAACTGCAATAAAGAGGTCTAAACTGTACATTTCTCGATAGTTGAAGAATAAGAGACCAACTTGATGTCACAATTTATTAAGTTTTATTTCACTTCGTTTGTGCTCAACATGCTTCGGACATTAAAACATCCATCATCACGAGCCTGTGACTTTTCTATTGTATCACCACACTGGTTGTGTGTTCTTGTTTCGATGTGTGTTGAAGTTTCGTTGTGGCTGGTTGGGGTGGTATCTGTGTGGCAGGCTGAAGCACAACTGGTCTGTTCATGTGATGATGGATGTTGAGAACAGAAAAAGTGAAATAAAACTTAATAAATTGTGACATCAAGTTGGTCTCTTATTCTTCAACTACCACAATGATGCACAGTCCAATACACATAGGATGTACATTTCTCATTATTAGCATCAGCTTAATCACTGCTTCCACGTAATCTTAAACTACATGAGTATATTTTTACTCGCCCAGTGACATTCTCACCAATTACATCTAATGCAACACAAATAAAGATTATCATAAACAAAGCTTATTTTGGACACTTCGACAGTGTCCCGATCCTCTTCAGACACAGCATCTTGAAAATTAACCTGCGTTTGAAGAAACTCAGTGGTAATTGTACACACAAAAGTCACATCTGAAGGAACATTGCACTGACAGAAATAGATGTAGATTAATAATCACAAACATAAAGACACATATGAGTATTACAGAAAGACATAGTTCACGTAACTTACCCCAATAACATGTGCACAGCTTCTATGCCGAATTACTTCACAGGACATTAACTGCCCATTATATTGATGCACTCAGAAGCTGTTGGCTAGATGTAAAAACTTTTTAAGACTTTAGATTCAGAGAGTAGAGACAGCAGATGATTACGCACACAGATATCTCAGAGGTTTCTAGCATGCATATGCACAAGCATACAAAATCTTGTGCACAACGCATAAATAACTATAATATACACACAAAACTAAAATGAACAAACTGTACAATGCAAAGTGTCTAAATGGCATAGAATTCCCCTCAACTTGAACCAATTCGTTAGCTAATACGGGCAGATTTCGAAGCTTCCACTATATACTACTATCACTTCTACCAAACTAAAACCATATACCGTGTGTCCAGTTAGTGATTTCTTCAATAAATCACACATCAATACCAGGAGTTATTACAAATATTCACAACTTCACAAATCAATCATCAGTAATTATCCCATTCTCAAACATTCCCCTCGTCGCAACGGATATGCACAAGTTGTCAAGTCACACAGATTCTCATAAAATAAAACTTTCTTGCACACAACAGTACTCAGCATACTGTACACTGTGTAGGTAATCACATCTCAACACATTGGACACACTAACTAAAATGCCCTAGGAATATGTATATGTCACACAGTCCAACACCTAAGCTTGTGCTGATAACAGAGTGAGTTATATATATCACACGGTTATATTTAATGACCACAATTTGACAACAAATGTCTCTTTAGAACACACTTCGAGGCAAAGGATTTATTACAGACATCACACATAAAAGGACGCTCTCCACTATGTATGCGCTGATGTACCTTCAGATAACTCTGCCTTGTGAATGACTTTTCACACAAATCACAATTAAATGGACGCTCTCCAGTATGTGTGTGTTGATGTTCCTTCAGATGACTCTGCTTTGTGAATGACTTTTTACACAAATCACAATTAAATGGACGCTCTCCACCATGTGTGTGTTCATGTACCCTCAGATCACTCTGCAATTTGAAAGACTTATTACAGATAGCACACGTAAATGGACGCTCTCCACTGTGTATGCGTTGGTGTAGCTTCAGACAATTATGCAATGTGAAAGATTTATTACACACATCACATGTAAATGGATGGTCCCCACTATGTGTGCTTTGATGTACCTTCAAATGGCTACGATTTGTGAATGACTTTTCACACAAATCACAATTAAATGGACGCTCCCCACTATGTGTACGTAGATGTACCTTCAAATGGCTATGATTTGTGAATGACTTGTTACACACATCACAGGGAAATGGACGCTCTCCACTATGTGTGCGTTGATGTACATTCAGATGACTCTGCTGTGTGAATGACTTTTTACACAAATCACAATTAAATGGACGTTCCCCGCTATGTGTGCGTAGATGTACCTTCAAATTGCTATGATTTGTGAATGACTTGTTACATATATCACAGGGAAATGGACGCTCCCCACTATGTGTACGTAGATGTACCTTCAAATGGCTATGATCTGTGAACGACTTATTACATACATCACAGGGAAATGGACGCTCTCCACTTTGTATACGTTGATGTTCCCTCACATGACTCTGCGGTGTGAATGATTTATCGCACAAATCACGGGTGTGTAGTTGCCTTGCACCAAGCAGATTATTTTGCTCCTCCAATGTTGTACTCAATCCCCGAGTTGTACATGAGCCATCCATATCAATTGTGTGTTGGAATTCATTCGAAGTGCTCTGTTAAAAGAGAAGTAAAGACAACTACACCATGTTACATTACCACAATTCAGACCAACAATTGCACACAGTTGTATTAGATATATAATATTATCACAAAAACCACCAACTCCTACATGCTTCAGACATTACTGGTCCATCATCAGGGGCATGAACACCTCCAAGAGATCAACAAGCTGCTCCATCTATCTTTGTACAATTCTATCTGCTACACATACTTACACCAAGACTTTCCAGCAGCTCCTCTACATGCAAAAAACCAATACATTAAGCAGCCGTTTCATTCAATTACTGTACTCCTTGATGTGGGACCAGTAAGTTCCAAAGCATGGAGTTGGTAGTTTTTAAAATTTTACTGTCAATCTTTTAAAACAACTGTGTGCATTTGTTGGTCTAAATTACAGAAACTTAACTGTAATGCATGGAATGGAAAATGTGAAAAACCTTGTTAAGACTCAAATGGAGGTGGCAAGAGTATATTAACACCAACATATAAATGAATTAAACAACTATTAGATCACAAGAATTAATGTGTTCTTACAGACTGCTTTAAGTGTGCCTTTCATATATTGACTCATGCACAATCTGATACTGTCATATTGTATGTTATACTAAGAGCTTCAATTGGGTCACTTGCAATCTGGAGTCACTGTAAGTTTGCTGGTTTCACTGTTCTAGCCATTTTAAGCTTCTTCAAGTCATAGTTAAGGTAAGCTTTTAAATACTGCCTAAACTGTTTTCATTTTTGTTCCGCGCAATAGTTTATGATTGTAAATATGGGTCAACTACTTGCACTGTTTTATGTTATTAAAATATTTATTTACATAGAATACTTTAAAACATAAGACTTAGTTTAAAATTTGCTATAACTCCTACATGTTTCGGTCATGGCCTAGCGCTAGGCCACAGCACAAGAACAACACCACTCACTGCAGGAGCATCAATAGAGCACACGGGCATAACATGAGCGTACAAACGCATGCCGCCACACCACCGGAAGATAAATAGTAGCAGCTTCATTATAGGAATTTTTACACTCCCTGAGGATGGTCAAGTTATGACTGAAACATGTAGGAGTTATAGCAAATTTTAAACTAAGTCTTATGTTTTAAAGTATTCTATGTAAATAAATATTTTAATAACATAAAACAGTGCAAGTAGTTGGCCCATATTTACAACTGCCTACACTGTCTTTGGTGGAAGTTTTGATACTTTCTCTAATAGTTCCTGAAGTCCTGTTGATGTACACATTCTGACCCAGTTTTCATAAAGCCCCAAACCTAAGATTTCTATACATTTCCATCAAGGGAATTCCAAGTGCATTTATAAATTTTGTGATATGAAAACACCACACGTACACAGTCCAATGTGTTCAGGAGGCAAAATCACAAACTTACCCTGCTATCACAACTAATCCCATGTAAGGTATCAGTCCAAACTGTCTATTACCAGAAATATTCTCTCCTAGTTTCCAGAGCAGAACTTCCCAAACAAGATTGTCATGTGGTACTAATCAAATACGTTTAGTACATATTCCATCTCCTCATAAACACTTTCTACTGTATCAGCACTTTTACACTCAATCAGAGTATCCACACTCACAAACATATCACTCAAATTCTAGGCCCTCCCAATCAGTAACAATCACTGCATTCAGGATACCAGTAGATGAGAACTGTGCTCTTCTGCATTATTATGTGAGCAGTGGTAATTTATTAACAACATTTTGGGGACAACTTATTGGTCCCAAATCCAAGGAAATAAATTCTTGACCCATGACATACTGGGACAACTTACTGGTCCCATGTTCAAGGTAAAAGATTATTGAACCTTGATATTTCAGGGCAACCTATCAGTCCCATCTCTTGACCCTTGAAGATGGAACTGATAGGTTGTACCAAAACGACCGTCAGGAACTACCACTACTCATGTTATAACGAAGAAGAGCGCAGTTCTCATGTAATTCACAATGGAAGCCTGAAATCACGATCTCATAACATTACACAAAAATAAACCTGTCTTAAATAAAGCTTATCTTTTGCACAGCCCCCAAAAAAATTCTGAAATGCACATCTCCTTCAAATTGAGCTTCCAGCCAGTGTTAGGCTCTATATGTCTGAGACTCTACAAATAATCAAAAAAATTCAGTTACTTATGAAAAAAAAAGTATCATTTATTATTAAATGACAACCAAAATGCACTCTGCAGCAACACGTAAATTTAAATTATGAGAAATTTTGTGAGATCACAAGTTGTCTTAAAGTTGCAGTCTTCTGTGTTGATATGCCCTGACATCTTGCCAATAGTCCGTGATGTTTTACGTGACCATTGCTTTTATCTTTCAAAAACACTCGTAACAGTACTATCAGGCAAGCCATCTCCACTCAGCCATCTACAACTATTGCATCGCTAGTTTGGTGGCCTGGCTGTCAGCCAGCCAGTGCCAACAAGAGGCTAAATAGCATCCAAACACTTGCCTCTTTTGGAATAACATGGGCTATGCACACTGCCACAATTGCTGTGAAAGCACTCACTTGCCGTCCTCCACTGGACCTCGTGGTTCAAGGCAAGGTAAGGCAAGGTGCGCTGCACACTGACTCTTGATTCTGGGGTGCTTGTCTTACCTCAACCCCAATCAAGAACATGTTGTTTGGATGCAGCTTTGAAGGGTGGATCCCATATCTAGTGTGCAGGATCACACAAGATACTTCAAAATTTTTCTACAATGTACTACGTAAACATTCTTTATTTCGAAAAACATTTATTTTCAATATACTTTCCTTTAAGAGACCCAATGGGAGTGTGATGAGAAGGTACCTGATAAGTAATAAGATTTTCAACATCAAGATGAAAATCTACAAACCTCTCCATTCCTACTCCAATCTTACCTACCAGTGGTGGGTCTTGTTAAGGTGAGAAACCCATGCTAAAGTTGAGCTAACCAACCCCTTCGGCAGCATGGGTCACTGAGCAGAGCTGGGAGGTCTGATGGACCCAATCATAAGGGTATATCAGATAGGGTTGGAGGATCCCTTGAGCTTGGTTGCAACCTTCCTAGGAGATGGACACTCCGAAATCAAACAAACAGTCGATGACACTCTGGAGGCTGTGGTGAGAGCAAGTCATATAAGGGAATAAATCCTGATTAAAAACCCTGGCCCTTTGGGCTGAAGGTTTTACAATGGGCTAACCCCCCATCTAAGTAAAAGAACATAAACTTTAAAGTGAAATTTGGGGTAAATACTTAAAAGAAATATGAGAAAAAACTGTGAATATTTTTCAAAATTCAAAGTGGAAAAAGAATATGCTGTTATTTAAAAATAAGTCTGAAATGTTGGAAAATGTGGAAGATGAAGATAATACTGACAATAATATTAATGCAAAATGGGAAAGCATTAAAACAATAATCAAGGAACCAAAACAACAGCTGACAGAGAAGGATAAACACAGAGAAAAGTTAAAAAATATATGGTATGAGGAGGAATGCAAAATTGCAGTAGAAGAAACGAAGACAGCAAGAGAAAACTGGTTAATAAAAGAAAGAAGGGAGAATGAAAAGCAGAAGTATCATCATAAAAGGAAAGAAGTGCACAAAATAATTATGAATAAGAAAAAGTTATGCATTAAAAATTTCATAGACTCAATAGATCAAAAATATAATAACACAAGGAAAATGTATCAAACAAGAAACCAATTTAAGAAAGAATATCAACAAATTTAACACGATTAGGAACAAAAAGGAGAATTGACAATGAATACTAGAGAGAGAGCAGAAATAAGGAAAGAATATTTTGATAAATTACTAAACACAGAAGAACGAAAGGAATTGATTAAAACAGGAAACAGAGAAATTAATGAAGATGAAGTAGAACTTAATATAGAAGATGTAAAAAAGGCAATGAGAAACTTAAAAAATAACAAAATGGCTAGAACTGATGGAATACATACAGAATAAATAAAATATGGAGGAAATAAACTACTGAACAGAACTGATGAACTAGTACGACAGATTTGGAAGAAAGAATACCTGAAGAACGGAAAAAAAGAATAATATTTCCTATATACAAAAAAGTAGATAGAGATAGTTGTGAGAATTACAGGGGAATAGCGTTATGAAATGTAGCTTACAAAATTTTGGTGAATATAATTTTGGAAAAAATTAAGAAAAATTTACTGGGGACAATCAGAATGGATTCAGAGATGGAAGATCTGTAATTGACAACATATTTTAATGAAAATAATAAAGGAGAAAATTTGGGAATATAATCAGAATGTGCAATACTTATTTATTGGTTTTCAAAAGGCATATGACTCTATACATAGACACATGCTATGGTAATGTATGGAAGAAATAAAAAAATTCCTAAAAAATTAAAAAATATATTAGTAAAACATGTGTACAAAAGGCAAGAAGTGCTGTTAAAATAGGAGGAACACTGTCATCCTTTTTTGAAAATAAAACAGGATTGAAACAGGGTGACTCTCTATAACCAATATTATTCAACTTAGCAACACAAAAAGTGATACAAAGTATAAATATGGTTCATAGTGGTATAAGGATTGGTAAAGAACAACTGAATGCATTAGCATATGCAGATGATATTGTACTGATCAGAAAAAATGAAGCAGAAATAAGAAAGCTATTTGACAAAATAGAAAACATTGCCAGAAAATTAGGACTACATATAAACCAAGAAAAACAAAATATATGATAGTGGAATACAAAAAGTTCAAAACACAATAAAATAGGACAATTAACAATAAAAAATATACATTTAAAAGAGTTGAAAATTTTAAATATCAAGGTGTTACACTCAATTAAGACAACAATCACCAAATAGATTTACAAGAAAGCATTAAAAAATGCTAACAAAACATATTTTATGCCACAAAAATTTATTAGAACTAAAAATATTACTAAAAAACCAAAATTAAGACTAAAGAACACAATAATAAACAAAACTTTAACATATGCATTAGAAACCTGGATACTAACAAACAGAGACAGAAAGCATACAAACATTTTTGAAAGGAGTGTGTATAGAAGAACTTCAGGACCAGTATATGACAATAAAAAAGAAAATTGGAGAATATTAACCAATAAAGAAATTTATGCAATGGTTAAAAACCCACTATAACGGAGACAATAAGGTTAAAGAGATTACACTGGTCTAGGCATGTACAGAGAATGGAAGAAAATAGAATTCCTCTGAAAAAAATGTTTTATATGAATTTAGAAATGAGGCTGAGACGCAGACCAAGAAATAGATGGCAAGATGAAGTGAGGGAGGATGGAAGACTAGTTGGTGGAAAAGGGTGGAAGGAAAGGGTACAAAACACAGAGTAATCAAAGAAGCTCTTGAGAACAGCAAGGAATGATCACATTCTGCACATACCGATAGAATGAATGAATGCTTTCCCAACAATTCGCAAACTTTTTCATGCCATTAAAAAGAAAGGTTTGTTGCTGATTATGAAGTGGGTCATAAACTGCTTCCTTCACCTCATCATCTGCAAATCAATGACATCTTACAGCATTCCTGACAGGTCAAACAGATGAAAATTGGAAAGGGTCAAGTCTGGAATGTGGGAAGGGCATTCAACAACTTCCCAATTCAACTGATGAATGTTGCTGAAGGTGAGGCGTACCCTGTCACGAACCAAAACACCCAATGACAACCTTCCTCTCCACTGTGTGCAAACAGCCAGCCTCAGTTCATTCCCTAGTACGTCACAATAATTTACATGTATTACTGTGATACCTCTGTCCCATATAATGTTCAAAGATAGGCCCTTGGAAGTCCCAGAACACTGTCAACAAGAGCTTATTTGCAGAGGGATGCAACTGGGATTTTTTTTGGAAGAAGAAGACGTGTTTGTTCGTTGCACGCTCCACAATTTGGTTTCTGGTTCATGATGATAAACCCAGGTGTCATCCCCAGTGATAATGCAATTCAAGAGGTTATCACCTTTATGGTTGGACCGCTCCAACAGACTACAGCAGATGTGCTGGAAGTTGCACCTACGCCCTTCTGTCAGATGTTTCCGCACCCACCTTGTGGAACACAAGAATGTCATGCACTAAAGAATAGGCAGTATCCTCAATGATGCCAGGCTGTAATGCAATTTCTTTTAGTATTACATTCACTTCTGTTGCCTTGAATAATGGCTCTACCCTCTTTCTACTTCTCGTCAGTGGCTGATGTTGACAACTGTCACACGCACCTGGAATCCATTACATTTGTCAGACTATTTTTGAACACATCTGTCCAATCATACACACTCGTGGCAATGTGTTGTCTCCATACTGAGCTCATAAAATTGTGTGAATTTCAGCACCTTTAACACCGTCTGCTCATAAAATCTTGAGGCATCTCTCTGCTCTTTTTCAGTGCAAATTGAAAGATACACTGACATGTTCACTGCTCCATAGCTAGTTGCACACTGATGGAGGGGACAAGCTACAATCAAGGTCAGACAACCACAATACAGTGTACAAAGCTGCCCAGTCTCAGCATCCTACCAATTACCATTACCCTACAAAGGAGAAAGTGCAGAAACTCTTTGAAGTACCCTCATATTATAAGGCCAGCATCCGATTCTCCATCCAAGTATAGGGTTATTATGTCAACCAGACAAGGGTGGATCAGAGCACACAGGCCTCCTCCTTCAATTAAGGGACTCAGATGGTAGACAGATGGGTCCAGGATGCAGAGGGGAACTGAGGCTAGAGTTTTTGGGCAACCCAAAGAGAGGAGGGTCAAAATCTCCCTATGCAGATATACTAGACTTCCAGGCCACAAACTTTCTTGGACTGTGAATCTTATGTTTATTGGACCATGCATCATTATGATAGTTGAAGAATAAACGACCAACTTCATGTCACTTGCTATTTTATTTCACTTCTTATGTGCTCAACATGTTTCGAACATTAATATATCCATCATCAGGAGCTTGGGAATATTCTGTTGAATTACCAAATTGGTCATATTGTTCTTGGTTCGATGTGTGTTGGAGTTTTGGTGTGGTTGGGTTGGAGTGGTATCCGTGTTGCAGGCTGAAGCACAGTTGTGCTTCAGCCTGCAACACGGATACAACTCCAACACACAACGAACCAAGAACAATACGATCAATGTGGTAACTCCACAGAATAGTCGCAAGCTCCTGATGATGGATATATTTATGCCTGAAACATGTTGATCACATAAGAAGTGAAATAAAATAGCAAGTGACATCAAGTTGGTCTTTTATTCTTCAACTTTCTTGGCCTGTGTCTATGAAGTTCAAAACATTATCAGATCAGAGAAATACATCAGTATTTGCTCTGATAGTCACGCAGCCTTGAAAGTCTTTCAGGCTGCCAAAACATCCCCACTGGTACAACAGTAATATTTCCACCCACCACTCTGTGACACTCATCTGTGTCCCCGAAAATTCTGGTGCAAGTGGAAATGAAATTGCTGATGAGTTCACAAGGGACAGTTCTGTTCAACAGTTTGCTGGACCAGAGGAAACCCTGGAGATCTCAAAGCAGAACATTACACATAATATCATGGGCTGGGAGTTTAACCA
>Ga0123355_10009596_pt1 | contig 14745 bp, 13 predicted proteins | sample TergutEmb28metaG_3_FD_89872 | JGI IMG/M metagenome (GOLD analysis project Ga0123355, IMG submission 89872) | Embiratermes neotenicus P1 segment gut microbial communities from Petit-Saut dam, French Guiana - Emb289 P1 | ecosystem: Host-associated > Arthropoda: Insects > Digestive system > Gut ...
CAAGAGGGCAGCGGGACGCCGGCCCGGGGCAGCTCCCCCGTGTTCGGGGGCACCGGTCCGCTGACCGTGGCCCAGGCCCAGAGTGTGCTGGCCGGCTACTCGGCGGCGAACAACACCGCAAACGCCCAGCGCAGCGACTCGCGGCTCGGTGCCATCGAGACCGGGTCGAGCTACGCGATCGACGCTGGCCAGTACCAGATACAGCTGGCGGCGGGCGCGGCAGCCTACCCGGCGTTCGGCGCGGTGCAGGCGACCTATTACATTCCGCGCGGCGAGCAGGCCAGCGGGCCGCGCTGGTTCGCCGTCCAGGTGGGCAATGCCTTCTCCAGCGATCCGCAGAAGGTCGCCTCGACCGAGTACCTGGTGTTCACCCAGGCCGCTCCGGGTGACAGCTGGCGAGACGCGGTCGAGCCGTACGCGCTCACCGGCGCGAATACTCCCCAGGTCGCCATCGGCGCCGACGGCCTCGCCACCGCGGTCAGCCCGACCGCGACGTCGGTAGCCGTCCCGCCTGGTCAGCTCGCGGCCGTCACCGCCGCGTCGCTCGATGGCTCCGGCCAGATGGCCAGCCCCGGCAACCTCGCCGACCAGTCCGACCAGCGGTTCTGGGCGGGCAAGCTGCCCGCCGCCACCGTCACCGACACGCACGCGGCGGCCGCGGGCCCAGACGGGCAGGAGTTCGCGCTGCGCACCACCGACGGTGGTGCGCTCGTCTTCTACACCGACACCGCAACGCTGACGATCACGCCGCCACGCGGGTCCGCGCTGCACCTGACCGTTCCCGGCTACTACTCCCCCGCCGCGACGCTATCCAGCGCCAGCCTGAACTACCTGGACCAGTTCGCGTCCTACGACCCGCCCGCCGACGGGAACGGCGGCGCCGCCCGCGTCGTCGCCGACTACTCGGGCATCACAGGCAAAAACTAAATCGCCTGTTATGCCGGTAGCTCGGGCCTTCTCAGCCGCTGGCGGCGAACGATAACCTGCGCCCAAGATGAACTGTTCACGGTGTTCGACGGAAAATCCTCCCGGCCAGAAGTTCTGCGGCGAGTGCGGCACGGCGCTCGCACTCGTCTGCCGTTCCTGCGGGACGCCCAGCTCCCCCGGCCAGAAGTTCTGCGGCGAGTGCGGCGCTCCGCTCGGTACCTCTCCGAGGCATGGTGCGCCGGTTCCGGTGGGCGCTGGTCCGGTGGCCGAGCGGCGGGTGTGCTCCGTGCTGTTCTGCGATCTGGTGGGGTTCACGCCGCTGTCGGAGTCGCGGGATCCAGAGGCGGTGCGGGAGCTGCTGTCCGACTACTTCGATCAGGCGCGCACGGTAGTCGGCCGGTACGGCGGGGTGTTGGAGAAGTTCATCGGGGACGCGGTGATGGCGGTATGGGGGACGCCGGTGGCCGCGGAGGGGGACGCGGAGCGGGCGGTCCGGGCGGCGCTGGACCTGGTGGCGGCGGTGGCCGAACTGGGCGCCGGTGCGGGAATGCCAGGGCTGGCGGCGCGGGCGGGGGTGGTGACCGGCGAGGTTGCGGTCACGCTCGGCGCGGTGGGTGAGGGCATGGTGGCGGGGGACGCGGTGAACACCGCTGCCCGGGTGCAGTCGGCGGCCGAGCCGGGCAGGGTGCTGGTGGATGCCACGACGTACCGGCTGACGGGCAGCGCGGTAGGGTTCGCGGACGCCGGCGAGCATGTACTGAAGGGCAAGGCCGAGCCGGTGCAGCTATGGCGAGCCACCCGGGTGCTGTCCGGGGTCGGCGGGTCGCAGCGGGTGGATGGGCTGGAAGCGCCGCTGACCGGCCGGGATGCCGAATCGCGGACGATCCGGGAGCTGTTCCACGCCACGGCGGGACGGCGGGTGCCGCGGCTGGTGCTGGTCTCCGGCCCGGCCGGGGTGGGCAAGTCCCGGCTGGGCTGGGAGTTTTTCAAGTACATCGACGGGCTGGCCGAGACGGTGTGGTGGCACCGCGGCCGCTGCCTGCCTTACGGGGAGGGCGTGGCGTTCTGGGCGCTGGCCGAGATCGTCCGGCAGCGGCTTTCCATCGCCGAAGATGATCCAGCTGAGGCCGCCGCAGTCAAGATGGCGCAGGGCCTGGACCGGTACGTGAGCGACCCGGATGAGCGGGCCTATGTCGGGGTGCGGCTGGGGCGGCTGCTCGGGGTGGCCGCTGCAGGAGCTGGCAGCGAGGCGTTGCCGCGGGAGGAGCTTTTCGCAGGCTGGCGGCTGTTTTTCGAGCGGCTGGCGGCGGTGAACCCAGTGGTTCTGCTGGTCGAGGACGGCCAGTACGCCGACGCCGGGCTGCTTGACTTCCTGGACTACCTCACCGACTGGGTGCGGGACCTGCCGGTCTACGTGCTGGTGCTGGCCCGTCCCGAGCTGGGCCAGGCCCGCCCCGGGTTCGGGACCGGCCGCAACCGGACCGCGCTGACGCTGGACCCGCTGGACGCCGCGTCGATGGACACCCTGGTCGCGGCCCTGGTGCCGGGCATGCCGCCGGCCGCGCGGTCGAAGATCACCGCGCAGGCGCAGGGCATCCCACTATTCGCGGTGGAAACCGTCCGCGCGCTGATCGACCGCGACATCGTCCAGCCGGTCGAGGGGGTCTACCGGCTGACCGGGGACGTCGGGGAACTGGCCGTCCCGGACAGCCTGCACGCCCTGCTCGCCGCGCGGCTGGACGCGCTCGACCCCGGGGTGCGGCGGCTAGTCACCGACGCGGCGGTGCTGGGCAAGACCTTCCAGGCCGAGGCGCTGATCGCGGTCTCCGGACAGGACGAGGGCGCGGTGCGGGCGGCGCTGGCCGAGCTCGTCCGCCGCGAGGTCCTCACTGTCTCCGCCGACCCGCTGTCGCCCGAGCGGGGCAGCTACGGGTTCGCCCAGGACATGCTGCGCCAGGTCGCCTACGACACCCTCTCTCGCCGGGACCGAAAAGCCCGGCACCTGGCGGTGGCCGTCTACCTGCGGGCCGCATTCGCCGGCGACGGGGAGGAAGTGGCCGAGGTGATCGCCCGGCACTACCTGGACGCCCTGGAGGCGGTGCCCGACGACGGCGACGCCGGGCAGGTCCGCGGCCAGGCCATCACGGCGCTGACCCGGGCCGCCGAACGGGCCGGCCGCACCGGCGCCCAGGCGCTGGCCTCGGCCAGCTACGCCACCGCCGCCCGGCTCACCCACGACGACCCCGCGGACGGGCAGGGAACCGCCGCAGCCGTGCTGTGGGAGCACGCCGCCAACGCCGCTTTCACCAGTGCCGACTATGCCGAAGCAGTCGAGCAGTCCGGCCAGGCCGAGGAGCTGTACCGGCAGGGCGGCGACGTCCGCGCGGCCGCCCGCGCCCAGACGATCGCCGGGCGGGCGCTGCGCACGTGGAAACGGTACGCCCAGTCGCGTAAGCAATTGACCGCGGCTCTGACGGTGCTGCGGGACAACCCGGACGCTGACACCGTCCGGGCTCTAGGCGAACTGGCGGTACTGGAGGCGCTCGCCGGGTCACCTGAGGCGGATGCGCTGACCGCTGAGGCGCTGGCCCTAGGCCAGGACCTGGCCGTGGACGACGCCTCCCTGGCCAGGCTGTTCACCACCCGCGGGATCAGCCGCAGCGCCGCCGGGCGGAATCCGGAGGCGGCCGCGTACTTGCGCGAGGCGGCCCGGCTGGCCGGGCAGGCCGGCGCCGCCGTACAACTAGGCAGCGCGCTGGTCAACCTGGCGGACGCGGTGACCGGTGACGATCCCGTCGCCGGCGCCGAGGCTGCCCGCGCGGCCGCCATTCACTCGCGCCGGGCAGGTGCCCGCCAGTATCTCGCGCTCTCGGTTCTGAACCTGGCTCAGGCGCTGCTGATGACCGGTGACTGGGACGCCGCCGAAGCCGAACTAGCCCAGGCCGTCGACGCCGACGGACTGGACAACGAATTCCTGGCCTGCAACCGGGCCTGGCTGGCGGCGCTACGCGGCGACGTCTCCGCTGCCCAGGCTATCCTGGCCGAGTTGGGCGACGCGCGGACCAGCGATGACGCCCAGGAACGGGCGATGTTCGAGACCGCCGAGGCGTTCGTGGCCGCCGCCGCTGGCCAGCCCGCGACTGCGCTGCGCTGCGGTCGCGCCGCCCTCAGCCACGCAGACACCATCGGGATCAGCTCCGAGAGCATCCGCTGGGCCTGGCCGCTGGCCGCCCGCGCCGCCCATGAACTGGCCGACACCACCACTACTACCGAACTGCTCGCCATCCTCGACGCCTGCCCGCCGGGCCGCCTCGCACCCATGCAGCGCGCCGAACGCGACCTGGCCCGCGCCCGCATCGCTGCCGCTGAAGGCGACCCGGGCGCAAGCGCGGCGTTCGCAGCCGCGATCAGCGCCCTGCGCCAGCATTCCACTCCGTACCACCTGGCCCACGGACTGCTCGACCACGCCGAGCACCTCAGCCTCCGTGGCGACGACCAAGCCGCGGCGGCCGCAACCAGCGAGGCCGCCGAAATCGCCCAGCGGCTGGGCTGCCAGCCGCTGCTGGATCGCGCGGAAACCACCCAATCCTCCAGGCCCCATGTCGCGGCCTCATGACGCCGGAACAGGGCACACCCGAGCGCGGCTGGCACCGGACTCCCAGCGGCTCACTGGCGACGGCAGGTCCTTCAGCTGTGACGCCGTTGGCGCGGGTCTTCAGCCCGCGGGAACCCTAGGATCCAGGCGCTGGCCGATACGGATCGCAAGCCAGTAGGGCCGGACCTCACTGCGCCGGGGGCCGCGGCTTCCGGGCACTGACAATATGGCGTTTGCGCAACGACTCGAGATACTCCTGCCCGCTGAGCAGCCGGGTGGTCTTGCCTGACCGGACCTCACCCGCGGCCGAGACTGCCATCGCGACGCTGGCAGCGGTCATGTCATCGGGCGCCTCATACACGATGAGCACGTCGTACTCGCCAAACGGAAAGCCAGCCACCAGGAGCTTGGCTCCTACGTCCTCCAGGGCCGGCCTGAGCTCCTCGACGGGGTCCTGCGGCTCTTTGAGCTGGGCCGCCATCGACCTGGCGGTATACGAGGCTTGGTACATGTAGAGCGCCATCGAGATTCCTCTCGGGTGGAACAGGTGATCAGATCACCCGCCAGTCGCTGTGACGCCCGGCGGCTTCCGGCGGGATGAGCGAGTCAACGGCCGGTAACCACTGCGGTTTAAAAATCGTAGTCCCGATGTCCGCCTGAGCAACCGCTCGGCCGTGGATCAGTTCAGCGACTCGGCTAATCCAGGTTGCCGGCGTCGAGGTCGGGGAAGGTGAACTCGCCGCCCAGGTAGCGGAAGACCGGGTCGGCGGGGTCGAGGTCGGCGCCATCAGGCGCCACCTCATCGGCGTAGGCCTCGGCGTCGTCGCGCGGCTCGTAGCCCAGCGCCCGGGCCTCGTCCAGGGACACCCAGCCGCCCTGGGTATTGGCCGAGACTCCGTAGATGACCCGGAAGCCGGGCGACGGCGCGGTCAGGCAGGCATCGAGCAGCCGGCCGGCGTCATCCGGTGACAGCCAGGTCGCCAGCATCCGCCGGTTGCGCGGCTGCTCGAAGCAGGACAGGATCCGCACGCAGATCGCGTCCATCCCGTACCGGCGGGCGTACAGGGCGGCGATCGCCTCGCCCGCGGCCTTGGACACGCCGTAGTAGGTGTCAGGCGCCGGGAAGGCGTAGTCGGGAACGGGGAACTGTGTCCGCGGGAAGAACCCGACCGCATGGTTCGACGACGCGAACACCACGCGCGGCACCCCGGCCCGGCGGGCGGCCTCGAACACGGTGTAGGTGCCGTGGATGTTCACCTCGAGGATGCCGTCCCAGGCCGCCTCGGACGGGATCCCGCCCAGATGGATGACCGCGTCCGCTCCGGCGCAGGCGGCAGTCATCGCGGACATGTCGGTCACCGAGGCGGTCACCGCCTCTTCCGCCCGGCCCGGTTGCGCGGCCAGCGGCTTCACGTCGAGCAGGCGCAGCACCCGGTCGGGGCGCGCCAGCCGCGAACGGAGCATCGCTCCGATCCGTCCAGCGGCGCCTGTGATGAGGATGGTGGTCGGCACAAGACCAGATCTTAGGACTTCATGCAGACGCAGAACCTGTCCTGGAACTCGTCGAGGGCGGCGAGGCGGCCGGCCTCGAAGGCGCGGTCCCAGATCTTGGCGAGTACCGCCAGCAACTCCTCGTCCGCCACCTGGTCATTCCCGCCGATGTGTTTCGCAGCCTCGGATGTCTCCCGGGCCCGCTGCTCCGCCCATTGCCGCTGGGCTGCCTGAACATTCATTGTTCGCCTCCCACCTGATTGGTACCCATTCTGTGGCGGAAAGCCAGCCCGCGGACCGGACAGACGACCCGCGCGGACGGGACGTTCGTCACGGCCGGCGGACCGCCCGTACGACATCGCGGTGCTCTTCGATCGCCTGCTGCGGCGTGTACCCGGGCGGTACCCGGAATCCGCAGTACAGCGCCACGCCGAAGTCCGGCAGGAACCTGGCCGCCGTCGCCGACCGGCGCCGCAGCCCGTCCTCCCCGTCCAGCGGCAGCACGATGCCCAGGAACACCCGCGCGTCCCCGGCAGAAAGGCCCGCGAGCGGCGCGAAGAACGACGAGTCCTCACTGCGCAGGTACCGCGGCCCGGCCATGTGCACCCAGTCCATCGCCCGTCCGGAGTGCGTGAACGCGTAGTTGGCCATCCGCACCAGCACGGACATGTCCCGCGCCTCGTACATCGGCCACTCGGGGAACGTCCCGTAGCACAGGTGATACCCGACGAGCACCGGATCGGGCACCAGCCGCGGCAGCGTCTGCACCGCCTCGGCGTACCGCTCCCAGGCACTCTGACCCGAAACACGGGCTTCCGAACCACGGGGTTCCGGACCACGGGTTTCCGGACCACGGGACCCGGATGCACCAGGGGCAGTCCACGACAGCACGCCCTCGATGTCCAGCGTCTCGTAGGCGATGTCCCACTGGATTGCGAGCTCTTCCGGCGGGACCGCAGTCGTCAGCCGGGCAATCTCGCGTTCGACGAGGCTGGCGTAGCCACGGAACGCGACCGGATAGTCCGCGGCGAAGTCGCCGCGCAGCCCGTTCAGCGCGCTGACCGGAAACGGCAGCCCGACCTGGAACCGCAGCCCGGCTGGGATGACCCCGGAATCACGCAACCGCCTGAACACCTCCCACGACGCGATCGCGTCATCCACCCGCGGCCAGGAATCCCAGGACACCGACGTCACGCCCGGACGGAGCTGGAAGACCGGCGTCTCGTACATGTGCCGCGGAATCCCGGTCGGCGACGCCGTCTCCGCGATCGTCTCGATCGCCGGGTTGGGACGAACCAGGCGCTCGCGCTCGTACCCGACCCACGACGAGCGCGGCCCGGTCTCACCGTCCGGGAGAGCGAACACCAGGTCCGCGTAGTTCGCCGCGGCCGCGCGCAGCGCCTCTTCGGTGGACGAAGCGGGCACACTGCCCACCAGCAGCAGATCGGCAATCACCGAGGGGGCCATTGAACGCTCCGTTCGTTCCGGCAAGGTTTATAAAGAAGATCATGACGACAACGGAACAGCTTCGGCGCGGGCTTGGCCCGCTCGGCATCTGGATGCCGCCGCCCGCACGGATCGGCATCGACCCGGCCCACTACGCGCGCGAGATCGAGGCGGCGGGCTTCACCTCCGTCTGGTACCCGGGCATGAACTCGGCCGCCGACCTGGCCGCGGTCGAGCCAGCGCTCGTGCACACCCGCAATCTCGTCGTCGGGACGGGGATCGCCAGTGTCTGGACGTGGCGGCCCGATGAGCTCGCCGCGGAGGCGAACCGGCTCTCCGCCACCTACGGCGGGCGCTTTATCCTCGGCCTCGGAGTCAGCCATGCCCCCGCCGTCGAGGCGACCGGCCAGACGTACGTCAAGCCGTACACGAAGATGGTCCAGTTCCTCGACGAGCTCCCGGCCATCTCCGCACCCATCGTGCTGGCCGCGCTCGGCCCGAAGATGCTCGAACTGTCCAGGGACCGCACGGCCGGCGCGCACCCGTACTTCACCCCGCCCGCGCACACCGCCTCCGCCCGCGAGATTCTCGGCCCGGAACCGCTGCTCATCCCGGAGATCGCGGTCGCACTGTGGCCCGGGGACGAGGGCGCCGCCCACGCGCGCGACTACGCCAAGTTCTACCTGCGGCTGCCGAACTACACCGGCAACCTGCGGCGGCTCGGGTACACGGACGCGGATCTGGAAGATGGCGGCAGCGACCGGCTGATGTCCGATGTTGTCCCGAACGGTGCCGAGGCGTCGGTCCGCCGCATCCGGGAACACCTTCAGGCCGGTGCCGACCACGTGGTGGTGCAGCTGATCGGCGAGGGCGGCCGCTTCGCGGACGGCGAGCTGTCCAAGCTGGCGGCCCTGGCGCACGACGTGCGGCGGTAGCTGCGTCACGGCCTTGCCGCGGCTGAGACAGACTCGAGCAGTAGCTTGCCGAGTTCCGCCGGCCTGGTGACCATGGCCTCGTGGCCGGTGGGTATCTCGCGGGTCGGCCAGCCACGGGCCACCGCCCGGGCGGCCTGGGACTGGAACGGCCGTCCTCCGGCGGCGCACTCGATGTACACGCCGGGGACGGCGTCGGCGGCGCCGGTGAGCGCGATCGGCCTGGCGAACGTGGACCACGGGTGCGGGGTGAGCCGGGGAGTGAGCCAGGCGACGTCGGCTTCTTCGGTGACGCCGAGGCCGGCCAGCGGCCGGGGCGGGATCAGCCAGCCGAAGCCGCGCTCGGCGACCGAGTCCCGGTAATGCGCGGCGACCGAGGCGGGCAGCATGTCGATGGCCGCTTCGCCGTCGCTTGCGAGGAACGCGTCCAGGTACACCCGGACGGCGATCCGGCCGGGAACACGGTCCGCGACGCCGCTGATCACCTGGCCGCCGTAGCTGTGCCCGACGAGCGTGACGTCGCTCAGGTCGTACGCCTCAAGCAGCGCGACGATGTCCTGGATGTGCGTGTCGAGCGTGATGGAGCGGCTCAGCAGGTGCGCGCGGTCGCTGAGGCCGGCCAGCGTCGGGGTATGCACCTCGTGCCCCGCCGCGCGCAGCGCGGGCACGACCCGCTGCCACGCCCACCCGCCATGCCAGGCCCCGTGCACGAGAACGTAGTTGGTCACGGCGGCTATAGTGCCCCGTTCTGCTGACCGGGTCCAGCACCGGGTCAGGCGGTCAGGCCGCGACAGGCACCGGGCGGGTCGAGGTAACCATGCGGGCGGCGAAGTCCTTCGTGTAGTCGCGCCACCACGACGGCGCCAGGCCAGCGGGCGCGGACAGCGCGGCCATGCTGGCGGCGGACGTCGGGAAGGCGGTTACCGCACGTGGCCGCCGGTCCGTCCTTGCGGCAGACGATGCCCCGCCAGTCCTCCGGGCGCCCGTGCTCTTGGCACCTCTACTTTGGCCGCCGGTGCTTTGGACACCCGTGCTTTGGACACCTGTGCTTTGGATAGCAGTGCCCGGGAAGATGATGCGCTGGAAGACGGCTTCCGCCTCCGCGTCGGTCATGCGGACGGACGCGGCCCACGCCGCGAGGTCGTCTTCGAGGCTCATAGCTCCTCCTTTTCCTCATCACGCTCAGCGTAAGCGTCGTAAGCGTCCAGCTCAGCTGCGAGCGCACGGCGCGCCTCGGACAGCCGGTAGCGGACGGTGCCGGCCGGCACTCCGAGGGCGGCGGCGATGTCCGCGCTCGTCAGCCCGCCGGCCGCGGCCATGGCGAGCGTCACCCGCTGGGTCTCGGGCAGCCGGGCGATGGCCGCGCCGACGATCGCGGCGCGCTCGGCAGCGAGCACCGCGACTGACGCCGGGGGGCTGACCGTCGCCGGCCTGGCGGCCGGGTCGTCGGTCAGCGCCCGCTGCAGGCCCGCCCGGGTGGCGGCCAGCCGCGCGGTGTCGACCGACAGGTTGCGGGCGACGGTGAACAGCCAGGCCCGCCGGCCGTCGTCGGCCATGTCGCGGAGCCGGTCCCGATGCTGCCAGCAGCGGAGGAACACCTCTTGCGTCAGGTCAGCCGCGGCCTGGCGGTCGCCGGTCCGGCCGACGAAGTAGGAGTGCACGGCGGCACGGTTTTCTTCGTACAGCAGGCGGAACTCAGACGCGTTCATCGGCGCTGTCGCCGACCTCGGGGGTGCGGGTCTCACCGAAGACTTCGGCGAGGACCTGGACCGCGCCGAGCAGCGCCGGCGGCGCGATGACGTCTCCGAGCACGGTCAGGCCGCTGAGCTTGCCGAAGAGCATCTCCTCGGTGACGCCGGCGGCGATGGTCAGGTCGCCGAGCACCACAACGCTGACCGGCTCGCGCAGCAGCCGGAAGAAGTCCCGGCCAAGCGTCGTGTCGTCATTGAAGACCTTCGGCTTGAAGCCCTGGTACCAGGCTGTCTGGCCGTGGACTTGGAGGGCAGGCTCGAGCACGGCCCTGCTCGCTTCGGGCGCGATGAGCTGGCCGGCGACAAGCGCCGTCCGGAACCCCACCGTGGTGACGTCGCCGGTGACGAGCACCTGGCCGGCGCACAGCAGCACGTCGTCGGCTCCGCCGTTGGTATTGGCTAGCAGCGCGGATGTCAGCCGCACTTGCCCGCCGAACATCCGCAGTTCCTGGCCTTCGACGTAGGGGTAGTAGGTGACCGCGCCGGTGCCGCCCGCCAGGGACTTGCCGAGGACCTGCTCGCTGCCGCGCGGGGCGAGCACGGATCCGGTCACGTGGATCTGCCTCGGCAGCGCGCCGGTCACCGGACTGGTGATGAGCAGCAGCCCGACCACGACCAGCACGTCATCTTCGGCGCCGATGCCGTCGCCGCCCACTTCGAGCGTGCCGGTGTGCACCCGGGCATTGCCGCCGCCGGGAACGTAGACGGTCTGGGCCACGTGTTCCAGGGGGATGGCCACGTAGGCGGCGGCCAGCTCCTGCGGCACGAGGACGAGCGCCACGTTCTCGATCTTGCTGATCGCCGCCAGCTGTCCCGGCTCGGTGAGGTGGCTGAGGTCGAGGACCGGCTGGTCGCGGATGATCACCGGGGCGGTTTCGTTCTCGCTCATCGCAGCCCGTTCGCCTTTCCTGTCTTCGTGTCGGTGGCGGCTGTGCCTCGCGGGCGCCGCGCGGTCGCGCGGATCAGGTGGTCTGTTTCTCGCCAGCGCCGGCTAGCTGCCCGCAACAGGTCGTCCCGCCGTGCCTGCGCCATCTTGAGCATCACATCGTTCATGCCATGTACGACGGATGTTCGGCCGGAGTGTTGGGTGGATCTTCGGGACGAAATCGAGCGGACGGTAGCGTATGGCCGTGACACCGCCTCTCTCGCTGCCCGGCCGGACCGTGATCTTCGACTACGGAGATGTCATCTCCCTCACCCCGTCCGCCGCCGACCGGGTCGTGATAGCTCGGCTCGCCGGGGTGCCGGAAGACGATCCGGCGTTCTGGAACGCGTACTTCGCGCACCGGGACGGACTCGACCAGGGCAAAGACGGGGTCGCGGCGTACTGGCGGGCGATCGCCGCCGAGATCGGCGCCGAGTGGGACGAAGCGCGGGTGCACGAACTGTGGGCGGCGGACTTCCGCTCCTGGCTGTCGATTAACCCGGCGACCATCGAGGTCCTCGCCGACCTGCGGGCGGGCGGGACACGGCTGGCGCTGCTGTCGAACGCGGGCCCCGATTACGGCAGCTACTTCAGGCACGGCCCGCTCGGCGACTTCTTCGCGGGCGTCTACGTCAGCGGAGAGCTTGGCCTGCTCAAGCCCGACGCGGCGATCTTCGAGCACGTCCTCGCGGACCTGGGGATCACGGCTGCCGCCGCGGTGTTCACCGACAACCGCGAGACCAACGTGGCCGGCGCCGAAGCGCTCGGCATCACCGGCCACGTGTTCACCGGCGTCCCCGAATTGCGCTCCTTCCTCGCGTCGCTGGCCGCCTAGTACGACAGCCGCAGCCCGAGATCTTGTCCGGTGTGGCCACGTGATGCGATCTAGACGAGTGCTTCGCGCGGTCCGTGGCCTGCCGGCGTGCATGTCGTTAGCCTGGCGGAATGAAGGTCAACCGCTCGGTCCCCGCGGCCACGGTCATCCCGGTTCTGATCTATCCGGACGTCCGCGAGGCGGTTGCCTGGCTGACTGCGGCATTCGGGTTTGTCGAGCGGCTACGGATCGGCGAGAACCACCGGTCTCAGCTGAGGGTCGGCGACGGGGCCGTGATCGTGGCCGAGCCAGGCGGCCAGCACCGCCCGCCGAGTCGCGAGGCGGTGGCCCAGTACGTGATGGTGCGGGTCCCGGACGTGCGGTCTCACTGCGAGCGCGCCCGGGCGCATGGCGCGGTCATCCTGGCGGAGCCGGCGGACTACATGTATGGCGAGCGGCAGTATGGCGCCGAGGACTTCGCCGGTCATCGGTGGACGTTCACCGAGACGCTAGCGGACACAGACCCGCAGACGTGGGGCGGTCAGTACCTGAACCCGGACTGACTGCCTCTGCCAGCCTGGCGCTGACGCTTGATGAGGCGCAGCCGGCTAGCACCTCATCGGCAGCGGCTGGTTCGTGGGCCTGCGCTGGCAGTGGGACTGCCGGACCCGGGCTTGATGGTGGCTTCTCCATCGTGACCAGTGCTGGTAGGGCTCGCCCGGAGGTATTGGTGCGCGGCTCGGGCGGGGAGTCGCCCGCCAGCGCACTGCAGCCCGAGGTGGTGGTCCTAAACGGCGTGCCCGGGCCTGTGGTACGTTTCTGCGCAGCGTTAAGAGCGCCAGCGCCAAGCCCCGGCTCGCTGGCCGGCAACCCTCCGCCGCGGCGGGGTGCCCCGGGTGAGGACGCGGCCCGCTCCCGGCCGGGAGGGGCAAGCTGCGGACCCGGGACCGGGTCCCCGGAGCGCTGGAGACGCGCGATGACCCTGCTGTCCGAATCCCCCATTGTTTCGCTGGCCGATGCCGTGTCCGGCCCGCTCGCCGACGTGATCGGGGCCGACCTCGAGGTGCCCCTCGTCACCGGCGGAACCGTGCGCTACGTCAACCTGGACTACGCGGCGAGCGCTCCGGCGCTGCGCGCCGTCGCCGACCAGGTCGCCGGGCTGCTGCCGTTGTATGCGAGCGTGCACCGGGGGGCAGGTTACGCCTCGGCCGTCTGCACCAGCGCCTATGAGGCCGCCCGGACGACCGTGGCGTCGTTCACTGGCGCCCGCGACGACGATGTCGTGATCTTCACGAGGAACACCACCGACGCCCTCAACCTGCTCGCGTCCGCCGTCCCCGGGCCCGTCGTCCACCTGGACATCGAGCACCACGCGAACCTGCTGCCCTGGCAGGCGGACTCTGCGCGGATAGCTGGGGCACGGGCAGCCGCGGCACGGATTAGCATGACTCGGGCAGGCGGGACGCGGGTCGTCCCCGCCCAGGCGACGCTGGCCGGCACCCTGTCCGCGGTCCGCGACGAGCTCGCGGCCGCGCCCGCCGCCCTGCTGGCCGTCACGGGGGCGTCCAACGTGACTGGGGAGTGCCTGCCGCTGGCTGAGCTCGCGGATCTCGCGCATGCTCATCACGCGCGGATCGCCGTAGACGGCGCGCAGCTCATCCCGCACCGCCGCGTCGACCTGGCCGCGTCCGGCATCGACTACCTCGCCTTCTCCGGGCACAAGATCTACGCACCGTTCGGTGCCGGGGTCCTGGTCGGGCGGCGCGAGTGGCTCGACGCAGCCCCGCCGTACCTGGCAGGCGGCGGGGCGGTCCGCGAGGTCCGGCTGGCCGCCACCGAGTGGGCAGCCTCGCCCGCCCGGCATGAGGGCGGCACTCCCAACGTGATCGGCGCGGTCGCTCTGGCTGCCGCATGCCGATTTATCGACACGCTGCCCGCGGGCGATGTGGAAGATCACGAGAACTCCCTGGCGGACCGCTTGGTTGCCGGGCTCGCTTCGCTAGACGGGATCCGGGTACTGCGGCTATGGCCCGGGGAGGCCGACCGGATCGGCGTTGTCACGTTCACGGTCGACGGCTGGCCTGCGCAGCACGTCGCCCAGTACCTGTCCGCCGAGCACGGAATCGGCGTGCGCGACGGCCGGTTCTGCGCGCACCCGCTGCTGGCCCGGCTCACCTCGGACGGGTCGGCCGTCCGGGCCAGCCTCGGCCTCGGCAGCCGCGCGGCCGACGTCGACCGCCTCGTGGGCGCCCTGGCAGCGCTGCGCGCTCACGGCCCGTCGTGGACGTACGCAGGCCGGGCGGGCAGCTACGGTCCCGCTCCCGACCCGCGTGTGCTGCCGGAGTGGCTGGCGGGCGAACTGGCCGGCCCAGCCTCCCCCTGCACCGATTAGCCGCCCCCGGCTCCCTGCGGCTCGGCGGTCAGGTGTGCTGCCTGACACGGTCACCACGTCGCCGCTCCCGCCAAGCCCGTAAGGTCGGAGATCAGCGCCGGAGGTCAGCGATCAGTGCCGGAACCACCCTTGACGTCGACCTGGGAGCGCGTCAAGGGGAGCTGGCCGCGGCGGCCGCCGTGGGTGTGCTGGATGCCGACGTGCTCGCGTGGGTGGCCGAGGGCGAGACCGTGACCGTGGGCGGGTCCGTCGTCGAGGACGGCACGGTTCCCCGCTGGGCTACTGCCCCTCTCAACGGCGATATGCCATACCTCGCGGACTAAGTCGCGGTTCGGCTGAGCGACCCCCGTTCCCTCAGCGCGCCGACCTCGTGCTGGGGCCGCCTGATGGATCGCGACGCCCGCGATGACGAGCGCGATCCCGGCCAGGTCGCGGAGCGTGGGGATCTGGCCCAGCACGATCGCGCCGACGA
>Ga0123355_10009597_pt1 | contig 14745 bp, 12 predicted proteins | sample TergutEmb28metaG_3_FD_89872 | JGI IMG/M metagenome (GOLD analysis project Ga0123355, IMG submission 89872) | Embiratermes neotenicus P1 segment gut microbial communities from Petit-Saut dam, French Guiana - Emb289 P1 | ecosystem: Host-associated > Arthropoda: Insects > Digestive system > Gut ...
TCTATCTATCTATCTATCTATCTATCTATCTATCTATCTATCTATCTATCTATCTATCTATCTATCTATCTATCTATCTATCTATCTATCTATCTATCTATCTATCTATCTATCTATCTATAAGTCTTTGGAAATAAAGATATCACACGGAAGGACTAGGCGCAGACGGGGATAACATTAAAATATATCTGCAAGAGACAAGGTTCGTATCCTTTGTCTCAAGATAAGGTGCACTGGCAGGCTGCTGCACACAAGGTCATGTGCTAAAGCCTGGATACACGTGGATATGTCTGTCATACTGATCGGCTACCAGCTTACGAGCAAGAAGGCAAATCTATACACTCAGTTCTGGGTGAATTCTTAAACATATTTTGATTCTTGACTTACGCAGTTAATTTCCCATTGACAGCATTCGGTGAAGACAATAATGACGTTTCCTTATGTTTCAGATCCTGAACTCATCATACTCATATTTCACTATTATGAGAGGCATGACAAAATGACCTGAAGACATCTCTTAACTTTTTCATTCTAACAAAATTATAGGTGTTTTGCGCTATATCGATATATTACGTCACAAATTAATTAATTTCAAAGACACTTAAACATCGGGACTTTGTATCCCCACTTACCACTTCGATATACAAGCACTTACATAGCATAACAAACAATACACCATGAATGAGTGAGCAAGTGCACGCCCTTTATGGACTTCTCATGACGTGTTGGGGTCACTAATAAAAGAAAAGCTTATTCCAGTCAGGCATAAGAACGTCAAAGGTTTTTTTAAAGTTTATCATAGCGTGCATTCAATACTACAGTTTGGTGCTCAATGACGCGCTCTAATTGGCACCATCAATTAGGTTTAAAAGGGAAAGAAAAATAGCACGTTTTAAATACTGCCTACGAGTCCGCGCACCTCAGTCATTGCAGTGATTAAATGCAAATTACAGTCCACATTTGATTCCTAGCAAGACAATGTATTTTTCCTCCAACCACTCCTTACAGACCGACAATGTGGCGAACGTAGTCTTTCAAACAAATGGGCTCTTTTCTTGAAAGTCAAATCCGCTTAAACGTGTGAAGCTTTAACGGGAATTCACCCCGCATTAACCTGACATTTTCGCTGGTAAAGGATAATGCAGATTGCAAGGAAAGCAATCAAGCACCAACATTGCTATCGTCTCGCCTCCAACATGATTGTCCATTGCTGGTACTTAAGCACAGAGAGAACTTTATCTCTGAATATTCGAAAGTCTTCATCAACATCACCGTGAGAATCTTAAACTTGCATCTCTGCTTTTACTTAAAATTAATAACACTTCTTGGTGTGTGTGTGTGTGTGTGTGATTGTAAGATAAGGCATACATACGTACTCTACGCTATGTTAACTAAAAAAGCCGTGCACTAATGCGTGACACCGTATAGTCTGGCAGACCTTTGCCAATTTTTCGGAAAAATTTGTTACCTCCATTTTCAGGGTAAAGATGGAAACAGTAGATTATTGGAAAGCTTTGGCATACATCGAACAGATTGCACGGTGTCACATCTAAGATGATAGCAGTCTTAATATTCATGCACTAAAGAATTTAAATCTCATAGAGTGTTTTCTGTTTCACAGAGCTATTTATCAGCTGTATGCAATAACTTTGCATTTGAGCCAATAAAAAATTATAAACACGGCGCTGTCTTAAAAAATTATCAAAAAAAACACGTTTCAACAGCTGCTATATGATACACACATTCATTGAGATAGCTAATGCTACATAACGCTGATATGTTGTACCTGTTTCTTCCTACTTCACACTACCTTGATCACTATAAAATTATTAAATAACACACTTAAATATTTGAATGAAAGCATCACGATGTGCTTGTAACGTAATATGATATTAAATAGTGTACGTCAGGACAATTACTTTATTACACAAGGTAATTATAAGGGCTACATGTTTCGACTATAGATTAGTCCTCTTCAGGCCTATTTTGTCAATTGTGTCACAAGATGCCATGCACACTTTGGGATCCCATCGTGCTTACATTCATGGAATACATCAAATTAAATCGTTTGTCTCTAAGGGCGTGACGTGCAAATTGTGTTTACAAGAGGGGGATACGTATTACATTTTACGAGACAAATGATCCAATTTTATGTAGCCCACTCTTGTAAACACAATTTGCACGTCACGCCCTTAGAGACAAACGATTTAATTTGATGTATTCCATGGATGTAAACACGATGGGATCCCAAAGTGTGCATAGCATCTTGTGACACAACTGACAAAATAGGCCTGAGGATGACTAATCTATAGTCGAAACATGTAGCCTTATAATTACCTTGAGTAATAAAGTGATTGTGCTGACGTACGCTATTTAATATTACATTACACTTAAATACACCTATATATATATATATATATATGCATGGAGAGACAAAGACTGGTGACGGTTTGTGGAGCATTAATTGATTAATCGTGTTCGTTATTTACTCACAGAGGACATACTGCTCTCAGTAAATGGATAACACGAGGGCCAAACAAAACACAAAACACTTGGAGTAGGCTATAATAATAACGTAATACAAAAAGCTACCTTTTTCGGCCCTAGAAGGCCATAGTCAGGCTTTATTTAAAAATGCATAAGAAGGTAAAATTCGTTATTATATAAGTTTCTTTAGCATAAGATCTCACCTTTATACGATTCATGTACAATTGCTGGTTGTAATTAAAACTTTTGTTTAATAGTCCTAAAAGTTTCATTATAGTTACTCATAGCGTCTAACAAATGGAGTTACTCGTTCGAAGGTCTCAACTTATACAACAATAAGAAAACTCTATGTTTAGTTTCCAACAGGACTTTTTAGTAGCGTTCGCAACTTTTTCGTCATGTTTGCTTGTCCGTCTGTCTGCCCGCATGGAAAAATCTCGGCTCCCAATGGACGGATTTTGATGAAATTTGAATTAAATATTTTCGACAATTTTTCCAGTTATCGGAGTTCCATTCAAATGTGATAAGAATAACGGGTATCCGACATGAAGACCTATGTACATTTTTTATCATTTCTCCTTCAATTCTTTTTAGACTGAGAGATGCTGGAGGCGAAGTTATAGAGAAATTCAAAACACACATGTTGTGTCCAATAACGGTTTTTTTTTTTCGAAAATCACTTCGTTTATGAGATAATTCGGCGAACGAGAATTGCACGCTGGATAATTAAGGATATAAACACACACCCATAATGTGCAATACTTACGCTTTTCCACTACAACAATGGTTGCACAAACGCGCCTCAATGTTAGGGTATACGCACATTGCCTGTCTTGTTAACTATATTGCAGTTTGGCAATAATGACGTCTTTGAACGTTGAGGCCTACTGAAACAAATGCAGAGAACACAGAGGTCTAAATAACAGCTGGTTCTGCGTTGTGCCATACTGCAGTACGGTAGAACTTTACAGACCGCCGAAAGGGTTTGCTGCCTCCCTCCCTCTTTAACCAAGAACTTTGAAAATCCCAATTTTTATGAATAAGTTTATTTCATATAAAATATGTATTTCTGGTTTCTTCGAAACGTCCATTGAAAAATCTTTACTCGGAAAAAAAATTTAACAAGGTAAACTCTACATGTTCGCACAAACCCATTAACAAGTCTTGATGTAAAGCGTCTGTTATTATGGTTTGATGAAAGCTATAACTGGATAATCTATACAAATTTTGGTCAAAGTGTTTGTTACGGCATTCGTAAAATATCCCTTAGTTTATCTCGAGTTTTAAACCAACCCGTCACACATACTGAAGTTCATACATGCATTTTGGCAAGTTTCTGTGACCTCGTCACAGAAAACGCAAAAAATAAAAAATAACAAAGAAGCAATTTATATACTTCTTATAGCATCAATACACCTTTGTTCCTCAGGAAATGATCCTTTTCTAAACATTTATTTTGACCACCTTTGTTAAAGTCTGAAGGGACTGAAACAAAAAGCAGGATACCCTTTTATTACGGCTAAAGTACTTTTAATTCCTTTCATGTTGTAATTTTATGGTGTAATAAAAGGGTGCTTATTTTTCCCGGAAGACAAATGAAATGGCACACGCGAGAAGTCAAGACCTTAGTTTCCTTGCCTGACAGGCACTTATCTTCATGTCACAATTCTTAAGTCTGCACGCACCGTGAGGGTACCTGTTAAAGTGAAAAACATCTAAAGGCTTCTTCTTCACTTTTGTACTGTTTCAACTGGCAATGGGGAACAGATTAATAGTCCCAAGAACGGTGCATTTTAGTGCTCCGATTTGGACATGGTTTGAGGCGTGTTACAGAAACATTTTCGAACTGAGCCCGAAATAAAGTCAAAAGGGGAATGGAGATATTTAGATGAGAATTAGAAATACAAACTTAATTCTTGATTTATTATTTTAAGATAATTACACCAAGAAGTGTAATGTTGACAGGATACAAACATGCACAGAGAAAACAACAAACAAATCTTTATGTACTACCTTAAAGAAGAAGTGGGCCGGGTAGTGCAGTCGGTATAGCGACTGACTAAGGGCTGGACGGTCCGGGATCAAATCCAGGGGGGTCGAGAATTTCCGCTAGTCCAGACCGGCCCTGGGGCACACCCAGCCTCCTGTAAAATGGGTACCGGGACTTTCCCGGGGGTAAAGTGCATGCCGGGGCGTGCTGCTGACCACTCACCCCTTTCTAGTGTCGCGGTCATGGAAGAGTAAAGCTATATCTCTACCCATCCTCTGGGCTACACCGGGCCTGTAACGGGATCACTTTACCTTTACCTTTACCTTTATTTTTATATATGTATATATATATATATACATGGCTTATCTAAGATTCTTGTACAGACTTCAACAGTGATGTCTTCACAACACACCAAAAACTTCATAAGAACATACATCCTGGAAATGGGTGGATTTTGAATTTTAACTGCAAGATAAATTCAGCAATACATATATTAACCATGTAATATGTCACTCACACCTGACATAATACATCAACAAAACACGTTCCCATTTTAATAACTGTTAATATCTTACCGTTTCTAAAGTCAAAATTCACAACAAATGCTCAAATATGTCCTCTATCTGAATCAATTCACGCACAAAAAACACGTTTGATCATGGACTTTCGCCCTTTCAAACATTCCGGAACAGTTGCGAGGTGTTTGACGGCCATCGAAAATGTGTTGGCGTAGTGCCTGTTCATTTTCAATTGGAGCTGAATACACTGGTTGGAGGTTTAAGTGTCCCTGTCAACAATGATCTGAAGGACTGCGTCCAAAACGCTGTAGGGCTATAGTCCGAAAATTATAATAAGTATTCGCGGATATATAACAATGTAAATTGTTTTCCTTGTTTTTGTGTGGGGAGTTCACTCCTGACGTTTTCCAAGCATTACAGATACACTATACATACATATATATAAAAGGTAAAGTGATCCCGTTACAGGCCCAGTGTGGCCCAGAGGGTGGATAGAGGTATAGCTCTACCCTTCCATGACCGCGGCACTAGAAGGGGGTGAGTGGTCAGCAGCACGCCCGGCCGCAATTTATCCCCGGGAAAGACCCGGTACCCTTTGTACAGGAGGCTGGGTGGGCCCCAGGGCCGGTCTGGACGGGCGGAAATTCTCGTCCCCACCGGGATTCGATCCCGTACTGTCCAGACCGTAGTCAGCCGTTATACCGAATGAGCTACCCGGCACACACACACACACACACACACACATATATATATATATATATTCTGTACACAATAATCATAAAAAGGTGAAAAATTGTAAGAGGCACTTCACAATAACCACCATATACTTCTCCATAAATCACATGTTTGTCAAATACTCTTCTCTAATTTAGCTCTTATATCTGGGTTTGGTCATCTGAGCTATAAATTTTCAAGTTGTTTTGTGAACGTGTTCCTGATGAAGCTACATGTAACTGCCAACGGATAAAAGCAGGTTGTGGCATAAACACGCCAAATGTACCACATATCTGACCTTCCGATCTGTTGATAGTTGCAGCAAAAGTCGGAGTAATTGGAAACTATGACCGTTGTAACATGAATGGTAAATATTTGTCTCTTGGGCCCTGACGTACACGTGAAATAAACATGATGTGACGTATTTCTACAGTAAAACCAACTAGAAGCACCATTGCATCAAATTTATTTTATTTTGAAATGACACTCAACATGTTTCGGACGGTCTTTCCGTCCATCATCAGGAATTCAAGACTGTACATACAGCAACAGACATATGTCAAGCAGATGCTGCTGTCTGCTTGCAAGCAAGCAGACTTATGTCTGTTGCTGTATGTACAGTCTTGAACTCCTTGTGATGGACGGAAAGACCGTCCGAAACTTGTAGAATGTCATTCCAAAATAAAATAAATGTGATACAATGGTGCATCTAGTTGGTTTTATTAGAGAAATATATTACGATGCACGGCCCTATGAACGTCAAAAATGATGTGACGTTTGTTACTGCCACTTAAAATACTTCCATCCATACAGTTATCAAATAATCCTCCTAATATTAATCGCGTTCCATTACACATCCCCAGGAATGAAGTTAAATTCCTTATTAACACTACCGATGCGCCATCTTATCTTTCATTTCAATGCAAGCGGAGGCATCCCCGAAAATGTCAGAAACCTTAAGAATTCTAATGCAAACTGACTTCTGTGTATGGGTCTTCCGTTACAGTACAATCTCAGCTTTTACATTCCTTAATTTCAAAAGGAAGAAAACTTTGAATATGATCATTCAGTTCTAACTGCTTCTTATTTTGACTGTCACAACGATTTTTATCAATAATAATAATAATAATAATATGTCAAATAACCGCTATAATTTTGTTGTAAAGAAGAAAATCTTACATAAAATTTTGAAGAGCCTGGCATCAAACTCAGTTCACTTATAGAACATTTACAAGCAATGATTTTTTGACCTTCACAAGTCAGCTACTGTTCGAAAAATGCCCCTAACGTATTAAAACACATTAACTTCATTTTCAGTGAAACTGTGTGCTAAGTAACTGAAGGCATTAGCAGGCATATCGTTGTTGGTGGTTACAAATATAAATCCTTTCACATCTTTGTTGTTGCACCGTGCATTTTGTAGAATCACTTTGTCACACCAACTAATGCACTTACATAAAATTTCACATTAAAACATTCCAAACCGCTCCAACATGTTTCGATTCTAAGATCATCCTCAGGGAGCTACGGTGTTCCTTGCTAAAGTCATTTAAAACATTCATTAATTAATTCCCTTACATTAATAGGGTGCTGTGGCAGCATGTCTGTAATATAAATTGTACTTACTAAGTATACTGTTAAAATAATATAGTAAGAATGTCAAAATAAAGTAATATTGATTGAATTTTTATATACAAATAATTAGGCTATCTGGATTGAAACAAGGCTTATGCTTACCTTGTTGTGTAAGGGTACGTCGTTGAGAATGCGCCTGACTATAGGTGTGCGTAGTGTGTTACGTTGCGAGAGACTGACTATGGATTATGTGGGAGGATTCTTGTTGTGCTTGCGAGTTCGTAGAGGGGATTGGTGTTTTGAATGTTTTAATGTGAAGTTTTATGTAAGTGCATTAGTTGGTGTGACAATTAAAGTGATCCTTTCACACATTCTTACACCACTACCTTTTATATAACAATACAGGGTTATTCATAAGTCCGTGAAACATGTTAGAAAACTGGCTGATGCCACAGTTGAATGAAGACAGTAATGATTACATTTTTCAACAACACGGGTCTCCGGCTCACTACAAAGACGTGCGAGGGTATCTCAATCGAAACTAGCCATTAAGGTGGATAGGACGCACACGAAAAGAAGATGACGCGTTAATGCGTTGGCCACCCCGGTCCCCGGATTTAACCCCGTGTGACTTTTTCTTCTGGGGGTTTGTGAATGACACTGTCTCTGTACCTCCACTCCCCGCTAATCTCCAGATTTTCGCAACCGTATCACCGCTTCTGTGGCTCCTGTCGACGGTGATACGCTGACACGCGTGTGGAACGAGATGGACTATCGCATATATGTCTGCCGTATTACCAAAGGTGGACATATTGAGCATCTGTGAAATATCTAAAACAAAGCTTGCACAGTTTATCTCTCTATCGGCGTAAGAACTACCATGATCCGTTGAGTAGTATATTTGTTGCCAATTTTTAAAATGTTTCACGGACTTATGAATAACCCTGTGTAAGACCATACCGAATGGTTCCTGTAATACAAGCAAACTGTGTTCTATGTGAGGTACATACCGTAACTTTACATACAATGTCAAATAATTTCAGTCTTTAAAGGGATAAAAAAAAAGTATTCACATGGGTAAAACGCAGTGTCAATTCACAAGCATCTCGTAATAAATTCAAATTTGGTGAATGGCTCCGCGGACACATCTCTTCGAAAAGGTCAGGCTCCCTTTTTAACCGATCCTGTCTCAGTTACAGCCATAAAGAAAATGTAGTGCTGCGATGAACGTGGTCGGTTCAAGTGAAAAGCTTTCACTTTCATTTACTTTCTTCCATCTTGATAAGACATGTGTTTACAGTTTCAGAGTGTCGTCGAAATTCACACTCTCTGGAAGGAGCGACTGAGTCACTGCTAACGGTCAACACCAAATTTCTTAATCAATTCCATTTCAAACAGCTCTTCTCTGTCTATACAGCATTAAAAGCACAGCGTACTGTTTACATATGAACATTTAGTTGCATTCCATTTGTGACAATGAGAAGATAAAACGAAGTGACGCCACACATACATACGCACGTGACTTATCATTGGTCAGAACACACCAGCAGAGCATATTACAAGGTGGTTCAGATATGACCGGGACTGATTTGTGTGTAAACAAGTCGCACTGCGCAGCAGCTGTGCGACCTTGAGAGAGTGAAGCCACAACCTCCATCCTCCGTCCTGCTCGGGTTAGAACCTGTTCAGTCCTGTCTGGGAGTTGCTAGAGTGATGAGCGAACAGAAGGTAACTAATTACTCAGTCCCGGTCATATTTGAACCACCTTGTGCTTATTCACTTCCACAAAAATACGTAGCTGGCCATGCTGAATTACACGTTCATGTATCACTGCTATAGGGCACACGCACTGCCATTTCCCCATTGTAAGTGGTTCTGGGACTGTTCGATGGCGGAATAATGCAAAAAATTGACGCTTTGGAGAAAACGCCCGCGGCGACTGTGTTATTGATGTACTACACATTCAAAACTGGTTATAGTCAGATATGAGGTTCTCAAAGCAGTAATGCCGAAGACCCAAGTCCACGGGGACGGTGGGCCGTGACGATTGGTAGATGCTTACTGATATGACTTCAGGGTCAAGCAGTCAAAGAAGAGCTGCCGCGCCGGCATGGCTACTGTTCTGCAGACTTTCGGAACGTCGGTAAATAGACGCCAATCAACAAGACTTAAATTTTCTTATTACAGTATTCTATATCTCCGTCTCTTTCTCAATAATAAGGTGGGAATATCGGAATTAATTCAAAAAGCAGAGACTTATTCACTCTAATAAGTTACTAAGCTGCTATGAAGGGGTGACTTTCCAATACACAGAAATACTGGAAAGATATGGATGCCTTGATGAATTCAAGAATGCTATTTATAACACCACATAAGCTGAAATACTTTTATTATCACAAGTAAATATATTTTGTGGGCCACATGCGGCACTCAGGCCGTAATTTGTAAAGGTCTATTACAGACGAATTTTGAGCACTGGCAAAACGGTGATTAGTTTGGGCAAACCGAAGTATCTCGGAGAAAAACCTTTTGAATTTGCACGTTTCTGACTAAGCAATGCACTTCAAATCATCCAGAAATTAACCCTATGTACCGAGATAAGACACCACCAACTAACCACACGACTTACAGCACAGCTCAGAGCTAAGACTATGTGGGAGTGTGTGTAACCCAAAGATGAATGTTTGTCAGAGGGTTACTGTGTAAAATTGATTCATCTAGCTCATAACATAATACAAGTCGCACTTTCATGTACACAGGAGCAAATATTTCAACTTTAGCTAATGTAATCAACAGATAAACTCCATCTACGGAGAATCCCTAATAGTCAAATTTTGCCAAAACTCCGACTTGTTTCGACGTTCAAAGGGCTCTTTTCACAGAGTCACACCAATTACGGAGAGCGGCGAACAGAAATATATACACACAACACAATGACGCAGATATAGTGCAAAGTTGTATAAAAATGTGTATATGAAAGATGTCAAATATCCAACACAACAACACGCCACAACACAAGACAGTAATCAAACTTCGCCTTCTTTAAGGAGCAGAAAATTTCCTCAATGGACAGCACGGTGACATCGAGTTAGCCTATCTGATTTCAAGTTGAGTAACATACAATAATATAATTTAATATTCATTTGTGACAAGGAGACTATGACAGACACCATAATTTACCTCCGTACAGCATCAAAGAGCACATTTTTGTGACACAAACAACCAAACTGAACTTCCAAAAGAGCGCTCTACCATGAACGAAGTAGCTCACACCAGGCAAATATAACCAGCGACAAAATTCGTGATATGAATTAAAACTCTGCCTTGTTTCTAAAGTATTATGGAAAATCAGAATGATCTAACACTCTTTAAATGAGGTACAGATTAATCTCATTGATTTTTTTGTTTTAAATTGAATATATTCCAAGAAACATTATTTATCTGCTTCAAAATGTTGTATAGTTATCAGTGGGTCATTGCAATGCATCTAAATGTCTAGTGCTGTTTATTTCTGTCTGACCATTTTATCTTCAGTGACTTACTTATAGGTGCATTAACCGCGACAGACATAGGAAACACCGTAGAAAACAGAGAATCAGAGGTGTAAAGAGGGGGATGGAAGACGGAAGAAAAAAAGCTAACAAAAGAACACATAGAAAGAAAAGCCAAGAAAAAGCGACTCCTTGTCCGGGTTACTCGGCACGTCACTTCACTCGGAGAGATTAAAACTGTGAGAACAGCGGTTGATAGCACCGCGCTCTCATGTTGCCCGGAAATTACCTGTCAACACTTTGCCCCCCGTTCTCTGAACTGCAAGGATCTAGCACTAACTTCGAAACCATTAGGCAGGTCTATAGGAGGTAAATTCTAAGTGTTCCCACAGATTACAACGAACATCAAGCTGTTCTGTACTCCGAAAATTTGAAGGTATCCAATACTGTACACACTCAGCATCATGAAATGTACCTACCACCGACGTAAACCACCAGACTCTTAACTGGGAAGCATCAAATCATAGTCCAGGTATACGTACGTATAACCAGCTATACTGATGATGTCCATGATTTTCCTCTGTCTCCTGAGCAACCTGTTATCCTGAGCTATTTTCTGTGGTATATAACAGCTACTCCAGGAAGAGGCTAATCTAATGCTTACAGTAAACTCTCTGTTCCCCTGAAAAGATGCTATCCTGAAGGTTATATTCACAAATGCTTCAGAGTCACCGCCTTCAGAATTTTTGGCCTCACTTGCTATTCTGATATTTACCAGCTCCTCAGCCATTCCAAGAGCAGTCGTTTGACTCCTGCCGAAATTATGTTAAGAACTACAGCGATTTTCATTAGCTAATCCAGAAAAATATAAGTTGTACTTTGCAGTACATTTCCTTAGCTGCTGTAACAAAATTTAAGCTAGGCTTTACAGGCATTTTCAATTGCTCCTTCGGCAATCTGTTACCAAGAGATTTATGTGGTTTTATTCAGCTGGCTGAAATTTCCAGATATTTTCCTCGGGTGTTCTAGAAGTAAGCTTTGCTGAGATTAGCAGTGGTTTTCGTATCATCCGCTACGGGTCTGCCACCCTGAGATTCACAATGGTTTTCCCAAGATCCCCTACGAGCCAGCTACCCTGAGATTTACAGTTGATTTCCTCAATCCCTGCGGGAACAGATAAAATAATTTCACGAAGAGTACAGTTAACGACTCCATAAAAATTCGATCCTAAAGATTTCAGTATTTGCTTCGTGCTCTTGAAGAAAAGACATCTTAACGGTTCTGTTCAGAGGTTCAATTATCTTCTCTAGAAACCCGCGATGGTAAAGCAGTTAAGTGCATGGATAATACGCCGTATTGAAAAACGTGTCGCCTTTCAGCTTGTTAATAAAATCATAAGCTTTCCTTTAGCCCATAAAATTCATCCCTTTTGAAAAGCTTATGGTACCGGAGCCTATAGTCAACCAAATAAATTCAACCCACATCCCCATAGGCTGTAGAAACATATTTTAAAATCCATTTTAATATTATCCCCATATCTACATCTTTGTCACCCAAGTGGTCTCTTTTCAGACTATTGGTTGAGGTTATGTTTGCATTTATCATATTTAAAGTCGTGTTAGATATTCTGTATATCAGTTCTCCTTCACTGTATCACTCCTGTAACATTCTACGAGTACTAATTACAAAGCCTCTAATGCAAGTTTAGCCATCTTCTTGCTATTTTCTCTCCCACAGGTCTGAAATTTCCCCGGTACAATGCACAGTATAATGTTTAAATAACCAATACATTATATTATATGGATATCCACGAAATAATAAAATTTTTCACTAAAAAAAATCTCTTTTTTTCGTCCATCGTCTGACTTTTTTAAAAAACACGACGTTTCGAAAGCCGGCTCTGCTTCCGTCTTCAGGTGAAGAAGCATATAACGTGGTGAAACCTTTAGATCGAGTAATTATTTACCTGAAGGAAGTAGAGCCGAATTTCTAAACATGCTGTTTTTTCTTAGACGATGGACAAAGTTGAAAAAAGGAATATCATCGTTGCACCGTGCATTTCGTAAAATCACTTCAACTATTAACCAGCAAATGCACCTATATCGCTTTCACTTAAAACACTTTAAAACACTTAAAACCACTCCGACATGTTTCGATCTTTTCAGATCATCATCAGGAAGTTTCGTCGTTCCTTGCTAAAGTTATTACATATTCATGATTTAGTTTGTTTTTTTTAAACAAGGTGTTGTGGCAGCATATCATGTTATGCTGATGATATGCTGCCACAACACCTTGTTTACAAAAACGAACTAAATCGTGAATACGTAATAAATTTAACAAGGAAAGACGAAACTCCCTGATTATGATCTGAAAAGATCGAAACATATCGGAGTGATTTTAAGTGTTTTAAAGTGTTTTAAGTGAAAGTTATATAGGTGCATTTGTTTTTTAATAGTTGAAGTGAAGTCGAAAAAAGGATATTGGGTCAGCGAGTCAAGCAACTTCGTCAGAGCCCCACAGTGCTGGAAAATTTCTGAAACGACGTTTGAGGTCTTCTGGGATAAGGCGTATCCACTACTAAAGAGTGGGCAAAGTGCCTAAGGAATGTGCTGTCTGCACCTTCAGTGTCCAGCAGTCCAACAAGCGTTCTTGCATTGGGTCGACCTCAGAAGCAGACGATCTATTCTTACATTTTCTGGACAGATAAAACATCATTTTGGTCATCAACATCGGCGCGTTCATTAAGTCTGTGTAATACAAAAAAAAATTCAGATTCAACTTCACAGAAAACACACCGTCTCCCCGCTACAAATACCGGACGGCTATTCAGGCATAGGTTAAGAGCACATGCAGGTTTTATTGGTGACTAGCAGAGGTATTTAATGTTAATGAAGGCGGTACGTATACTTTAGAATGTGCTTTAAAGCGTTAAAGACCATTATTACCATCCAATAGGCCTACATAAATGCAAGAGTTGAATCATGCGAGAACGCCAATCACGACTTGGAAGGTACTAAAGAGACTGGCGGAAGAAAAAGTAATATCGACAGATAAAAGAATTGAAAAACATCTTCCGAATCACATCCTAATTTTTAGGTCATCGCAGCTTGTAAAGTCGAGAAACGTAAAGAGAGAAGTTTTAGGATAAGAAATGTGTTATAACTTATAATGAGAATAGAAGATGGTTGCGCAACAAAAAATTCTAGAACGAGGGTACGTTTACATTTCCACTATCAATAAAGTGAATATGGGAAATATACAAGAAGTTATAAACTGATTTCCGTATATAATTTCAAATTACTTTCAATTTAAAACAAAACCCTTGATTTTCGCCCGGCTGCATATTTGTCGTAAAAATCGTTTATTATTAGAAAACTCTTCTAACATGTAAAATTTAAGATTCTCATGGTGATGAGCACTCAAGTGTGTAGACTTTTAAATGTGACGTCGTGTAATTTGGCCCATATGTACCAATTTCTAGAAAGAATCTGCTAACATCTTCATTCTTGTTCGGAATTCCCCATAGATAAATCAGGCCTTGTTCAGGTCACCGCCTCCCAGTGCCTGGTTGGGCGCCATGAATCCTGCCTTCCCTTCCTTAAGTATGTACCTTCACTTTTCGAGCTGTTATTCTTCTACTTTGAAGAAAGAGACCAAAGACCCCTATGAAATAAGATACTTACAAAACTGCATGGCGTTGAAATCCAGAAGAATGAGGTTTTAATGTATTGGTAGTTCCTTAACGCAATTACGATTCCAACATGCAGCAGTTCATCAATTACAACCTACATAGGATTAAACCTACAAGCCGGTTTAATAAGAAAAAAATTACCTTATGAAAACATAGGGCAGTAGAAAAAACATATCTCACTGGAAGGATTATATATTTTGTGTGTTATTTTAATTCACCCTGGAGCTCCACTCCCCCCCCCCCCCCCCCCCCCCCTCCCCTCACAAAAACAAAAAAAAA
>Ga0123355_10009599_pt1 | contig 14744 bp, 10 predicted proteins | sample TergutEmb28metaG_3_FD_89872 | JGI IMG/M metagenome (GOLD analysis project Ga0123355, IMG submission 89872) | Embiratermes neotenicus P1 segment gut microbial communities from Petit-Saut dam, French Guiana - Emb289 P1 | ecosystem: Host-associated > Arthropoda: Insects > Digestive system > Gut ...
GTTACTTGGAAACAAACTGTTATGATTCTGTTCTCCGATGAAACTCTTCTGGAGTATTTTGTCCTGTAGTTAAAATATGGCATATGAGGTTATGTAATTTAACTGTTGGGAGTAAATAGTAACATTTTGATGCTAATGTTAAATGTAGGTTCGTTTGAAGTTAATTTTATCCTAAGACAATACATTTTGTGTTCAACGAAATAACAGTGACAGTGAGAAGCAGTTTCAATACTGTGGGAGAAACGTACGAGCAGGTACAGTTTGAAGAATAAGAACCATCAGTGTGGGTTTGTTAGTGCGAGTGATAAGTGCGTGTGCGTAAGAAGCCTGGAGTGTAAATCTGTGAGTATTCATTTTCTAGATTTAGTATAGTTCCTTCGTATAAAATATAACAATCGCTTAATGAGTTGGATTACTGTACACAGGCGCGCATCTAGAATTTTTCAGTGGGGGGGGGGGTTTACTAACCCCGAGGCTGTGTATAATTTACCTCTGATTTTAAGACAAATTGTGGTATAAAATCACGTCTTAAGTATAACTGTAACGTGACACTGGAACTGTCTTGATGCAATATAAATGTGACTGCATGGCCCATAAAGCACTCATTTAATTTAAATTGTAACGTCTACTCGTCTTTGTATTTTGTATTTCATTTATGGCTTCCAAAGTTTTTCGTGTTATTTCTCAAAATTCCAGTATACTACTCACCGACCGAATTCAGCGGCTGATTTCGTCGGAGGGGTACATTGTGTAAAACGTTCGATTTCGCCGTGCCTACAAAATCTGTGTCTTATTAAATTTCGATTTGGGTGGTGAGCTGCAGCCTGGCGCTCCTGACTTTGTGTGTTTGTGATAATATAGTGATATTCGTGTTGCAAGATGGCTAGACAGCGTTATGTTGTTATGTCTTAAAATTTCAGACAAAAAATAAAAAAAGGAAGCGCTATAAATATCCAACTGAAATTTGTCTCGCTACCAGATGCAGTACGCACGGTGCTGGGTTTTCAAGAAGCTGCTGGTAGTTTAAAACATTTTTAATTCGCAATTAAAATCTTTTATACGTCGCTAAACAGTAAACATATTCCGTAGTTGTGAATTTTAGTCGTTTTGTTTAGAGTTTAGTATACGAGTTTGAGGTTTTACAGCAATGTAGTTGGGGGGATTCAGGTGGTCTTGCTGGATGTGGCCCCCGTGTCGCCGAGCAGTAGTGTTCTGACTTCTTGCGGAACGCTGGGGACCACTAACCCAGTGACACAGCGCGACATCTCACAAGACCACCTGAATCCTAGAATTTAATACGTCGAGAATATGCATGCCACGGTTTATGAAGGCTTCATTTGTGAGTTTTGAGTTGCTCGTGCTTCGGATATGTTACGAGCTTCGTTTCTGACTCGGTGCAAATTGTTTTCATCAGCACAACACTTTACATGTACTGAAACACTGAAAAAGAAGCTGGCGTTTTACGAAATCCTGCGGTATCGCTGGAAATTAGTTTTAGGGAGCACAACACGTTAGTTTTTCACGTACTGGTAAGAGGTGACAATGGAATTAGATAAACTAACGCAAGCACCGACGTGCTTAGGAAGTGTATTGTAATCGACGGTGAAATGGCTAAAGAAGGTAAAATCGGCTGAGCAATTTTTGACAAATTTAGAGTAATTATTAAAAGAGCGTTACACTTTTCCACCATCAATAGGCAGGCAATCACGTAATGTTGCTGTTACTGTTGTACTGTTAGAAGTTCCAATGCAGGCTGTTTTGATGTTGCTTGTTGTGGCTGAACCGACCGACCGCGGTGAAGTGTTTTACAATTCTGAGATCACATGACGGTATTAACCTCTGCCTCAACAAAGGGTCGCTGAACGTGAAAAGTAAGTCTTATGGATAAAATTTCACTTTATATCGTATTTAAGATTGTAAAGTTTGCACAGACTGTTCTAAAATTGACGGTACGTTTAATATCAGTTGGTAAACCTTATCATTATTGGACATAGGGAAGTCAGTGTTGCAGTGTTGAGTTAGAAATAGCGTTATGTTTTATCTTATTTCATTATAATGCAAAATGTTTTGTAGTCTTGAAGCCGTACAGTCCATTTCTTTGCACCTCTCACCCCTTGTTTTGTTGAATATGTGGATGGTACATTATTTGATTAGCGTCGACGTGTTTCGGCAGTTTGTCACCTGGCTGCAGTCTATATATCAGGATGTGTCACAGTAAGTATTAACGCTATTCTGTTAACTAAACTTCACACAACTTGCCGATGTTAGTTAACACCTGTTAAGTTTACGTTAAAAGTCCTACCAGGTCACGGTTACAGTTACAGTGTGCCTGCCTGTTACTGCCTTTACTTCCCGCCGTTTGCTTGCATGTCGATTTACTGAGTATTTTTGTCTGGCAGTATTGGTAGTGAACAGCCCATAGCTGCTCTTGAAATAGAGGTGTTGTCTTCACTTTGATTAATTGAGCAGCAGATGTATGGACCAGAAGACGCATGGCCATGTGGAGGTATAGCTCCATGGGTTCTTAACCTCGGGACTGGATGGAAGTGGGTGGCGGCGAATTTCATACCTCGGTGAAATAGTCTCCGGAACGAATGCGTTAGGCTGGGTGGAACCCAGAGCCGGTGTGGGCGGTGTGGAGGAGAGACAAAATTCGCGTACGAGGTTGGAATCAAAGCCCGGGTCTTCCAGCCCTGAGCCTAGTGGCTGTACTGAATGATTGCGGCCCTGATACGAACTGACGATACGAAGTGTAATGACAGTTGCATGTATATAGTTACGTCATATTAACAAGTGCGACAGACATAGTTATTGTGTGGACCGCGTGAAGACTCTGTGCACAACTTACGCTTGTTAGAATGTGACGGCTGTTATCACTGAATGTGTGTGTGTTCAGAGATGTGCACAGTCCGTGTCGTTTTTCGTCTTTGAGAACAGCGAAGCGTCCGGTGCTGCTGAGTATCTGAACAGTATGTCAGTGATGTTACAGGAACATTCTACTGTAAACAAATACTGAACGTCTTGGCTGTGACTGTTTGTTTGAGTGTTAATAGCATTAGCTTAGTTATGGCTGTAATTAACGGGGCAGTAGTGTTTACACAGTGTAACATGTTGCATTAGTCTGGATGTTAATTGTAGAATCGACTTGTTTGCTTCATTTGAATTTCTTATCAGTGTGTTTTAACGGTGTTTCCGATAATGATTTAAGTTCTGTTTGTTCAGTGGTGTGCGTCTGTTTAATAGGGAACGAAATGTCTGAAAGCCCTTCTGCCAACACTTGCAAGTTCTCTGTGCCTTCATTTGATGGAGAAATTTAACTCAGTTTAGTTTAGTTAACAGCTGTTTCATTCTATCGGTAAATCCCTTTTGCTGCCAGAGTTTTGACAGACAGACTTCCATAATCTAATCTCATAAAATGTGACTTAGAGAACGTGCGTAATAAAACTAGAAAGACATAATATAAGACTTGAACTGTCACCTCTCTAAATTAGTGAAGATGACGCAGGAAAATCGACGGAAATTGGAATCTAAAACAGTCAGCCATGTACTTCAAAGTGAAATATTTTATTACTCCATAAATTGAGTTCAGAGTTTGGCGTGTTCTTTCACTGCGACTGCTGGGAGATGTTGGAATTTTGTTATACAGTGAGATGCAGTGGGGCCGAACGTCAACTGGGATTGCGCGTTTACGGTGTTTTGATACGTTATTTAATTTGTGAAGAAATGGTTTGTATGCTTGTTTGGTACACGGAATTGTTGGGTGTGCTGTGTTTGTGTTTATTAACACAGTTCGTATGGGCACACTGCAGTTGTGTTACTGCACACGTCACTTCATAATTACCAGCATTAAACCTTACACAAACTGATCGGCAATATGTATGTATGTATTTATTGAACAGTAGTGCGACTTGATAGAAGGACTGTGCAGAAGTAATCAGTGTGTGCACTGATTAAGCGTTGCATTGCGATTCTTCTCCATAATTGGCCAGTTTCATACTTTTAAGAAAACAATTTTAACAGCAAATTACCATCTGTGTTACCAATCATTTGTGGGCCCAAATTTGTCATTTGCTGTAGGAGGTACAAGCTGCAACGTAAAATTAAAATTCTTCCATAAATTTCTCATCAAATTCGACGTTGCCGGTTTTACAGAGATCTCGTCATAGCAATGAAAACGACCGGTTTGAAATGTAAAGGGAAGTCCTTTCGATGAATATATGAGACGTCGAGGCTGTCTGACGATTAACGCCACCTGCCAGACACTGACTGTAACCATGCCTTCATTCTCCATGAGCGCACAACATACATACATAGTGTCAATTTCATCCACCAAATTATGTAAACGTGTTTTTTTTATTTTATAAATTTGATTGGAAGGGTGTTTTGATATCTACCGCTGCTCTTAGCGAAGCTACTAATACCAAATTTGGTTTAAACTTGCTAAATACTTGAGGATGAGCAATTGTGTGCACAGATGGAACATACAGAGCTGTATGAAGAACTTGAGATGCCTGCATTATTTCAAGTACATCCGTTTATATGGTGAAGTTAACAAAAGCTACAAGTGAATTTTTACAAAATCTCTTATTTTTGTGTGCATAATTCTCACTAAACAGGTTCGCGCTACGTTGAATTTGTTATGCATATCTCCAGATTTGTACCGTCTGAATTCAATATTTTCATACAAATGTTCACTCAGATGTGTCTGTGAGATCTAATGTCGGTCTTGGAAATTCTGTTAGTTCTGCCAGTTAAACTGAAGCTAAGTAGGCTGTGGATTTCACACGGCTTGTCTGTTATTTCAATATATTCTGAGGAAAAGTGTTTAGCAAACGTAACAGAATTGTCGTGTTTATGTTACCGCACACAATATAATGACCGCGTTTCAAACAGCATAACGCCTGCTGACAAATTCTTAAGACCGACGTCTGTTTATTCACGGAACACGACCGTAGCATTACACGGTGATGCGAATGGTACACGTATTTGTACCTACCGGCGTCAGAATTCTTAAAACCGCACAGATTTGTTAGGACGGGGGGCTAGTTGGAGGGGGACTTCAGTCAGATATTGCAACACCGAAACGATAGCATAAGCCTTCCTTTCGGCACAAAATGCTGAATATAGACTTACACAAACATTCTTCCGTTTGTAATGTTTTTAAGATAGTGTTGGCGTAATTTTGTTCTTATTCTTCTGTACAGAAACTCGCGAATGTAAAACGATTAATTAAATTGTATTGTGCCACTAAACTCCCTTTCTGTTAAATTCGCAGATTGTGTATTAAAATGTATATAAATAAACTGCAAGGCAGTAATGATAAATGCACACGTGTTGTGCTGTTGCCGTAAACACACGTGACCCTGGGGATTTGTCTGAAACTTTCCATCTTGTTCCTGACAAGAAATAAAACTGTGATTATGAAGTTAAAATTAATAATCTTGGAAGTTGCTAACCCTTGTCGCTTCTGGGAATATATATCAGTGTTTTGTTTGTAAGGGTTAACCATTCTTATGCCCGTGTATAGAGATAAATGATCGAACAGTTCCACGCGACTTGTAGGCAAAAATGTCTGGCGTTTAATGGTGTTTCTAAAAGCGTGTGTTCAGCTCATTATATATCATCGTAGTGACATTGGTATATTGCTGTTCTGCTGACTTCTGTACGGCCACAAATGTCATAACGAAACTAACAGTCCAACAGCGGCCTTTGTACTCTATAGTCCGAGGTGTTGACAACTAAGTACAGTAATTCAGAATTATCGAAATGGTTTAACGGCGAACATATAATTAGCTTTGAAATGTATAGTCTTGGGGGTTCTTGCGAACTATTCATGAACTCTCAGCGTTTTGTGACGTGAAGTTCCCAGACCTCACGAATATTCTCGGACGGCCCGACCTTGAAGATGCAAACACTAATATTTGTCGAAACATAGCGAACTAAATCCTGGACACGACGTAACGCGACAAAAGGTTTGAATCTTCAGTTACGTCGCTGTGGGAACCTCAAATTCGAACTCCTTAATGTTTCTTGATACGACCACTTGCCCAGCATGTACCCTGGACCATTGGTTCCCAAAATGTGCTCTGCGCATACCGAAGGATCCGCGAGCAGTTCGGAGGTGATCCGTGGATACATTTCTGTATTGGCTACTTGGACGTTTACTTATTTTTTAATTAAAGGAATAATATTTTGTTAAAAATAATCGTGAAACGCCCTTAATTTCCGATATATTTGTTTCGTATGACCGTTAGAATATCTGATTAAGAAACCCCCTGTACCCACGAACCGAGCGACAGTCAGTTTAATTAAGGTCAAGTCATACACGGCATTATTACTTGTGGCATTTGTGGGTATTCGTAGCTAACTAAAATGATTTCTGAGATACAAGTTTTTAGTTTTGCGTACCTATGATCCGGACCCGTGCGCAATGATGTGAGGGTCCGTGATTATATTTTGAGGCCAAAAGAGGTCCGCCAGCAAAAAGGTTTTGGAAACGCTGTCCTAGAGGCATTCAGTTTCGTGCCAGGTTAGAAAAACATGTCCGGAGTCTAAATGTCTAATGTCGCTTTAAATTCTCTGTCGCAGGTGACGTAATTCGCGTGTTTTCTCCAACTAGATAATGCTTTTCACATATCCCGAAATGAAAAAGTTGAGTGGTATAAGTTCCGAACTTCTTAGACGCCAGTTTACTGGGCCGCGTCTCCCGTTCCATCGATTAGGAAACCTAGAATTCAGAACATGTCGAACCTTGCCGTTGAAATTGGCAGGGCTTCGTCCTGTTTGAAAAACAATTGCAATTTTTTTTACTGTATTCAGTTCCTCCGGTTTGTGGGAATTCGTACAACTTTAACGTGCCTGTCAGACAAGTGCTTCTCTCAATAGTGTTTTCTTCAATAAAATAAGGTCATATCACACGGTCATGCAGAAGTGCACATAATGTGTTCAGTTTCAGTGTGTCGTACACGTGCTCATGCACATGGCTATATGCCGCTCGGAGTCTGCAGTCGTGTCGTTTAGCGTGGATTGTAATGTGCAGGGAAACTGCCTCTGTGAAAAGGACACGTCGAAGAAAAATTCATAGCTTCTCGAATTAAATTTCAGATGAAGTGCGCTCATTCTGCTCTTTTCGGATTATCAGTGTCATTGATGTCATGTCTCTATTGAACTTAGTGGGCACGAGACCCAGCCGCTACTGCAACACGTTTTTGGGTATACCAAGCTGCACGCTGCAGTGGCTTGGTGCACCTTCTTAAGTTATGCGTTCAGCACTCGCTTTTAAACAGCGATCCTGCCGGCAATTTTTGCAATAGCACACTGTCCTAAATGGAGCAATGCAGTTGCGAGTCTATTTGACACATGGGGAGGTTTTCTCCCATATATTCACCAAAATTGCGTTAAGTGGTTCAAGAGGGCTTGAATGGGATAAACTGGATCATACAGTGGGGTGTCTGCTCAACGGACGCGATCGTACGGACTGCCGTAGTCATGCAACTTTACTGCTACTGTGAGAGTCGATTGCGCATCCTTACGCGCATGTGCAGCCGGGATGGAACGAAAATACGGTGAGCCACTGAAAATTTCCCAAATAAAAATACTTGATATAAGGTATCAAACTTCAAATTAGTGAGTTTTTTATGCCGTATATAATCGAATCTTCCAGACATTAAATAAATCTCTGTTGTAATGTATTGCCGTTGTAAAGCACAAAACCTTCGGCCATGTGGATAGTCGGGTGGATTTTCGCTTTTAGGTTTGTTCTGTGCTGTCCTACTGGCGTTTATGTACGGAAACAGGAAAGCAGCGTGGGCCGTGGAAACATTCGTTAAGGAAATATAACTGTGTTGTTGTTATTGTTGCTGTTGTTACTGCTTTATAATACGCAAGGTATCTCTTATTTTAATTACGTATTGATCATGTAGTCTATTTCTGCGATGTGATAACTTGATACGTTTCTCCGCTTGCGGTTGCGGTACAAACACATTCTAAGAATCATTTCGCATTCTTGCATCCTCGTCCTTATACCCAATAAAACTGCCATTGTGGTACGACGCACAATACCGGGACGGGCGACCTCGTTAGTTGTGCTCTATCGTAGTGATGGACCCTCGTTACGAAACAGGAACTCCGACAGAACTATGTGCGAGTGCGACGGCTACTGTTCAGGGGTGTACCCCCTCTGGCTTTGCTCACTGTGCCACATACACGTACAGCATGAAAATACGATATGAAATATCAATTGAGGCAAGGTGTAGTCCTAACAGATGAAGTGTTTTGATTTCTTGGAAGAAGCTTTTCACCGGTGAAGTCCATCTCGGTCCAACAGTATTCCGTCTGGGATTTGTGGTGGCATAAAATGTCACAGATACAGGCAGGTTCCTTTCCAAGGTCTTCGCCCCCCCCCTGAAATGTATTTTTCCCACAGCGCTCCCTGTTCTTAATTGATCAAGAGCGAGTAAAGGCGGGTTTACCTGAAGGCACAAAACCAAGGGACTCTCTCAGTCTGCGGTCCTATAGTTATAACAGTAAGTTGTAAAAAGAAATGTTAACGCCTAACTTTCCTTCTTGTTACAGAGATTTCTGCATGTACGTACGTATATATTACACTGTTATTATTTTACTTTTGTCCTACAAAGAACTTAGTAAGTACAGATTCCGTGTACGTTAAATTTGTCTGCTATGACATCGGAAATTCCCATCGTTGCCATGTTTGTAATTGTCGATTTACCAAAAATATTTCATACATGTTGCGTGTCTGTGGATGTGCTCTGCTTCCCTACCGAATTTCACGCCATTACATACGGTGACTTCTTATTGTCACCAGACCAGTGGTTTAGTGGTTTAGTTACTGTTACGAAAGTGAAGGATAAAGAAAATTTCGCAAGGCCTCCATGTTTTTATTCAACGTTCTACACAGAAGTTTCCACCACAAGGCTTATTACCGCCGGTCACTTTAGTGGTCATGATGTAAGTGTCGCTAGTGTCATTACCGACTAATAATTTCGCTAGTCCGCCATGTTATTATTACGGATTGCAGGAAATTACAAAGTATGCCGGTGTTGTGGCCCCTCCCTCTCAGTTTTCATACCACGTCTCGTGACAATCTGGCAGGTGGTTAAAAAATAAAATGTAAAAATACACACAGACGACTTCGTGGTTTCTTAAAGCTTGACAGAATCCGTTGTCATATTTGCACGTAACCCTTCTGCTGTGTTTAGTATTGGATTGAGCGACAGACGTAGTCATTAACAACGCACTTAACAAATTGGTTTGAGTACTGGAATGACTGTCTGAATGTAATTCACTCCAGCTCTCCTGTCAAATCGGGTTCCTCCTGAGAGCTTCTGAGACGAGTGAAGCTACACAGCGACTAATGTGTGGGGAGTAAAGTGTGTTTGTGGTATAGTTTCTTCAAAAACACCCAAAAATCAATATTCATTCATCCAGTAAAGAATGACTCTTGAAGACGGGACATCTAGCTTGTTCGCTCACGTCAGTAACTAACTGCAAACCATTGCTACGTAACATCCCCGAAGAGCACAGAGCTCATTGATACCGTGGCGGAAGCCTGAAATCACGCATACACCATATCGCCTGCAGGTTCTGCGGTTGACACAGGGTCTCTGAACAAGGGCAGCAACGGACTCCTAGCGCAATGCAACCTCTGAAGTTGATACATCCTCGTTAAATAAGTCGTGATACCGACGGTTTATGGAGCTTCGTGTAATATTCAGTCTCACCGTTTGATAGAGCCTCGTTAAATAGAGCTAGCTACTGTTGCTTGTGCATCCCTTTTGCTCCAGCTGTCACTTGACTTGCCGGCTAAGCCTGGTATGGTTACCCCTTCCTTAACGAGCCGATGGCTGTTACTTGTTACACTAATGAGGGAGGCAGGCGGCTCCAACAGAGGGGGAGCTCATTAACAGATAAGTGCCGACGCCGGGCCTTTCCACCCACGGTAACACCGTGTGTGCTGCCAGAACAGCCGACATGTTAATTTAGAGAACGTAGACATCCCTATGATGAAATGCTCTTACAGGATAATTAAATATTGCGTGTCCAAAATAGACAAAATTATAAGGCATTAATAGAATACATAGACGTACAGACCGCTGTACAACGACAGTAGCTGTGTGCTAGTAACGTGCGGTCCTGTCACGTGTTTCCTTTCTGAAAGTCAGAATGTTCGATGGAGGCGTGACGTAGAAGTGTGTAATTGTTTGAAAGTGTGTGAGCTGTAGCCACACTGATTGATAGAAGAATTTATTAGTAAATGTGTGACACGTTTTCTGTTCAGAATTGTCTGAACAAGGCGATGTTTTAGTACTCTTGTTGTACAGTTTGCGTGCCAAAGACAACCAGGAAGGATTGAAATTTAATGTGATTCATCAGCTTCTAGTTTATGCTGATGTCGTTGACTTGTTGAGTGCAAATATTGGCTGTCTGCATTGCCAGTTGTGCTGGGAGTAAATACAGAGGAAACAAAATGCGTGGACAAGGCTAGGCGGCAGCGTGGAGGACAAAATGACAACATGAAGGTAGCTGATAAATTCCTTGAAACTTGTGGCAGAGATCAACGATTTGGGAACGACACTAACAAATCACAACTGCGCGGACGACGTCGTTTATAGGAGATTACATTCGGCGAATGCTTTGCTAATTCAGAACTGCTTGTCCTCCCGCCTGCTGTCAAAAGGGCAAACGCTAAAATAAGCAGAACTGTACAGTTTATTTTTTGAATGTGTGGATGTTACTTGGTCTCTTAAATGAGAAGGGAAGAGCGAAGACTGAGGGCTTTCCCGATCATGGTGCTGAGAAGAATATTTGGGACGAGGGGGGAGGCAATAGCAGGAGGCTGCTGAAAACCGCATAATAAGAATATCCATAATTAGTGTGCTAAACGGAAGGAGAATCTGATAAACGGCACAGGTGTTGGGCAATGGGAGGAGAATAATACATGCAGTGTTTTGGTAGGTAGCCGGGAGGAAACAGACCGCTTGGTGAGCTGGAGGTAGTATTAAAATGTTTCTTGAAGGAATATGGTGGGAAGGTGTGACTGAATTCACCCGTCTGATAATAAGGACCATTCATGGTCTGTTGTGTACACGGTAATGAACCATTGGATTCCAGAAAATGCATAAAATTTATTGTGTAGCTTCTTGAGAGGGACTGTGGCCAGTAGAATTAGTTAGCTGGAAGCAGTTGTAATGTACCTTTAATTGTGTTTAAAACTTCAGTTTCTCCCACACACAGAACAGGTCGTGTTTCCTCTGTAAAACCAGCTCGTTTTTAAGACCTGTTGTTTATTCTGAGAATAACAGGGAATGCACTAACAAGATCTGCTGCGAAAATGTGTTCGTCTTCAGTGTCAAGGCCAGAGGTGTGTACAGTAAGTGTAGTGCAGTATGCTCGTTCTAACACGGTATAAAGTCGAAAGGTTATGAACCAAAAGTAATGTTTTAATTACGCTTCAGATTGGAGGTACGTACGTTCGAAACAACGCCTCGAGAATTCGTTTTGAGATAACTGCTTTTGCGCTTCGCTTTACATGTGGATGTCATATTGGCCCACAAACGCAAGCAGAGAGCACTACATAGTCTTTTTGTAATAAAAGTGGATATAGATGATAAATTGTCGGTATAGAATGTGGTTGTCGATCCCAGTGGCCGCGCGGTCTAAGGCGTAGGTCTGCGGTCGCTCGCTTCCTAGGACTGTGAGTTCGAATCCCGCCGTTGGCATGGATGTCTGTCTGTTGTGAGTGTTGTGTGTTGTCAGGTAGAGGTCTCTGCGACGGGCTGATCACTCGTCCAGAGGAGTCCTACCGAGTGTGGTGTGTCTGAGTGACGTCTCGATAGTTAGGAGGCCCTGGCCCATTACAGGCTGTTGCTCCATGGGTCTCCAGCCCGCGGCCCGCCAGCTTGTATTATGCGGCCCGCGGCCACATTTGTAACTTATGTTATGCCATAAAAATTACACAATAATTTAGGCATTAGGTGTAGCACGTACTGTTAGTTTTCCACGTGCGACCCGCGACCCGGTCACAATAATGGGTGTGACTGTTCGCCATAAAACAATTGGAGACCCATGGTATAGACCTGCATGGCACGTTGCATCACATCCTGGAAAGTGATCCCTCCTTTTGGCGGTCGTTATCAGTGGCACCCGGGTGTTCGGCGACATATGTGCCGTTCTCCTTGTCTGGCGTCAGATAAAGCCAGCCCACACTTTCATATTATACTTCTTGAACGTCCGTTTTAATATTATCCTTCCCTCTGTGCTAAGTGTTATCTCGTAATCCTGTCCCTTCGAGTTATGTGCATTTGTTATCTGTTTAATGCCAATGACTGGCACGCGGTAAGGACACTGCAGGTCATCGAGACCGTCGGCTCAGGCGACGTGTCTGTAGGTCGGCCACTGGGCCAGCTAAGTAAAGGTGACATTCGGGATGTCACCCGGGTAGGCAGTTCGGTGTCTTTCAATGTTCGGAATGGGTCAGTCAGTTCAGTGAAGTTACACACACACACACACACGCGCGCGCGCGCGCGCGCGCACACACACACACTCAGTCAACTAATCATTTAATAAATCAACCAACAATCACGTAATAATTTACACAGTCAATCATTTACTCATTCGAATTCTCAACCCTCAGCCATTGGAGTGCCAGACGAACGCTGCAGTCGAGATGGTAGCCCTTATGTTTCGTTGTGGGAGATTCTGGGTTCACATCTCCCTGCAGAAGTCTGCAATTGTGACAGCTGGTTTCGCTGTTTTATTTGGTTCCCGAAACTAAATTCCGTGTTCTAGTTGTCTTCTATATAAGCCACGACCACTTCCTTCAACATGTTTCCATATTAATTACTCGCTAGACATCTATAATTCAACGCTGTATAGCCAAAGCAACTGATAGCGTCATTAAATGTACCATATATGAAAAAAACAAGGCGTGTCTGCTTGGGTATTTAATTCCTTTTTTTGCCAGAAGAGGTCTCCATTGTGTCGTAACACAAAGCCTGACAAGACACACCGATAATTAAATGAGGCAGTAACCTGTTTTCATAATGAGATTAGTTATAAATTTTAAATAATAACATCCTGGGTGGCCAGGGTCTCTAGCCACACAAACCTTCAGCTTTCTTTCATCATTGATAGCCAAAGAACGGAAGTTCAAAGGTTTTTGTATTTGAAAACAATTCGTCCAAACACAATAGACGCTCAGTACACGGCTGTTTAAACAGACAGACAGACAGAGCTCGTCGGATTTGTCTGCAGCACGCTTCATGCAGCCCGTCTAAGTCATCCTTCCCTTTTTGTAATTTCAGTCGAGTCGGTCTTTCTTTTGCAGGCTGAAACCATCAAGTTATATTCATTTATATTAATATAATTCTACACGAGTGTAGCTTCACGGATGAGATATGTTTACAAATCAAAATGGGCCTGTAGTACAATGATACATTGTTAATTTTTAAAAATACACTTTGTAAATTGTCCGGTTCATGAAGCAGGTGAATTCATTAATTACGTGTACAGGGATCTTTAATGCCGAAATGATACCATAATCATTTTTATCTGCGGGAGAAATAAATTACTATCCCATAATGGGTTTTACGAATAGGGGATAAATAATGATGCATTTTGAAAGGTACAGAAGGGAATTAACTTTATGTTCCATGAACTTAATTGTTTTTATTTTAACGAGTACAGTCATTATTTCAGCAGCAGCAGTGGATGAACGGTATGATCGTGAATTGCTAATAGTATTCATGGCGGTTGCAATCTCATGCATGTCGGTTATCTCTCAGGCATTTATCCTGTTAACTTCGTAGTGCGTGTGGGGTCGGTCTTGAGACGTCCACATTATTTATTGCGCTCCGTTTTGGAAGTGTGAGTGATTGTGTGATGATAATTGGGCCGTCAGCCATTTAATTGCACTTAATGAAGGGCAGAATCAAGTTTATTATCCAGACCAACAAGTGCACAACATATATACAAGTACAATACTTTCTATGTAGTAAGTCCTCCTACATGTTTCAATGCATCTGCATCTTCGTCAGGGAGTCTTAGCACAGTAGAAGGATAAGAATCCCTGAAGATGGTGCAGATTGATCGAAACGTGTAGGACGTACGATATATAGAATATTGTTAATATATGTAAGTTGTGGATTTGTTGGTGTGGACAATAAACTGTACAAGATACACGGCAAGTACAATAAACTATACAAGATACACATCACGTACAATAAACTGTACAAGATACATGGCACGTACAATGAACTGTACAAGATACACGGCACGTACAACAAACTGTACAAGATACACGGCACGTACAACAAACTGTACAAGATACACGGCACGTACAATAAACTGTACAAGATACACGGCACGTACAATAAACTGTACAAGATACACGGCACGTACAATAAACTGTACAAGGTACACGGCACGTACAATAAACTACAAGATACACGGCACGTACAATAAACTGTACAAAATACACGGCACGTAAATAAACTGTACAAGATACACGGCACGTACAATAAACTGTACAAGATACACGGCACGTACAATAAACTGTACAAGATACACGGCACGTACAATAAACTGTACAAGATACACGGCACGCACAATAAACTGTACAAGATACACGGCACGTACAATAAACTGTACAAGATACACGGCACGTACAATAAACTGTACAAGATACACGGCACGTACAATAAACTGTACAAGATACACGGCACGTA
>Ga0123355_10009600_pt1 | contig 14743 bp, 11 predicted proteins | sample TergutEmb28metaG_3_FD_89872 | JGI IMG/M metagenome (GOLD analysis project Ga0123355, IMG submission 89872) | Embiratermes neotenicus P1 segment gut microbial communities from Petit-Saut dam, French Guiana - Emb289 P1 | ecosystem: Host-associated > Arthropoda: Insects > Digestive system > Gut ...
ACGCCCCCCCAAGCCCAGGAATAGAACGATGAGCGCGGAAGCTAACATATACACGATACACTTCCCCAAGTTTGCCGCTGTCGATATATTCTTTAATTTTATTGACATTGTCGTTAAATCTGTTTACAACGCCAATGTTAAGAATTTTGCCTGTTTCATGTTGAACTTTTTGCATTTCAAGTGCTTCTGTATAGGTGCGTGCGGCTGGTTTTTCGCATAATACATGCTTGCCTGCGCGCATGGCAGCCATAGAAATTTCTGCATGGGAATTATTTGGTGTACATACAGAAATGGCTACAATTTCCGGATCATTTAAAGCGTCTTGATAGTTTGTAATGGCGGTTCCGCAACCGTATTTTTCTACAGCAGCTTCTGCTTTTTCTAAAATAAGGTCACAGAAGTACTTGATTTCAGCTTTCTCATTGTTCATGTATGATGGGATATGCGCAGCATTGGCGATAGTTCCGCATCCGATAACAGCAACTTTCATAATAATCCTCCTAGAATTTAGATATTAAATTTTTTATATAGCAACCCACGTACCTGGGTTTTTATACGCTTTTGTTGCGGTTTCAATGACAGCAATGACAGCAATGGTTTCCTCCGGTGCAACAGAAGCCTTACCTGTGCGGAAAAAATGAACCATGTCTGCAATGCAGTTTTTGAAAAAGTCAGATTCTACAGTAAGCACCGATGTTGCGCCACCTTTAAGACCTATGGACATGCCAAATGGACAATCCCAGCCGTGGTGGGTAATGATGGCTTTGCGGCCGTCACTATATTCACATACAAATGAAGGCCATGTGTCTGTGCCGGTAAACATAACTTTGCTCACATTCGGCCCCATTAATGCCACCATGGGTTCTATTTGGTGTATGGCATATGTTTCTATCCGGCCTGGACCCCAGCTTAGTATATTTTCTACTTGGCTGCGGTCTATTTTTTGATACTCGTCTGCAAACCGAAGTGCCGACGAAGATGAAATTGGCGAGTTGTGTTTTTTTGCAAGGGCAAAAATTCGCGCTGCAATTTCCTTTGTTTCTGCAAAGGTTTTGTCCACATAAACACATTTGCCGCTTTGTAATGGAATTTGGCATAGTTCCTCATGCTGCTCAGGATTGTCTGGGGACAGCACAATAATGCCGTCACTTTTTTCCACCAATTCTGCGATCGTGCTTATGATCGGAATGTTGTATTTTGCAGACCATTCTGCCGTAGTTAATCCGTTTGTTGGCGAATCAATTTTTGCATAAGCGTAAGCAACTTCTATTTCGCCGCCAGATGCCTCTTTAATCCATGCCGGATAATTATTTGCATGATACTCGTCTAAGTAGTAATCAATAAAGCCTAGCTTCATTTATAATCTCCTCTCGCACTATAGTGCGCAAATGGCATCTATTTCTACTTGTGCACCTTTGGGAAGGGCGACTACTTGGTAACATATCCTTGCCGGAGGGTTTGTTGGAAAGTAGGTTGCATAAACTTCGTTTACCGTCGTAAAATTGCCAAGGTCTGTTAGCAAAACAGTGGCTTTGAGCATATTTTCCATTTTGCCGCCAGCTTCCTCCACAATAAATGACAGATTTTTCATTACTTGGTGGGTTTGCTTAGCTATATCGCCTTCAACTAACTCCCCAGTGGTTGGATCAATTGGAAGCTGTCCAGAAGTGTAAAGGGTATTATTATGAATGACACCTTGTGAATAGGGACCAATTGCTGCCGGAGCCTGCTCGGATGTTACGATTTTTTTCATTTAAAAAATCACCTCCTAAAGTATATTCAAATTATAGATGTAAACACAGACTTATGCAAGATGCATTACAGAAAATAACAGGATAATCTTAAGTTATGTAATACTGCACAACAATAGATTTGTACAAAACAAAAAACTACCAGCAATAGCTGATAGTTTTTAAATGTTAGCGACCCAGAAGGGGCTCGAACCCTCGACCTCCGGCGTGACAGGCCGGCACTCTAACCAACTGAGCTACTGGGCCAACGAAGGATATTCTACACGTAAATTATATATGTGTCAAGTATTTTAAAAAATTTTACGCGAAATTTGACAATCAAAGATGCTTGCAATTACTCTGTTGTTGTGATATGATTACAAATGTCGTCGCGGAGTGGAGCAGTCTGGTAGCTCGTCGGGCTCATAACCCGAAGGTCGTAGGTTCAAATCCTGCCTCCGCAATCCCCCCATTTGCCCAGTAACCAATATGGTTACTGGGTTTTTTATACATATGCCTCTAACACCCATCGGACATGAAATGAATTATTCAAGTAGTGGCGTTCCGCCACCACTTAAATCTATTTTCCCATCACATCAAAAGCAAATAAAAATTTTTTAATATATTGACTTTTTTATTATGAGTGTGATAAAATCGCAAAATTAAATATCCACAAACCGTTGAAGCGGAAATAAAAGCAGTAAATGCGCGTACAGAGAGTCTGGGTAGCTGAGAGCCAGATCGAAATGCAGATTGCTAAATGGACCGCTGAGGGCATGGTCAAAGGTATAACAGCCGAGTATTCCATGACGTGAGGGCATACGTTAGTTGCTGGGATATGTTAGTATCTCGCTAAGGGTACGGTTTTTTACCGTAAATCAAGGTGGCACCGCGGATTATAATAAATTCGTCCTTGGTAAAGCATTTTTGCTTTGCCAGGGACTTTTTTATTTTTAAGTTTTTATTGCCCAAGGAGGATTTAGTCATGAATCAACTAAAAAACATAAAAACATCACATATCGGAAGTGTCCTTATGGTGCTAGTTGCGCTCTTCATTATGATGGCACGCCCCTTTAATGATTTAGATGACACTGGCCACATCATGCTTGTGGGTATCATAATTGCGTTGTGTATTTGGATTTTCAAGCCATTCAAACTAACCTATGCCATAGGTGGTTTGGTGCTAGCATTATTTGGGCTACTTGTAGACTTGCCATCAACAGTTATTTTCTCAGGGTTTACACAGTCGGCTTTATGGACGTTAATTCCTGCGTTCTTCTTCGGCTACACGCTACAGAAAACCGGATTAGGACGTCGTATTGCTATGATGGTTATCAGGTGGTGCAAGCCCACATATATTTCCCTTGTTTTTGCGTGGGTACCGATTGGTGTGGTGCTTTCCATACTTACCCCAGCCACAACCGTGCGCGTTGCGATAATGCTTCCTATTGCGGTTCAATGCTGCGAGTTGTTTAACTTGAAAAAGGGCTCGAATGGCAACTCCCTTATTATTTTAACTGCATTTGCAATGGCACTCATTCCCGGTTCGGGATGGTTAACCGGTGTTATTTGGGGACCGTTCATTCAAGGTCAGATGGCTAATGCCGGCATAGCCGTCACATTTGGAGATTGGATTGGGATTTTATTGGTACCTGTGATAATCGCGACGGTGCTTTTAGTCGCAGGTGGATTATTCATTTTAAAGCCGGAAGAAAAGCTTTCCTCACAAGCGATCGAAGCCATAAAAAAACAATCTCCGATAAAAATGAGCAAAAACGAAATTACTTCAGCAATTATCCTTATGGCTGTGTTTGTAGCATCTTTAACTACTAGTTTACATGGGCTTTCTACGGCTGTAATTTGCATAACAGCCATGTTGTGTTTCTTTGTATTTGGAGTGTTAGAAACAAAGGATTTTAACGCTGCCGCCAATTGGAATTTAATTATTTTTATCGCTATGGCTTTCAGTCTGGGTCCGATTTTTAGCACTACAGGTATTTCAGAATGGCTGTCAGGGATTGTTGTTCCCGCACTTGAACCCATTACGGCTAACCCCTGGCTGTTTGTGTTTGCCGCTACTGCATTTATGTTTATTTGGAGTCTGGTTGATGTTGCCATGTTTCTTCCCACCATCTCTATTATGGCACCAATACTCCCCAGAATACAGGAGGCTTATCAAATCAGTCCACTAGTCTGGATAGCGATATTCATACTTGCCGGCAATGCTTTCTTTTTAGCGTACCAAAATATGTGGGCTGTAATGAGCCGTTCAATCGCCGAAGAGAGAGCATGGACGAATAAACACCAATACAAATATGGGCTCTTATATTTTGCAGCATGTTTGCTTGCCCTCGTAGTTGCAATACCCATGTGGATGAATGCCGGATTGTTTGGGTGATAAATTAAGGAGGAAATACCATGATAAGAGAAGCGATTTTATCTTTGTCTAAAAAACAGGATATAACTTATGAAGCAGCTCAAACAGTAATGAATGAAATTATGACAGGTGAAGCTTCGCCTGTGCAAATGAGTGCCTATCTCACAGCATTAAGCCTAAAAGGTGAAACCATTGACGAAATTACAGGTTCCGCTTTTGGTATGCGCTCTCATTGTATCCGCCTCTTGCATGATGTGGATGCCCTTGAAATTGTTGGTACCGGCGGCGACCATGCAAACACGTTTAATATCTCTACCACTGCTGCCATTATCACCGCTGCGGCAGGTGTTCCTGTGGCAAAGCACGGTAATCGGAGCGCATCAAGCAAATGCGGAGCAGCGGACGTATTGGAAACACTGGGTGTAAACATCAATATATCGCCGGAGAAAAGTGCTAAGCTGTTAAAAAATATTGGAATATGTTTTATGTTTGCACAAAATTATCACATCGCTATGAAGTTTGTTGCACCCATTCGCCGGGAGTTAGGCATAAGAACGGTATTTAATATTATTGGCCCCCTTACCAACCCGGCTGGTGCAAAAATGGAACTAATGGGCGTTTACGACCGGGGTTTGGTAGAACCTTTAGCACAGGTTATGTGTAATTTAGGCGTAAAAAACGCAATGGTAGTCCACGGCGAAGATGGGTTAGATGAAATATCCCTAAGTGCCCCCACCTTTGTATGTGAGGTAAAGGACGGCTGGGTTCGATCTTACACCATTACACCTGAGCAATTTGGATTCAAACGGTGCAAAAAAGAGGATCTGCAGGGTGGCAACCCATCCGAAAACGCCAAAATATTAAAAGCACTACTATGCGGAAAAAAGGATGCAAAAAGAGACGCAGCGGTACTTAACGCAGCCGCCGCAATGTTTATAACCGGCAAATATGATTCAATTGAAATGGCGGTAAAAGTCGCAAATAATGTAATTGATAGTGGAAAAGCATTGCAAAAGCTTGATGACTTCATCCGCTATTCAAATGAAGGGTAGGTGGTTATGTTGAACATATTGCATACAATAGCCAAACGCACAAAGGAGCGCATTGAAGCCCAGAAGAAAATACTCCCCCAAATAAAAATTGCAGAAATGGTATGTCCAGATACAAAGAATGATTTTATTTTTGAAAAAGCACTGAGGTCTGAGGACATCGCTTTCATATGCGAAATTAAAAAAGCATCACCTTCCAAGGGAATTATATCAGAAGATTTTCCCTATCTTAATATTGCAAAAGACTATGAAACAGCAGGTGCGGCCGCCATTTCAGTTTTAACTGAGCCATTCTATTTTATGGGCAGTGATCAATATTTGCGAGAAATTGCCAATGCTGTGACCATTCCATTATTACGAAAAGATTTTACGGTTGATAGCTACATGATTTACGAGGCAAAATTGCTTGGTGCATCCGCCGTTTTGTTGATTTGCTCCATATTAAATAAGGATACCCTTTCTGAATATATTAATATTTCGCACAATCTTGGACTTTCCGCCCTTTTGGAAGTTCACTATGAGGCGGAAGTGGTGATGGCACTGTCTTGCGGCGCACGAATGATTGGTGTTAATAATCGTAACCTTAAAACATTTGAAGTGGATATTACATTAAGCGAACGATTGCGAAAACTGGTGCCGCCAGATGTATTGTTTGTGTCTGAAAGTGGCATCTCTTCTCCTGCTGACATTTGTAAGTTACGGAAAATGAAAGCAGATGCGGTGTTAATAGGTGAAAGCATTATGCGAAGCGCAGACAAAAAGTCGGAAATAAACCATTTGCGGAGGTGTTCGCATGGTAAAAATTAAAATTTGTGGACTTTCAAGCCCCTGTGATATAGAAAGCGTAAATGCCGAAAAGCCGGAGTATATCGGATTTGTTTTTGCACAAAGCAGGCGAAAAGTCACACGAATACAAGCGGCTAACCTAAGAAAAATCCTATCGCCGGATATCATTCCCATCGGAATATTTGTAGATGAAACCATTCCAAATATCGTACCCTTAGTGAGTGATGGCATCATTGATATTATCCAGCTTCACGGTTCGGAAGATGAGGAATATATTCAAAACTTAAGGCGGTTGACAGACAAGCCAATTATTAAGGCGATAGGCGTCCAAAAGAAAGAGGATGTGCAAAAATGGTCAGCGACCACAGCAGACTATCTTTTGTTAGACCATACAAGTGGTGGTACCGGGAAAACTTTTGATTGGGATTTGATTGGTGAAATCCGCAATTCATATTTTTTAGCAGGTGGACTCAATCCCGAAAACGTGACGCAAGCAATACAAAAAACAGCACCTTATGCTGTGGATGTGAGCAGTGGTGTAGAAACAGAAGGAAAAAAAGATCCGGTAAAAATAAGAGAATTTATTAGGAGGATAAGAAATGGATATTAAAAAAGGACGGTTTGGACAATACGGCGGCCAGTATGTACCTGAAACATTGATGAGCAACTTGCACGAACTTGAGGAGGCATATCTACATTATAAAAATGATTGTGATTTTCAAAAGGAACTGATGGATTTACTGAACAATTATGCCGGCAGACCATCTTTGCTATACTTCGCCAAAAAAATGACAAATGACCTAGGTGGTGCAAAAATCTATTTAAAACGTGAGGATTTAAACCACACAGGTTCACATAAAATAAACAACGTAATGGGGCAAGTTTTACTTGCTAAAAAAATGGGTAAGACGCGTGTAATTGCCGAAACCGGAGCCGGGCAGCATGGCGTTGCAACTGCCACTGCCGCCGCCCTTATGGGGCTTGAATGTGATATATTTATGGGTAAAGAAGACACAGAACGTCAGGCATTAAATGTGTTTAGAATGGAACTACTTGGCGCGAAGGTGCATCCTGTTACAAGCGGCACCATGACCCTTAAAGATGCTGTAAACGAAACCATGCGCGAATGGGTATCACGTATTAATGATACACACTATGTACTTGGCTCTGTTATGGGACCTCATCCCTTTCCTACAATGGTTCGGGACTTTCAGCGGCTAATTGGCAAAGAAATAAAAGCGCAGATATTACAGGCCGAGGGGCGGTTGCCTGATGCCGTAATCGCTTGTATTGGCGGCGGCAGCAACGCCATAGGTGCATTTCATGAATTTCTGGATCACCCATCAGTCAAACTAATTGGATGTGAAGCTGCAGGACATGGTGTTGAAACGCCAAAAAATGCCGCAACCATGGCAAATGGAACGACTGGCATTTTTCACGGCATGAAATCATATTTCTGCCAAGATGAATATGGGCAAATAGCGCCGGTACACTCCATTTCCGCAGGGCTTGATTATCCCGGCATTGGGCCGGAACATGCCTATTTATCCGATACAAACAGGGCTGAATATGTAGCAGTTACCGATGCCGAAGCGGTGGAGTCTTTTGAATATCTCTCCCGCACAGAGGGAATTATCCCAGCAATAGAAAGCGCACATGCCATAGCATACACAAAAAAAATAGCACCAACAATGCATAAAGACCAAATCATAATTGTAAATCTGTCAGGCAGAGGGGATAAAGATGTTGCATCTATAGCCCGGTATAGGGGGGTAAATATTCATGAATAAAATAGCAAAAGCATTTGAAGGAAAAAAAGCGTTTATCGCATTTATAACCGGCGGCGACCCGGATATAGAAACAACCGAAAAGTTGATTGTTGCGATGGCAGCTTCGGGTGTTAACTTAATCGAAATCGGCATACCTTTTTCCGACCCTGTAGCCGAAGGCATCGTCATACAAGAAGCGGATGAGCGCGCATTATCAAACGGCTGCACAGTCGACAAATTATTTGATATGGTCAAAAGTGTTCGCAAAAAGGTAGACATTCCATTATTGTTTATGAGCTATATAAATCCAATATTTGTTTATGGCAAAGAGCGGTTTATGGAAAAATGCAGCCAGTGCGGAATTGATGGAATTATCGTACCAGATTTGCCTTTTGAGGAAAAAGATGAAATAGCGGCGGCATGTAAAAAATACGGCATCACACAAATTCCAATGATTGCACCCACCTCACAAGAGCGAATTAAATCCATTGCAAAAGATGCAGAAGGTTTTATCTACTGCGTATCTTCTCTTGGTGTTACCGGAATGCGCAGTCAAATAAGTACGGAAATAGCTGAAATGATAAAGCGAGTAAAGGCGATTTCACCGACGCCATGTGCAATCGGATTTGGTATATCAACTCCCGAACAGGCGCGAGAGATGGCGGCCATATCAGATGGCGTAATTATCGGAAGTGCCATTGTAAAATTGATTGCAGCGCATGGACAAAAATGCATAGAACCAGTGACGCAGTTTGTCAGCCAAATAAGTGATGCAATTATGACGGATGACGATGAAAATCTATCGCTCCGCAGGTAATTTAACAATGACTTCCCTGGTGCGAAAAAGCCCGCTGTAGCGGGCAATTTTAATGTCAAACCTATTATAGTCTATTTAATTGCTTTGATATGTTTCAAAAAAGACTGGTAGGTCGGATTCGTCCAAATCTTCTAGAAGTCCATCGTTGTAATCATTTGCCGCTTGTTGCGTAGCCTGTAAAAGCGGATTGGCTTCAAGAATTTCCGCAGCCCTTGCTGAGTCGGCAAAAGATAAGCAGATAGGTAATTCAAAAACCAGACTCACCCCATCAAAATTTGAATGAGCCCTAAATTCCCATGGGTCTGCATTAAAAACGAAGGCATCATTATCAAAAAACCAGCCAGAATTTATGCCAATATATATCCCATGCCCAGCAAAGACTTTGATATTTTCCATGTCAATTATGCGATATCTAATGCCATCAACCACCATTTCGTGGTGGCCGCCCTCTAGGGTGTGTAAATTAACTTGCCACGGCATATACCCTCTAATATATGGAGAAATGTAAAATGATTGAAAGGTTTCGTCCATCATATCAGCCATTGGACTGCCATCTTCTCTTTCGATAGCCATTACAAGGTATGTGCGGTCATTGGACACCCCCTCGGCGTAAAGTAAACTGTCTGAAATTGAATATCCCGATACAATGGATAGCAATGTAAATCTATAGCCCTCCGAAGAAAGAGATTCATTAATATGAATTGCATCGTTACTTTCAAAGGCTACGCTCAAACGTTGGTCACCAAGCTGATATGCGATTTCGCCAGGTGTTAAAAATCTTACGGCGGCAAAAACTGTAATACCTGTAAGCACGATAGCAAGGCAAGCAGCGGCGACAGTGCCAAAAAAGCGTCTGCTTGTGGATTTTTTCATAGAATATTGCTCCTTATTGTTTATTTTTTCAAAAGAACGTGCCTTGATATTGGCTAGGTTCTTGGGGGTAAATGCAGGGGTATATGCGAATAACTCATCAATCTGTTTTTCCGACAGTTCTGGAATTAAGTCTTGTTTTGACATAGGGCAAAACCTCCATTTACTTCTAATTTTTTTCGTAGTTTTAGCTTGCTTTGATACAGCCTATTTTCAACCTCTTTGACCGGCAGGGATATACTTTTAGCAATGTTTGCCGGTCTTTCTTCAAAGAAATATCGGCGTATGACTATCTCTTTGTTTGGTTCCGTTAAGGATTCAATGGCTGTGTAAAGTGCTTGATACATTTCTTTATCCGCAATGTAGCTAAGTAAATCATCACCTGTGGACTGAATTGCTTCATCAAATTCGATAATCTTTGACTTAGTGAGTTTGCGGTAGATGTCGAGCGCTTTACCTTTTGCAATAACTGCTAAAAATGTTTTGAGAGAACCTTTTTGTTGATTAAACTTGCTAGGGTTCTTCCAAACTTGAACATATACATCACTGATACATTCCTCTATGTCCTGAGTTGTTCCTACGCTGCCTAAAATGCCGCCAACTACCACCCAAAGGAGTTTGCTGTAAGCATCAATCATATATGCAAAGGCATTTTGGTTTCCTTCAAGAAGTGCTTGAATCAACTCATTATCATTCAATAAAATCACCTTCCCGGTTGCATGGCGCAGAAAACTGTCGTTTCATTTCACTGCGTCCTGGCGAGCAGTTCACCGAGTGAACGACCAACCATTGTTGCTAGACCTATTTTTAATTAAGCGCTTATACTTATAATACGAAAGTTTTTGCGAAATCACTTAAATTATTTTTAAATGATTGTTTATCAGTATACCTGTTCAGTTGAGATTTTCATAAATAACCATGAATAGGGTTGTATGGTCATATAAAAAAAATCAGTTGGTTAGTGTCACTAACCAACTGAAATAAAATAATCACGTTCCAGTGCCGCCCTTGCCGGAAGGTCGTTTGGGATTTTTATTGGCATAATGCCTGATCTAAATCGTTAATGATGTCAGAGATATCTTCAAGGCCAATGGACAGTCTTACCATATCCACTGTGGTGCCGGTAGATTTTAACTGCTCTGGCGTAAGTTGTGAATGTGTTGTACTTGCCGGGTGAATGACTAAAGATTTTGCATCCCCCACATTTGCCAAGTGTGAAAAAAGCTTTAGAGCGTCTATAAATTTGCGCCCGGCTTCCAAACCGCCTTTGATGCCGAATGTCATAATGGCTCCTGCGCCTGTTGGTAAATATTTTTTTGCAAGCGCATGATCCGGATGGCTTTCTAAGCTAGGGTAACTAACCCATGATACTTTGTCATGCCCTTCCAAATATTTTGCAACTGCCAATGCATTTTGATTATGCCGTTCCATACGCAGGTGAAGGGTTTCCAACCCCTGCAAGAAAAGAAAGCTGTTAAACGGTGACAAGCAAGCACCCATGTCACGCATAATTTGTGTCCTAAGCCTTGCGATAAACGCATTTTTGCCAAGGCTGGTAAATGCCAAGCCGTGATAACTTGGGTCAGGTTCGGACAAAAGCGGAAATTTGCCGTTACTATAATCAAAATTACCGGAATCAATTACAACACCGCCCATGCTGCTGCCATGCCCGCCAATAAACTTGGTGGCAGAATATATAACAATATCTGCGCCAAATTCTATAGATCGGTTAATGTATGGGGAAAATGTTGCATCAATGATAAGAGGGATACCATTGTCGTGGGCAACCTTTGCCAAGCCTTCTATGTCAGCCACATCAATTTTAGGATTTCCAATTGTTTCTGCAAAAATGGCCTTTGTTTTTGGTGTAATTGCCTTTGCAAAACTCTCAGGAGAAGCATCCGCCGCCCAATTTACCTGAATGCCTAAATTGGAAAGCGCGTAAGAAAACATGTTGTACGTGCCGCCATATAAACTTGAGGAACTTACAATTTCATCACCTGATTTAGCAAGGTTAAAAATAATGCCAATAATAGCCGCATGGCCGGAAGCAAAAGCCAGTGCACCAACTCCGCCTTCCAATGCTGCCATTCGTTTTTCGAATGCATCCGTGGTAGGATTCATTATTCTGGTGTAAATATTGCCCGATTCCTTTAAAGAAAACAAGTTTGCCGCATGTTCCGTATCACGAAAATTGTAAGCGGTAGTCTGGTAAATAGGCACAACACATGAGCCTGTTGCGGGGTCAGGCTCGTAGCCTGCGTGTAATAGAAGTGTGTCTAGCTTTGCATTTTCCGGTAACTTCATTAAAATACCTCCTAAATAAATGCCGCAGGGTCGGGCAAAACCCGGCCTGCGGCAGCGTAATAATATAATTTAATCCCGCACAGTAAGGATGGCGTCTTCGCCAACAGATAAATACTCTCTCACACCGATGCTTTGTATCAAAGTACCCTCTGCTCTAAATGTGCCGGGGTTTATTACGCGAGCGTAATAGTAGTATACATTAACACGGTCAAAGCGTCCATTAAAATCAAAGAATGTAACACGCTGGCCTTCTGTTGTCGCACTGCGCCACCGGCGATAGTCACTATCTCTTGTGCCAAACCTGGCAGAATTTTCTACAAGTGCGAGTCCTGCTGGCAAAAAGTCTGTTATTACATAAGATCCGCTGATAGACCTGCGCGAATAGTCGACTGAAATTTGTACACGCACAAGTTCATCTTGGTAAAATGTGTTTGTTCTAGTATTGGTTCCGGCTCTAAAAAACTCCCGGCCTATGACAATGTCATTATCAACAGGTTCGATATCTTCAAGTGGAGTGCGTACAATGGATACCGCACCAACACTGCCTGTTACAGCTGTGAGATTAAACTGGTACATGTTCTGCGCCGGTATGCGTAAAGTAAACTGCCTTCCATTTGAAAGATCCCGGGTAACTTCTTCTCCAAAAAGTGTGTAGGTTATGCTTGCAGGTGTATCTGTATGGTTTTCAATTTCATGAGTTATAAATGCAAGGCGTTCTAGGTTTAAAGTGAGGTTGCAGGTGTGGTATCTTGCGGCGTAATTGTGTAAGGCCAAAGCCTCGGGCATATTTAATTTCGCCGCTAAAAGCGAAACAACAGAGGTTGCATCCAAAATTTCTCTGCGGTTGGTACCTGTACCTATGCGGGCGTAAGGTGCAATTCTTTGTATATGGGGCGCAATTTGGTTGTTGTATAATTCTATAGCCCTGTGCGTTTCACCAAGAGTTGTAAGGCCTAGTGCAACGTAGGCCGCGTCTCGTACAGATAGGTCTTCCAATTTTGCATAGTTCTGCAAATCTAGCAGTACAGGTGCGTTAAGCATTGCAAGGCCGTACAGTGCAAGCATTTTATTTGCCGTATCGCTTTCAAAGGCACTTTGCAAGTACTGGCGCAGTGTGTGCGCATTAATTTCATCTATAACAAAGGGCATTATCATTACTGTCGTGTTTAAATTGGCGCTTGCATAGGGTAGCATTGCAAGCCCACCATTTTCCATCTGGTAATCTTGTACATTAAACTCCATGGAGGTGTGGCCGAATAAGGTAACATCTGGGAAATGTGTTTCAATTAACCGCGTGGCTTCTCGGCGTGCTATCAGGCCCTCTATTCTTGCGCCCCGGGCCCAGCGCATTCCCATGAGGGTGTGCAAAAACTGCCCCCGGCCATGGTCTGTAAATGTGATATTGGTTAAACCTTGTTGGTTTATTTCAAATACAGTGTTTGGCGTAACATCGTAAAATACTGCTGTGTCAATTTGTCTATGGGAATTTACAACCTGATAGCTATGTCGCACAGCGTCACTATAACCATTGGCAGCCGTTGCGCGTATAACCAAAGCACCGCTATCTACCATTTCCCAAAGTGGGATATTTACGCGCTCAAATGCTGTGCCTGTGGCTGTACGGATATCTTCGGGAGCGTTTTCGCACCAAACTTCAAATATTACTTGCTCTCCGCCAGAAAGGCTTGTGCCAAATGCGTTTACGCCAATGGATGGTACATCCCCAGTTAAAAATATACGATTTAGGGTGTAGTGCAAGAACATTGGTTGCGTAACACGAATATTCTGTACATCATTTCCCGCATACAAATCGGTACTGATACCTGAGGCTGTCATTCGCCAAGATGTTATATTATCCGGCAATTGAAAAGTAAATGAAACCTGACCCTGGGCATTTGTACGTAGACTCCTAAAAATTGCAGTGTCTTCAAACCGTTCGCGTATGCGTGCTTGGTCGCCGCCGCCAGCCCATGCTGCGTCTGACTCTGTAGCAGGTACGGCCGCCGCCATGTCTGCTGTTGCGACCAATCCATACATTTGCCGCGATGCGGATTCTTCCATTTCTGTACCATCGCTAATAAATGTGGCATGTGTTGCCATGCTTACTTGCAGGTTGTTATTTATAGCCCCATATAGCATTGCCAATGTATCTACAGTGTAATCCATAAGGGCAAATAATGCTTCATCCACAAGGCTTATATTAATATTCGCAGCTTTTGGATTGCCATCTAAATCTGTTGCGGTTATTGTAATGGTAGACATATCCCCAGGTTTGTAGCTTTCTTGACATGTGGAAATATCAAGTATCATGTTTCGGTCGCGGCTGTTAAAGTGTAAATTGGCTCTCATTTGGCCGCCGGTGTGGTAGGTGTGGCCATTAAAGTGATAGGCAAAAACAGATGTGTTGGGTACATGCTGCGCGTCAAAAGTAAAGGCAAGCGCGTTTTCACCGACATGGTAGCTTAAAATGCCATCATGCACTATAACAAATAAGAAGTTGCCCCTTGTTACAGGCTCCGTACCACTCATGATGGTCAGTTCAACCCTGTCGCCAATATCGTAGCCTTCATCACGAGGTCTTGCGCCGTATAAAAATGGCATATCATCGCTTGCATTACGGTGAAAGCTTGACCAATCTCGCCCAATAAATGCATAGTGTCTTATGGTGCGTCCATTCCCATCCGTAGTGGTTATGCGTGCCTCATAGCTTTCATTTCTGTTATTAGGAACTTGAAAATCCCGAGAAGCTTCGCCGTTTTCATCTGTTGTAAGGTTAAACTGCTGTAAACGTTGCTCTCGGCGCACATAGCGATATCTGGGCACTACCTGCCTTGTTACAAAATCGTATCTTTCGCCATCACGGACACGCTCCCAGTATATGCGGTAAATTTCAACGGATAAATGCTGCCCCGCTACAGGCGCGCATAGAAAATCGCCCCCATGTATGGCTGTTCCATCGTTTAAGCGGTCTATTGTAATATTGTGAACATTGACATTAAGGGATGCATTTTCCCCATCTCGGGTTGCGTGTGGGCGCA
>Ga0123355_10009601_pt1 | contig 14743 bp, 6 predicted proteins | sample TergutEmb28metaG_3_FD_89872 | JGI IMG/M metagenome (GOLD analysis project Ga0123355, IMG submission 89872) | Embiratermes neotenicus P1 segment gut microbial communities from Petit-Saut dam, French Guiana - Emb289 P1 | ecosystem: Host-associated > Arthropoda: Insects > Digestive system > Gut ...
CCATACACGTAAACCATGTCCGCATACTCTTCATGTGTGAATGTACGCGGCATTTTGACGAACCGTTCCGTAACGCGCCACTCGCAATTAAACCCTACTGTACACTTCACACAATACTGTAGCATCAGCTTGTAGCCAGGCGAATACCCACCCCACCCTCCCCTTATTCCCCAAGTGTCGAGATAGGAAACTGGACTGTGTGTGAGTCAGCTGGCAAAAGTAATGCTTGCAATGCAAAGAGTAAGCCATCAGACGCCAGCTGTTTTGAAAGCGTGTTTCACACGAGGACGTGTACGGGAATTAAAAATGCCCATAACTCCATAACCGTTCAAAATCGGACCCATGTTCGAATGAACATTTTTGCTTAGAATCAGTCATACTATCATATCCCAAAGTAGTGCAGATTCCTCCTGAATCACCCTGTATGTGTGTGTGTGTGTATATATGTATATATATATGTGTGTGTGTGTGTGTGTATAAAAGGTATACAGTACATAGTGTTTACTATTATTGTACATAACTATGTTTCATCACATCTTGTCTGTGGGTGGTCAGAGTCATGGTTTATAGTCCATCTTTGGTCTGAAAAGTGAGAGGGGAAAGTCTGTAAAATACAGTCACAGCATTTACCAATGGGGGCTGATGAAGAACATGAAATATTGATCACAGTGGTTTGTATCATGGCCATAATTTGAACTGTGCATCTCCTGATTGCGTGTCAGCATTAGTGTTTGAGCTGACTTGGTTACTACTACTATTACTACTGCTGCTGCTGCTGCTGCTGCTGCTGCTGCTGCTGCTGCTGCTGCTGCTGCTGCTGCTGCTGCTGCTGCTGCTGCTGCTACTACTACTGCCACTAATACTAATACTACTGCCACTGCTGCTGCTGCAAATGTTACCATAAATATTACTTGTGGGATTTGCAAAATTGTTTAATTTTATTGCAGTAAATTTTAGGTACATACTTGCAGTTTAAATGTACCAGCTAGTGAGATAAATACAGTAAAATGCACTTGCTTTTTTTGCATCTCCAAGTGTGTGTATAACTTGAATACTTCAGACATTATTGTGGTGTTTCATTGCTGTTATTATTATCATCTGTTGTTTCAGGTCATTGATGACTATATGGTCATGAAACTATTTCCTCAGTCACTGATCTTGTGATGATGTCATCCAAGACTTTGACCTGTGAAGAGAACTCAATTGTTGGCCTACTATTGTATCAGCCTGTGATGAAGATGAAATTGATTACATTTCTTTTGTAGTGTTACCAAATATTACCATAGTCTCTTAATGGTTATTGCTCATGATAATAGCTGGACACATTAAAAATGTTCATGTTCCAGTTATGAAGATTGGGCTGTAAGTTTTGTTATATTCTTGGGACAGAGCAAGAAAATAATGCATAGTCCAGTGAAGCTTTGAAGAACAGACAGATTGACAGAAACTGAAACATATGTCCTGGATCTCAAAATGTAGTTGAGCGATGCCAAACATGTGGACTGTCAATTTTAAGAGAGAATAATATGTGCACATAGGTGTTAGGGATTGGCCTTAATAAAAATATCCATTTTTCTGTTATCTGAAGTGGAACACACTTTTCGTCATAGTAAGAAGTAATTACCATTTTTAGTTTGCATCAGTCTTCTTATTGTTCTCCCTGCATTTGAACAGTTCTTTGCTTATCTTCTGATTGGAAAAAAGCCCATTGCATGGAGCACTGATTGCTTTTTACTACCACTACAGAAGGGCCAAAAAGAGTGTTGTTATATGATGAAGTATTTTAGACTAATGTTAAATCTTGTTGTAAATGTTTTGGTATTTTGTTATGATAGGTTTTATATAAACTCACACCTCAAAGCAAGTTTGGAAGATAATTTGATTGGTAAATGGAGGTTGTCCCATATTTGTATATCATGCCATGAAGTCATGGGGGATTGGAGGTAAACTTCTGCAAATTTTTAACCTCAGCACTAGATGGAGTTGTTAGGTTTTTGCTTTGACTGCTTCACCCATGTAGAAAAGAGCCCTTGCATCCGTTGAATATGAAGCTGGACAGACCTCACAGTTGGTCTGAGAATGTTGAAGGGAAAAATCACTGCTCTTGTCAGGAATTGTACTTTCAGCCATATAGTCCATACCTAGTCATTTGTTGTTTTTAATGTGAGAGATATATAATAAATTTATTTTCAATATATCCATTATGTGGAAGTTGCGATCACATTGTCTTCTCAGAAAACAAAAATATGTACGTTGTCACTTTGTTGTAGGGACTGTACTTGAATATTTAGTTTTTATTGCTGTTCAAAGATTACTTTTTTGATAATTCTTTTCAAAAGACTGTTGCAGTGTTCATATGTACAGAATTTTTAATATGGGACATTTTGCAAGATTTTTTTTTCCTCGGCTATTTAAATTCAAGTGGTAACTGTATGTTCCACTTGCTGTAACATTTAAACACTGCATATTTATGCATTATGTATGATTCTTAGAATAAACGGGAATTATTTTCCTCAATGGCATTAACTGATTGGACCTTATAATGGATACAAAGTTTGTTCAACGTGAGGTTGGAATTAAATGTTTTGATCTAATTTCCATGGGTGAGACTGGAAACTACCCACAATATTTTGAATCTATACAGTAGCATTATTTTTTTGCATAATCACCCTTGTTTAATGTGCTTAGTTCGTCGGGTGACATTTCTCTGTGCACAATCAACAGCATAGCTAGCACAACAAAATTTAAAGGACACATTGCCTGGTACACAACTCACCCACACTGATGGATTTTGGTCTTTATAGGTTTCATAGATTAGGCCCAAAAAATATTTTTAGTGATTTTGCTGTGATGATAAATTGCCCATAAGTATGTGTGTGTACTTTTACACCACAGTTTTAACCGCTAAAATCAATTCTTTTTCTGGGGTTAACATGTTGAGTTGTACCTTGACATCATGGTTCAACCCTTTGATGCCGGAATTAAATCCTCCTCAAAATAGTCTTCTAACATCGCTAACTTTCGCACCTGATTCCAAGGCCGTGTCAGCAACCAGAATTTCACTGATGGCTTCCTCCTGACATTTTATTTATTTTTTTCCAGCCATTGCTGGAGACCTACAATCGTCTGCCTTGTTTAGACTACTATATGTGACTCAGCACAGTTTCAGAGACATAATACCAGTAGATATGAACATCTCTACAGTGACAGCAAAACAGATCTAAAGCTGCGATGTGATTGCTGTATAAAAATTCCAGCTAGTTGAGGGTGCCCAAGACATTGTTACAAGATTGATGGCTGTATGTTGCATGCTAACACCCCACAACCCCTACAGATTACCCCAGCAGTACAAGAGGCATGTCTGTGGGCTCTTCTGTAGCTGTAAACATCAAGTTTTGTGGATATCTCCGAGTTTTCAGCATCAGTTTTGTATGAATTGTATGGGTACTGTATGCCACTGATAACCTTTCTGGTCAACAACTGGAGTTTGCTTCATAGGCCAGTGCTGATATTTCAACCCACAGTGAACCCCAGAGCAAGCGACAGTCAAAACAAGCAGTGTCGGAACTGTATTAGTTAGCTGGGAAAAACGCAGTTACTAAGTGTCTGCGTATATATTGGTGTTTGTGGAGGGGTATAGGAGGTGGAGGGGGTACATTCTGGCTCCTAAATGAAAGTCTGACCTTCATGGGTACTGAAGCATAGCGAGCCACAGCAGTTAATCGAATAGGAGTGAACAAATTCCTCCAAACTTCGACACACTGTTTGCGACATATATATAAGTCGTTCAGCTATTTAGCCCTTATCCTGCTAACGTGGAGAATAGGGTGAACTCCTAATAATGCCAGCAGATGGCAGATGGAATTTAACTCAGGCATCTAAATGGCTAAAGAAGTATAATCATTAAACAAAATGCTGTTAAAGCAAGCCAAAATATTCAGTGCCTATTATTAACCCTTATCCTGCTAACGTGGAGAATATGGTGAGCTAATAATGCCAGCAGTTGGCAGGTGGGATTTAATTCAGCATTTAAAGGGTTAAAGGGCTCACTGCATGATATATATATATATATAAGTTGTTTGGCGTTAAAGGGTTAATCATTTTGAGTTTTTTCATGTAGAGTGGGTGTTCAATTCCAGCATGTATGAAAGGTTTTATAGAACACAACAGTTTTAAATGTCATTGTTTTTGGACGTGTGTACAAGGCACAAAAATTAGCTGCCTTAGCAGCATGAAAGTGGTTATGATGATGTGTTCCATACTTCTTAGTCATTATATCAGGAAAACTACTCTGGTTGGTGAATAATCAATATAGTATCAAGTAAGGCTAGCTGGGAAATTCTGATGTACTTAAATTCATTGATCTTGAATTTTATTTTTATGTTATAAAGCTGAAAAAAAATTGTCATATAGAATTTGGTTATGTATTCATGCATTAACAAATCACTAATATTTGTTGCAGTACTTATGTTATTTGTACTTTATTCTGCCATGTGTATATCCATATCTTAATTTAACTTTTATAGTGATAAGGAACAGAATATTCTGTTTGAATGAGACACACTTCTGCTTTTTATTTAGGGGTTTCTGGATTCCAATCTTGAACTCAGATATCTGACTTAGGTGTTGTGTGGTTTTCTGTATTCAGTCCAGTGTAATACCAAGATGATATCTCATGTTATACCATAAACACTTGGGTGCATGTCCTGTCCAGTTTGTCAGTCACTTACCTTCCTGCTATTGACACATTTCTTTTGTCTCAGCTGTCGATGTCATTAAGTATAGCCAAAGTTAAATAAACATAAGAGAACAATAGGTTGTAAGTTAGAAAGGCTATGAGATGATTTTACAGAATTACTGTACATATAGAATTTTTGAGGTGTGCCTCATTTTTGTACATTGTTCTTATGATTGAAACTAGTTTTGAGCATTTTCTTGTTATATCTGAATTCTGTAAGCCCCTCTGTAATTAATTTTTCTGTAGAGTGTCATGTTCAGTTGGTACATGCTGTGGTATGTGCAAAAACAAGATGGTCTTCCTATACAATCAGTCATGTTTTCAGTCCTAATGAGTGTCTTTGTGTATTTACTTAGACAGTTGCTGTAACCTTTGTGAAGCAGGTTCTTAGAATAGTTTTTGTAGTATTTTAAGAATTTTGTACAAGAGATATAAGTGCTTTCATCAGTCATTCATAGTATTTGTGTGTGTGCACTTGTGTGAATTCCAGGTAGACACTGGCATTATAACCATTTCCAGCCATTGGTGCTATTTTGATATTAAATTTGTCTTTTTTTATGGTTCCATTGAGTCTCTTCTTTTAGTGTATCAATTTTCTTCTCAGGCTATTCTAAATTTGTTATTGTAAGTGCATATTCTTGAAGTCTGGCAACAATGGCATCAGTAACTCAGCTGTGGTGTCCCAGGTTGACATCTTCGTGAAAAGTATCTGATGATGTGATACAGAATATGTATGTTCTGTGATTTTATGTGTAAATAGAAACCAGATTCATTTGTTTGTAGGTTTGATATATGCGTCTTGAAATCCATTTTGATACGTCTGTGTTATCCTTTAGCCAACGGATCTAAATACTGTTTCTCTTGCCAGCCAGAATTTTGTCCCATAGCCACATTTAAATTTCCACACAGAGAACACCATAGTGCCCACTGGGCCATTTGCCAGTACTTTTCAGAGAACAGCTTATTTGGCAACCTGAGAAGCAGAAGGGTGTATAGTCCAGTTTTATCATATTTGAGATAATCATTTGCCTTAGAATTTCAAGTTCTTGCAGGTGCAAATGTTAGTAAGTTCAAATACTGTCCCATTGTTGCTGGACCAAGCATTAAACACCAGCCAGTCACATATTGGTTTAAGAAAAGTGATGTATTATCTCAGGTATGATAAAATTGAACTTAACATCATTCTGCTTCTCAGGTGTGGTTATGGTTAGGTAGGCAATAAAGGTTAATGTACTCCGCATGTTTGTTCACATGGTACAGCATGTTAGAAAACAAGTGTGCTGTGTGGTAGCCATTGGATGCAACTGTTATGGTACTTCTGAAGAGTGACTTACTAGTTTGATGACCTCATTGTCATGCAACAAAACTTGACAGTTTGGCTCAAGTCTCTGTGAGTGTAAGCTTGTTTATAGGAAGGTAAAATTATGGTTGAAACCACAGTGTGTAATTTGTGGGTTAAATCATTAATGGTTTGGCTTGCCAGAAAAGTTTTTGACTGCCTTATCTAGTCCATTTTGTAATAGAGATATAGGTAACAATTTTATTGTAAATTTTTATTCTAGGATGTAGAGCCAAGATTGTAATGGCATGAAAAATGGAACATTACTCGTGTTTTAAGAAAGTACTAATTTTCAAAATGTGGTGTGAATTTTGACGGATAACATTTTAGTCACTTGTATAATAGTTATATATAGCACTGGAATTTTTAAAATTTAGATACCATGCTCCTGTGGAAGTAGTACCATCACTGGCTGATGTAATGGCTGCACTGCAGGACAGGATGATTAGAACCAACATACAGTTTATACATATATATATATTCCTTTTGTTGAAGGTTGGCTTTGCGAACGCAAAGTATTTATCATATCCCACCCAAAGAATGTAATGGCTATCTGCAGTGCTGACCTCCCTGTAGTCCATGTTTGGTGTAGAATTGTGTGCTCACTTCCCCAGGCAGCGTGTTCTTTGTACGGCTGTCATGGCTGTGTATTTAAAACTGCAGATTTTGTCTTTTAGCTGGTATAGATGACTAATTAATGTATTCATTTCTATTGCCAATTTATCTGTCACAAATGTTTAGCCAAAATGACTCTCATCTTTTGGTCTTGTTTCTTTTTTTATTTAAAAATTGATGATATGGTTTTTTTATCTCCCTGCCATGCTTCTGTTTGTTGTATAAGTTATGCAGTTGGACATTCCTTTGCATCTAAATTTTTATGTTACATTGTTAGGCTTTCATGTAAGCACATTTGCTGCAGGAAAGACAGTTTGCATTGAAAGTAGCAGTGTCTCGAAGAAGCTGCACATTGGAGGAAGGGTAGAAAGAGGACAGTACCTGTGTACTGTTGTGAGGCTTGAACTCTTGGTCTGTAGCTTGAGGAATGTGGATAACTTTCTGTGGTAGTTAGTGTGCAATGCATAATCTGATTCTCTGTAGTTCAGGCAATATAATGTGACAATTCAGACAAAAAGTATTCATTTTTGTATCATTTGTAATGTTTTAGCAGAAATGCTACAGTTTTTCTGTTTATGATTGAAATGCCTTTGGTTTTGGGTTGTTGAATATTGAGGAAGTTGGCTTCAGGATGTAAACTTTTTGCATTTGTTTTCCTGTGTTAAGGAGACAGTTTGTACAGAGTGGATTTTATTTTTATTGGGGGGGGTTCTGTATTGTTGAGAAGTGGTATTTCTGAAGTAACACACACATGTGCACGCTGTGTTTAAGCATGATTCTATACACACAGACTGAACAACAGCCTGTGTGTAGAGACAAAGATTGTATTTTCTTTGTCCTAAATTTTTAGATCATGACCAAATTTTCCTCAGTACATCCAGTTGGATGCTGAAATAATACTTTGCTTTAGGTCAGAACTGTTTCTTCAATCCATCAGTCCAGCACCTCCCATTTGGAGTGGGTAGATTGTGTGAAGCAACAAAATAGCCAGTGAGTGTACCGGAAACTTTCTGAAGGAATGGAAAGAATGCTGAACCATTTGTGTTCTAAACATCAGTTGTTCAACTTAGAAATGTGAGACTGCCAGTTTTCTGGATGAATGTTTTAAGGTTCTTGACCTCCAGGATGTAACTGTTGAACATCATGAGCTTTGCTGAAAATGGGCAGATAGCAGCAAGTATAAGTGCATTATTTATTCAAGAAAAACATTTTGTTCTTGTTCTGTATTTTGTGTGCATGTTTTCACATATAAGGAGATGAGTTTTGAAGAAATATGTTGTGTTTCAGCACAGTATAGAAATGCTCCCAGTTTTTACTTGTATTGTTTTTTAATTATACCATTTGCAAGAACTGTCTGTGTTGTAGAGGTACATTCACTGTGTGCCTGATACTTCTGTCTTCTGATTCAGTTGTGTCGTCATTGTCGTAGACAGTTAACTAATTTGGTGAAACTTGGTTAAAACATTACCAGAGTCCAACCTCTTTCAGCATTTCTTAACTTCTTGTCATGTATAATAAAATGATGACCTGGTTGGTCAGTATTTGGTTTGGGTGCATATTAGTGCCATTCCATCATGGGCTGTTAAATTTTGTGGAGAGATATATATATTTAAAAATATACAACTTTTTATTAGGCTAATTTCTTTGAGAATAGGTGATGGTCATTAGCAAGACATGAGTATTTTCCACGATACTTTATTTTTTGTGTAAAGCATCTGTTTACTTTTTTTGCTGAACATTTTCAGCTTGTTAAATCATAGATGTGTAGTAATTCCATGTCAGCAGTATTCCTTCAAAGACTGCAACCATTTGCACTGTCATATTTTTTTTCATTCCTTCTGACCTCTAAGTGCAATGAGTCATAGAACTGTGATGCTATAGCATAATTGGGCCAACAGTATTCCTAATGTAAGATAAATTCTTGATAAACCAGATTAAAAAAAGTAATAATACTAAATTCCATTGAGCAAAGACAATGATGTAATTTTTTTTGCAAGTCTGCTGATATAGCATCTCTTATGTTCTGTTATGTTACTGACTTCTATGCTATTGTGTTCTTTATTTTAATTACCATTATGGTTAACATGTATTTAGTAATTGTTGATATTTGTTGAAGAAATCATCCTAGTGTATACTTCTGCTGTTAATGAATTAACTGATTGACATAACAGTTATGAATCATACTAGCTGGGAGCCTGATTGACCATTCAGAACCACTTATGTGTTCCCCAGTACTCACAAAGGCTGACGGGGAAGAACTAACCGTCTGATTTTTGTGAAGCACGGGCTAGGTACTTCTGATATTGAAGTTTTTTATATCTGTTCATATTCTAGTGGTCATCAATTTGTGAAATGTATTTTCTCATGTAAGTACTGGAATTCTCAGTCAGCCACATACCTTGTGTGTTCATTTAGTGTTTTTTTTAATTGTAAAATATTGTGCACTCTAGTGTCCTCCATTATTCTGTAGGTGGTTACTGGTTGGATGTATTTGGGCATCATCCTAATGGCTGGTGTCTTATAGCTATGGAAGCAAACCAGAAGTGCCCAAGAGAGCATTTTGCACAAGGTATTGGTGGCTAAGCAGCATGAAGCATACAGAATTATAGGAACATTTTTATAGAGGTAGTCTTTCTCATAGATGAGAAATTTTCAGATGGCTGAATGTTAACTTTGGTTGGTACATTTGTATATTTAAAGGTTTGTATAAAAGTATAACTGACTTTGGAATAAAATTGATACTTTCAGATCATTTCTTTGTCAATCTGTGGTTATTCAGTGTGTTGTAAAGTAGAGGAATATTGTCTGTATTTGTTGTAATGACTTTATTGATGCAGTGGTCGGTTCATAAAGTAAGTCCAGTGTTTTGGATACCTTCGTATTCGTGGTTATCAGGGAATGAAGTACTGGGTTAACACTCTTCTACAAGAACATAGAGTGATCTGTGTAGGACAATTGCCATGAAAATGTGAAGTCTCTTTATCATTGATACAGTAGTATGTGCAATTTAGAGTTTTTTTTTTTTAAATGTTTTTAAAAACCTTTTGCTTAACAGTTATATGGTGGAATAGTGGTTTTATTGAATACATTAGGTCACACAAAATGCATATGAATTGTTCTTGTGCAAATTTTGGCCATTTCAGGTTTATAAACCATGCCAGTAATTTGCTGTTCTGCAAGGTGAAATCTGCACTGAACACACACACTAGTTACAGGATAGTAAGGTACAGGGTTTGAATATGAATGGGTTTTGAATTCTGTTATGAAGCAGAGATTTAAGAGAGTGAAAGAAATATGATGGACAAAACACGGAAGTGCTTTTTTATATTTTCTGAGGCACGCACTTACTTACTTTTTTTCCCCCCCTTTTCTTTCTTTCTTTCTTTCTTTTTTTCCCCGGGAGTGCTGACTGTGAGAATGTATAATTTATGTTTGATTTTAAAAACTGTTATTAAAATCATGTACAAAACCGTAAAGTAACATTGTTTTGCTGCTGCATTTGTATGTGTGCATCTAGATACAGGGTTATTAGAAATGATTGTCGGGGTTTTAACCACTTGTAATACACAATACACTTGAGATAGGCTACACATTCCACCTAATTTAAGTCAGAAGGTTTAATCTTCTCACTGTTGAAATTCAACTAGGAATTCATATTTTTATTTTATTTTTTCAAAATGTTGCTGTACTAGTCATAAGCCACTTCCAGTGGCTGATTTCAGCTGAAAGATAAATCATGTAAAATATTTGATATAAAGGTATTTAAAAAATTTGTGTTTCGGTTGGGGGCGGGGGGGCTGCCGGGCTGAACCCCCCCCCCCATTCGAACCCTATGTTTTAGAGTATTCTGATTGTGTAACTGGCTTTTGGGTTATGTTGTGCCCCTTACGTTTGGGCTATATTTTTTGCTTGTTCTCTGTTTAATGCCGAGATCTGCATTGCACTGATGGTGCAGTGTATTACTACTACTACTACTACTACTACATTGTAAAAAAAAAGAGGTAAAGGGCCAGCAGTCCCATTACAGGCCTGGACAGGCCCTGAGGGTTCCAGGAGGTTGAGGTTCCCCATATTTCAAGAAAATCGGCACATGAAGGTGGTAAGGTTGTCAGCCCTACCCACCGGCCGACTTTACCCCCAGGAAATATTCCTGGTACTCATTTCTGTTAGATGTTGAATCAACCCCAGGGCCATATTGCGTCCCGAAGGATTACGTCAATGAAAAATTCCAATGATGCCATCGGCTTATAGCGCAGTGCCTCAACCAAATGCGCCACCGCATACCCCATTATTACATTTACATTCTGTAATAGAAAATAGAAACCAATCCTTAGTGATTGGTGATTGGCGTAGGATGTTTTCTGGTATTTTTGTCCTTGCATTTTGAAGTGGCTTATGTAATAATGAAAGTGTATACACTGATATGTCATACAGGATAGGCAATGTGTGTATGACGTAACATGGCGGCACGTTAGTACAACCATTGTTGCAGTGGATAAGCAATAAGTACATATTCTGAGTATGTGTGTATAGCCTTAGCTATCCGGCGTGCAATGCGCTTGCTTCGTATTGCCATCTGTGGCGTATCCGGCTGTGCAATATTTTTACACATGTCAAACGGCACGAATTTCGAAAAAAATAGTACTGAACATAAAATGTACGTTTTGATTTTCTCTACGCCTTTGAAACATTTCTCATTCTAAGACGAAACGAGCGAGATATGATCACAAATTTATATTTGTTCTCATGTAAACTACCCGTTATTCTTGCCCGATTTTAATAAAGCTTGAATTTTTGGACAGATTGTCGAAAAATTCTAGAATATATTTCATGAAAATCCGTCCAGCCGGAGCCCAGTTGTTACAGACGTACAGAGAGACGTAACGAAGCCAATATTCGCTTCTCGAAATTTTGCGAACGTGCCTAAAAACCGGTTACCTGAAGTGGCCGAAATTCATCATTCTTGCTAGATGAATGCTGTATACATACATTCATACATATAAATGTATATATACATAGACACGCATAGCACTTTTTTTACAGTACACTTGTTGCGCACTGGTGAACGCTTTTCAAAAGTTGTGGATCAGTTCATTGTTTGTGGTGTTATCAATAACTATAATTTTACCTTTATCGGCAGGAACTATAATCAGATTATTGGATGGTAATTTCTGTTTTAGGCGTTTTAGAATCAACGACTGTCGTTTATGCAGATGACCCTGAGATTTATATGAACGGAATATCAAGTTTTTGTATAGTTGTGTCTAGTAATTTAATCGAATTTTTAGTCTCCACTGTGAGGTTGGCGAAATAAGAATGGGGAGGTATTTCGAGACTGTATTGAAAACCTTAATTTAATAGTGTTAATTCGTCCCCTGTGAAGGGCACAAAAGTTTTTCGCTCTTGCCTGGAGCGTTATTGGATTATATGTGAAAGTGTACTGATAATACTTGTTCGTTTGTTGGTATTCTCTATTAAATTCAACCTTGACTTCTTAATCTGAATATTGTACTTTCTTTAAAGTATTTTTCTAATGCGTATTGTGAAACTGATGGTCTTGTGCACGCCATAAGGTCACATGGGGGAGTGATGATACAGCGCCAACACCTCTGCAGTAGACCGAGTGAGCGGTGTGAGTGTCAGGACCCGGTCACTTTTCTGTCTGTGAAAGCGTCCACTAAGCTCCGCGGTGCATATTCAATACAAGACTGACTAACGGGCTTGGAGCGGGTTTGGACGCTTTGAAGAGAAGCTAAATCTGTTGCTCCTGCCGGCAGTCGTAACTAACAATATTTAATTAGCGTTAGAATTAGTGTTCAGAAGCATTTACTGTTGCGTTGCCAATCGCGAATGAGTGGTTCTGTGGTGTGTTTCGAGCACTGATTATGTTCGGTGAATCCCTTGGATCACTTCTTGGTCGACATCAAAGTGATAGTGCCCGGCACTGGTGTTAGAAGGACGGGGTAGCGTGCCTCTGATGTTCCCTTTTGGACTGAAAGTGCTGAATGGATTGGAAGGTGACGGCCTTAATCACTTCTATTTATCGCTAGTCTTAAGTCCCAGGATTTACAGAAAGCCTGTGACTGAATGTGTGATTTGAGAGCTTTCTTGCTGAGGTGCGGTGATGACAGCTAACTACTCAGAACTACGCCGTCTTCTTCTCTAAAGTTTAATTACAGGAGAGTGAAAGGTTGTAGGAAGATTGTGTCTTTTCCACTTTCTTAATCATCCATTTTACGTAGAATAGGGTGGGAATGTGTTGAAGATAAGGGAAGGGAATTAGAGCAAATGAACTGTCGTGTCTTAATGCTACCGATCTTGTTGAAATTCTTGATGTTTTACAAGTTAAAACGTTTTAATATATTATTGGGCTATAGTCCCAGAGGCACAGCCGTGAGTGTGAGAGTACGTGGACAGTTGGGAAGCAAGAAATGGAGGAATATTTTACACATATTCGGACACTCCAATCGATATACCAGTATTGGAATTTATTTTATCGCTGTTGCATGTTGTCATACACGTATATGACAGGGTTTTAAAATCATCGTGTAGAGCGTGAGTCTCCAAACTTGTTATGGCAAAGGGGCACACCCGTCATTGTGGGATAGTTCGCGGGTCGCACATGGAAAAATAAGAGTAAGGGGTAGGCATATACCTAACCACATAATTACTGTGTGCGTTTTATAGTATACCATGTACGCATAATTTAAAAATTTGGCCGCTGACCGCCTCATACTGGTACAACCTGACGGGCCGCGTATTGGAGACCCATGGTTTATCCTGATTGATCTTTAAATTTTAATCTTGATCCTGTGGATGTTGGTTGTGCCCTCGATGCAGCCAGGAAGATTGTAATATTAGTCACGATACGGTGGTTATTAAGGCGAAATGCACCGCGTTTCGAGACGAATGAAGATAAAAGTCTCGGAAAGCATGCGCCATATAGTCCGCTAGGTTAATTTTATTTATTTTCATGGAACGGATGTAACTCAGAAAACTCTCCACATTGGTGGTGGCCCACAAATAGAATTCACTTTTCGTCCTACTCTGATTCCATGGAGTACAGTCTTTATAGAAGCTGGTAGTTGCCCAGGTGATCAATATTTAGTGTCTGTTTTGCAACCCGAAATTTCGTTATCTTTTATCTAATAATCCTTGATTTGGTTAGCCTAATAATACTCTGTAACGAGTAAAAGCTATGAATCTCTTTATGCTGTGAACCCATTGTCCAAACTTCTGTTCCTTTCTCTCTCTCAGGACCAGATGTTTTCAGACTCCTTCAATCTACGCACTTTCCTTGGAGTAAGAGAAAGAGTTTCACAAAAAAAGAAATACATTGCGGTTCTGTGATTTCACTTCTTTGTTTTACACTCATGAGACGGGCAGGTAAAAGATTTGAAATTGAATTGTAGAATTGAATTTCCTGAATTTAGTTTGCGCCCGAGTTCTTTGCGTAACTTTGAGTTGTTTTCGTTAGAATTCTAGTAGCGTATAGAGGCAGTGGAAATAAAGCTTTACTCATGCTTAGCATTGGCATTGTGTGGAGATGAGTGGCTAACTTCACACGCCGGTCGCCTAACCGCTGGGAAATACTTCCTGGTATCCCTTAAACAGGACGCAGGGTGGGCCTTACAGGTGGTCTTGACGTTTTAGAGGAGAAAAATAAATTCTGGTCCCTGCCAGTATTCGAATTCCGGATCGTCCAGCTCTTAGCGTAGTCAGTACACGACGACGCTATTGGGCTCCGAAATGGCCGTAGCACAAACGAGTAATAATAGGGACGGAAAAGAAATATCAGAGAAAGGGAGGAGGGAGACGAAGTTCCAGAAGCTAGAAGAGCATTTCCATTGAATTTTGAACAAATATTGCGCTAGTAATTTTGATAAACAATGTAGTTATTCAGCTGTGGTGACTGAAAAACCAGTAATCAGTGGACCACTGGAAAATTGATATAGATAGATAGATAGATAGATAGATAGATAGATAGATAGATAGATAGATAGATAGATAGATAGATAGATAGATAGATAGATAGATAGATAGATAGATAG
>Ga0123355_10009602_pt1 | contig 14742 bp, 5 predicted proteins | sample TergutEmb28metaG_3_FD_89872 | JGI IMG/M metagenome (GOLD analysis project Ga0123355, IMG submission 89872) | Embiratermes neotenicus P1 segment gut microbial communities from Petit-Saut dam, French Guiana - Emb289 P1 | ecosystem: Host-associated > Arthropoda: Insects > Digestive system > Gut ...
ATACCCACAAATATTCTATATATATGTTTTTTACTGGGATCTTTTACAAAAATATTTCTATATTTTCAAAAAACTGTCTATATGTGAGAGACATAGAATATAGATATATATATATATATATATATATATATATATATATATATATAGGAATGGGTATTTATTCCCGTTATGTAGAAGTACAACTTTTAAGCTAAGTTGTAAAGAGTCAATAAAAAACGCCACGCAGTTGGATCGTGTTGGTATCCAAGAGCCCCTGTAACAGAGCAAATATCGTTACAAAGTAACAAATCGTTTTCTTGAGAGAAAAATTCTTTGAATTCGTTTTGGCCATTTCGAAAGAAACACATTTCATTTCTTGGCGGAGAAGATTCCACCTTTTGTTCTGGAACTTGAGAGTTCTTCTTGTTTTTTAGACAATTTCAAATCACGGACAAGGTCATTAAGATCTCCTTGCGTCAGTAAATGGAGTTGAGATGAGGGACAACTTGCTTCAAATGATGTCAGACCTCAGTCAACATAGTCCCCTTTTTGCTGTCCTTGATATTCATCAAAATTAGAGTTGTCATTGCTAAAAGTCACATTTTCCGGAGGCTTTGGTACAGGCAACTCTTGACTGTATGGGACAGTTCTCAATACAGATGGGAGATCTGGATATTTCGCTGCATGTTTGAATTTGAAGGTGATCCCTATTATGTTTGTTAAAGAAAAGAAACAATCGGATGAGTGGTGTTATGGTTCCCTCCAAACCTTGGAGAGGCAAACGGCACATGGCGTGAACCATCTACCCATCGCGTGAGAAGCCTCACACGTGTTATGCGACAAATATGAAGGGCCCAACCTTTACCTTGGTCACCCACTTAACACCCAAAATAAAGATCATAACGTTTATTAATGAACGGGGTAAAATTTCCCCTCTGAAATTTGAAGATCAGTTCATCACACACGTGACAGGTGTCAGGTTGATTTAAACACTTCCTTGGAATGATGAAAATGTAACAAAGGAAAACCTTCTACACAAAACACTTCACTTAAAAGAACACACAACACTTGCAACTTATCACAGCGCAGTCCGGCGCGTCACTCACCAGCATTGCAGTGTTCCTGAAGCACAACTTACAGTTATTCTCAGGTCCCAACGTGTCAGTACATGTCTGAGCTTGCACAGTCTGTCTGTCTGTCTGTCTGTCTGTCTGTCTGTGATTGGGCTCACATGCCTCCTATCTTTGTTATGATTAAGTTTGCATGCTTACATTATGTATAAAGTGCTTCAGCTATATTTATAACATTCTAGTAGCCAACAGAAAACTTGATTCGCTAAAAATGCATTTTGAAAATTTAAAACATATATTATGTCACACAAAAGCGTTGGGTGTTAAAGCAGTTCTAATAAGCTGCTTGAATTCAGCTTGGAAAAATACGCAAGAAACACAAATTATTTTTCTTCTGATAAAAATTTGCTTTATCAGTGTAATTTGACGTATTGAAGGCGTAATTGGATAATTGATAAGTGAATAATTCGAAGTTTCATGAACTGCAAATACTTCCTTTTAGAATTTATTAATTGCATTTACACGCTACTGGCAAATAGCGGTTTAGTTCTATTTACTGTTTTTAAAATATACAGTCTTAGATGTTTTCTTGTTGGATTAATTTTCATGACGCCAATTAAAGTAACGCGTTTGACGTTCAGGTGGCCGTGCATCCTGATAAATTCTTATAATAAAACCAACAAGATGCACTAATTTCTCAAATTTATTTTTGGAATAAAGCTCTACATGTTTCGGACAGTTCCTCTGTCCATCATCAGGAGTTTTTCACTGTACGCACAGCAATGGTATATGTCATTAAAGTTTGCTGGCAAACCTGTATGTTTTTATGCAACAGAATTTGGCGGGTGAGTATAAACTTTCGTCCCATATTTGCCGAGTATGTCCCATACTGTCTACTGAGTTCATATCTGCTTCATTATGTTCGTCGTGGTTTTTTTTTTTTTTACTTGTCACAAAATGTTGTGGTTACCAATGCCAGGATAACGTGATAGGGTTATGAGCAACTAGTACAAGAAATTAATTCTGTAAACCTCAACATTGACTCTCTGTAGTCTGAGAGAGATCTGTTAGGGGACCAGGCGTAGATAGGATAATACTGAAATGGATCTTAACAGAAGACGATGTAATGGTGTAGACTGGATTTATCTGGCTGTGGATAGACTGTTTGAACGTAGGGTGGGAAGTCTTTAGTAACTGAAGGGTTGTCAGTGTCTGGAGGCTGAGGGAGCTCTGTATTATTGCAGAAAGTGTTATCACAACAAAGAAATTGTTCCGTGATACGAAGGATGTCTTTGTAAGCCACACTTTCCGTTTAATGTTATTATCACGCACTAAAATATTGTTTTTTTTTACGAGGCAAGTATTGCAGAAGTACATGCAAAATGATAAATTTCGCTAGGTGTGCTTCAAAGTCCGTCTGGATGCTGCCCCTGCCAGGAATCAAACCCTGGTTCCTAACTGGTTTATCCCCTAGCCAGGTCGCGGTACTGACTGAGCTATAATATTAGGATTGCGAATTGTAAAATTAATGTAGTGTGAGGTTGAGATTGTCATGGCCTTGTGAGTATCAACACTTGATTTGATTTGGGCCGGGGAGGAAAATAAAAGAGGAGCAAAATTGAATAAGAAACCTCTCTCGAAGCGTTTGGTCCCGGACGTAATTCAATCTTAGTCTTCAGTATTGGAGAGAAAGAGAGACTCCTGGCGGCGTGGTGTCCTACAGATGATACTGCTACAGTAATGATATATTGTACGATGCATTAAGCCGATATTATTGCTAGATGCTTTGGAATTATATTAAAACGATAACTGGGCAAATCCGACTTTATCACTTGCCATTTTCATTTATCAGAATGGTTGTGAATGTCCATTAGTACAAACTCCGGCTGCTGGTAATATGTTTACTGCAGTTAATTGGTTACGTGACATAGGAAAAGTGATGGGAACGGAAAGTTAGACCTGTTGGGGGGGAAGGTGGATACAGAAAGAGAAGGGTAGAGAGTGAATGAAATGAGCAGTGGTGTTGCGTCAGCAGCAGCAACAAGTGTCCTGGAAGTAGGCCACACTGTGGCACATCACAGCAGACTTTGACTGTCGAATTTGTTGGACCGTGACGTAGCTGGGGCTGTTACTGCACGAGGCTGCAAAGCTTCCCATAACTTTAGCTTCGTCAGATTTAAGGCGCGTTTTAAGGCCCGTCGTATAGGAGAAATAGTCCTCGGACGAGATGGAATTAAGTGAAAGGCCCATTATTATTGCTAGAGTTTTGTGAACTATATCGGTACATTATAGCATGCTAGTTTTAAGTATATTGACACCATTATTACTAATGATACTATTTATAACATATCCTTAGCATAAGAATAGTAACCTACTTTGACATATGTACATAAACTACTAATGATAATTCACTCACAACAGCCCTAGGTCATGGTACCCACTATTGAAACAACGAGATCTCCATCCCCCTGTTCCCCCCACCCAACCCCCAACACCTTAAAAGAACACCCCACACCTTGTATAGCTGCTCTGTAAGTTAAATCGCAACCTGAAGATGGCCAACATATAGGGCCGAAAAATGTAGTTGTATACCTACTGTACTACTAAGTGAAATATAGTTGTGTTCAATTGAATGTGTATTAAACAAAAATTCTTTGTTATCACTCGCGAAGTTAGCTGCGAGGGTGAAGGTAAAGGTATAGTTCACCTTATAACCTGCCATGAAGGCATAGAGGGAGCGCAGAGGTATAGCTACACTATATTGGGGTGGTTGTTGAAGGCCACGCTCCAGCCGTTTTACCCCCGGAATTGACCCTATACCACTTGTATAGGAGCCTGGATGGGCTCAGTGTCGGTCTGGGCTGATGCGGAATAATCTCGCACCTCACTGGGATTGGATCCCGCACCGTCCAGGTTTCGCGATCACACTCAGACACACCACACTTGGTAAGAATCCTCTGGACGAGTGATCCGCCCATCACAGAGAACTGTATGTGACAACACACAATACAAAACACAGATATGCATGCCCCTGACGGGACTCGAACCCGCAATCCCAGCAAGCGATCGGCCGCAGAACTACGCTGGGATCGGCAGTGGCAATTCGTGTGGTAATTTTATTTTGAGATCGACTTTTTGAAGGAAAGTGGGTAAAGATACGTCATCATGGTAAATAAAAGATACGGGAAACTCAGGCTATAACTTAGACATCTCTTTCTGCTGCTCATATTGTTAACGAATTAAAGGACAAGTAACATCTTGATAGTGCAGAATGGCGGCCGCTACATACGTAACATATTTCTATCTGCACTAAAGTAACTTCAAGGTAAATTGTTTTCCCTTTGGCGCTGCAGCCCAACGCGGGCCATGGCCTCCTCAGTCATGAGGTTTCTAGATCACTCACAACGACGTACCACATTTTTTGTTTATGTTTTGCTGACCGTGCATCTCAGTATAATCTTGGTAATTAACGAACTTAATGTACAAATTCTTGTTTTATAATAAGTTTATTATATGTCTCTACATGTTTCGAGCACTATGTACTCATCATCAGGAGGTCAAAATTGTATTATACAGCATCTGGTATCATCACACCTGTAGGTGGCCGTCCGGTGCACAGGTTGAGAGAGGACGCCTGTGCACGGGACGGCCACCTACAGGCGTGATCATACCAGATGCTGTATAATACAATTTTGACCTCCTGATGATGAGTACATAGTGCTCGAAACATGTAGAGGCATATAATAAACTTATTATAAAACAATATTTTGTGCATTAAGTTGGTTAATTACTAACATTAAGTACCACAGTTGGTAGAACTCCTCTAGACGAGTGATCAGCTCGTCGCAGAGACCTGTACGTGAAACACACAACCTTCACAAGAGACACGCATCAATGCCCCCGGTGGGAGTCGAACCCACAGTCTCAACATGCGAGCGGCCACAGACCTACGCCTTAGACCGCGCGGTCACTGGGATCGGTTGAAGGTAAAGTAGTCATGTCAAATGGTACAGAACACATCGCGAAGTTTCATACACATTTACCTCCATAGGCCTGCAACCATCCACACATCCACGCAATGTGACGCACTCATTCTGCAGGAATATACCTTACAACACCGATATATATATATATATATATATATATATATATATATATGTTTTCTAGCTCTCCCATAGATTTTTAATTCACCCGCAACTACCGCTTGTAGAATTAATCTCATTCAAGGATTTTTGATGAATGCACTTAGACAGGATGGTTAGGAAGACTAGTATGCAGTATAGCAGAGAACACATTGCGGAAGTGTGTGTGTGTGTGTGTGTGTGTGTCTTTTACTTTCCTCCGCTGCTGTTCTGTACCAAAACCTTAAGGGAAGGTACCTCAAAGCCCTACTTTCAAGGGAGCCTGCGTGACCATTTTGCACGGCAGCGATCTGTGTCGGGCAATTGCATTAGCAGTTAAACACAGGAGAGGAGTTCTGGTCAGGGAGAACAGAAATTTGGTCGTTGCACGCTGGTTACAGTAGATGCCCCTAGAATTAGTTTATAAGAGCCCCTCCGCGTCTTGTATTATACATAGGTCATTTCAAAAGTTCTGCACACTGCGCTTGCGCGGCCGGTAGGATGATGCAATCATTCTGATTTTCGCAACAGTTGTGAGCCAGGCTTCAGTGAAGAACAATGTGTGCGTATTGGCAGGCAACCTGGTCCCTGTTCTGCAAAACGGAACCTTGAAATGGAAGAAGAAACTGACTGACTGGAGTCAGATCTCGCGCACTGACCAGCGATCATACATTAACGCGCGGCCTCATGCCTCAGGTGCAGTATCGGAAATTTTGGAAAAGTATGGGTGGCAAGTGCCTTCCCCACCCGCCGTACAGTTCTGACATGAGCCCACCAGCCTTTGACTTGTTCCCAAAATTGAAGAAACCACTCCGTGGGAAACGCTTCAGAAGCATTGAGGAGGCGTCTAATGAGGTGGCCCGAGTAATCAGACGCATCAACAACGAAGGCGTCCTGACAGGAATACAAGACTTGCCCAAACGTTTGACCACTGTGATAAAACACAATGGAGCTTACATTGAAGGCCTGTAAATATATTTTGTAAAATAAATTCATTTTTAAAGATAAAACGTACAGTGTGCAGAACTTTTGAAGTGACCCACATATGTATCGAATTTTTTTCGGGATGTAACAACTCTATAGAGGCGAGTCCTGTTTGAGAATCTGATAGCCACTCAGCTAGTTAGAAATTTATCCTATCCACTTTGTAGAACCGGAAGGGTGGTTGTCATAATTACAAGATTTTTCCATTGGTTCGTATTGTGAGCTAGATATAGCAGACTCTGTCACATATTAAAGGTCAAGTTTAATATTATCCTATCATGTACATCTGTACATCACTAAGGGGCCACTTCTTGCCAGGTTTTTCTACAAAACTGTATCCAATTTCTCGTGTCTTGAATGCGTGCTACGTGCCCAGCCAGTCTCACGTAATTCATTGCCACGGTAATATTTTATGCGGATTGTAATTTATAAACAGTGTCATCACGCTGTATTTTACAGCCCCCTGTTGTTTGCTGTCTCTTGGGGCCGACTGGTCTTATCACCCTCTTTCCGAACTTGTCAGTATGTCAGCTCAAATGATAACATGAATGCTTGATGGGGAAAATTGGTGTAATTGATGTAGCAGATAGTGTTTATTGATGGCTACCACATGTAAGGTGCTGCAGTTCCCACGGCACAATCATCTGAATCTATACTTGAGTCAACGAGAGAACGAACTCAGCTAGTGGGTGTGAAAGTGGACATCTCTTCGGCCACTGTGCATGTACTGCCCACCTTGCCTCCGTCGCCTTCTCGTTTTTCCCTTCGCCTGAACGCAATAACCCCACAAATCCAGAATATTTAACCCACTGACGTACACGTCTGAGACTTCTGCTTTTAGTATTTTGTACGTGTATGACAGCAGCGAAGTGTCAGCGTATGGGCATTGAAATCGTACCAAAATGGAACACAAGTATGCGAAATGTTATTAACGCATCAACATAAGCCTTTTACATTCGACTTCCGTTTAGTCGCCTTAATGGGCTTTTGTTGGTGGTGGTGGTTGTTGTTGTTGGTGGTGGTGGTGGTGGTTGGTGGTCGTGGTGGTGGTTGTTGTTGGTGGTGGTGGTGGTGGTGGTTGGTGGTGGTGGTTATTGTTGTTGTTGTTGGTTGTTGTTGTTGGTGGTGGTGGTTGTTTTTGGTGGTGGTGGTGGTGGTGGTGGTGGTGGTGGTGGTGGTGGTGGTGGTGGTGGTGTTGGTGTTGGTGTTGGTGTTGCCGCCGCTGCTGGTGCTGCTGTAGGAAACTGAAATGCACGGGTTATGGAATAGCGTTGAAATGTATTTTAAGACAGTACATATAAAATTGTCTGTCAGTTTATTTTAGTTTACATGCAAAGTGATAGTTGAAAATACCTCTACAGAAGTTTCACGACTTGATGTTGTCAGCGTAAGAAACCTGTACGAAATTTGCGCCATAATTCTTTGTGGGTTATTTTTAAATATTTCAAATGATTACACACCAGAGTTTTGATTAGTGTCTGTGACACACCATTAGTGTCTGTGACACACCATTGGGTTGGAAGTTTGAATTTCAGTTTTATTCCAATTTTTTGTACCTTTAAATTTCTTTTTGTAACTCCATTTTTCTTTGAACTGTATATTACTTTCGTTATTACTGTAGCTCTTGTTCCATGTGACAGTAACAACCCGAAATGAGAATGTTATCAAAACAGTATAAAGCGCTGGGTCAAGTGGTGTTTGCAGTCGTTTACTCTGCTTTCTGAGTCAAACTCGTGTTTATATATATATATATATATATATATTTTCGCGGTAAGTTAGTATGTTCTTGTAATGCTTTATTACTATTTGCTGTGGACTGTTTTTACTTTCTGTTTAACTTCATGCTTCGACTGTCGCTGCGATCTAGACGAACCACCAAAGAGTACGCTTTTTAATATACGTACCTTCTACTCAAAAGTCCAGTCGCTCAGGTATACAGTAAACATTGCGCCAAGGTTTTATTCATTACTAATTTTGAGTAGAAGCTGACACCAAACAAGTGAACATGCGTACGTGGTTGCGACTTTCATATATACATACTTGGAACTATGGAGTGAAAGGGAGCCAGGAAGTACCTCTGGTAGGCATTTCCGAATACGGAAATGGTAAACAAAAAATATTAATTGCTTACAAAACTTAGTACTTTTTATCCGTGTAGTTGTGTTCCGTGTTGTGCTTGCTTGCGCTGTGTGATAAGTATTAAACTGTTTTTTGACACGATTTGTACACAGTACTTGATTGGACTCTGGCCAAAAGAAGTGAAGAAATAAAATAGGCAATTTTAATTGCAAGCTGTGAAAGGAAGGGACCAGATTCGAGACTGGGGTATAATTGAAAGAATAATATTAAAATGTATTTGGAAAAATAAAATATGATGATATGAACTTTATGTTTGTGGCCCAGGACAGAGTCTAGCGGAGGGACCGTTTGAATGCTGTAATAAACGTTCGGTTTCTACAAAAGGCGGGGAAATTCGTAACCAGCTGTTTGAGTGTTAGCTTATGAATGGGGATGTTTGTCCGAGAAGTTGCTCCCCCGGGTTACTGAATACGGCACCTGTCATATCATGAGAAGAGTCGTGTTTCCTGTCAATAAAAGTCAATTCTGTTTCAAACGTCCGTAACGTTATTTGCTTTACACGCAATTCATCCTCATATCTGTCACCTTACGTTGTACTTCCTCAATTTGCATTGGTTTCGTTATCGTGTATGATTATGAGATCTTTGTACTAGATACTCTGCACGATCACCCTTTGTAACTTTGTTGTCCCGACGCGCTCAGTCTGGTAGGTGATCCTCTTAGGAGGAGCGGGTGAGGTTCACCGAGTCACATAGTGTTAATTATTTCTTTTTTACTTGTTGTTTTATTTACTCAATTTATTCTTGATACAAAATAATGGAACGCTATATCCAGTAAAACAACTGGATCATTTCTAGGAAACTGACACAGTCACTTCTCTGTACTCTCACTTACACCACACTCGTACGCGACTGAATTCGCACTGGATTGCTAGCGTCCGTTGTCCGCTGCTAACGTTTTCTCATTTAAATCTCTCTCCTCCTACCTGTCACTAACGGTCCTGAATATACGTTGTCAGATTAACTTACAACGCATGTCATGAACCGTCCGTAACTGACGCCAGCAATCCCAATAAACAACTGTACTAAAATGATCGGCTACAGTACATTAAACGAAACTGTTCAGTAGATAAACCAAAAACCGTCTTCTCAACGGGTTTTGATTTATCTATTAACTAGGAACGCGAGAACACAACGGGCTGTCTAACTTTAAAATTAAAACGAAATTAAACCGGGGAGTTGGAGTTCGGTCCTCTGTCCATGCAAAATTGTTACTCGGATTTTATTATTAACCTTTTGGTGCCGGAATTATTTTTTTAAATTTTAGCACATTCTGTATATAAAATGTGAATAAAACAGGAACCAAATATGTTAGAATTATGAAACAAACTGCATTTTGAAGGGAAAAAACGGAGAGTATATACCATGTTTAAAATAGTCAGTACCTGTATTTGTTGAATAAATATATAAAATGCAACGTTTAGAGGTTAGCGGTGCGGTACGACCAATATAGTGGTCGTTAGGCGTCAAAAGGTTAAAGGTTCCACGCTAAAAAAAATAGTTGATAGTCGAATAGTTTAGGTGTGTAAGTATTAAGTGGGCCTGTGACTCTGGTTTACACAGAACTTGCCGAATAAGATGGCTCAATCGCTAACGCGTTTGAGTCGCATTTCGGGAGGTCCCAGGTTCGAATATGGGCCGGGAAACCAAATGGCCTGACTGATTTTTTTTTGTCATTATTACTTCATGCAAATTCCGTAGTAGTTTCTCTAGTAAGGCCACAATATGCTTAGCAATTGTCTGTTCTCTCTTGTTCTTCCACCCGGCCTTACGCAAACGCAGGGGCTTACAGCGTCGTTAAATAAAGAATAAATGAATATATTGAACTGAAAAGAAGACTGACGTATAATATTTGACCTTTACCTCGCAGACAACAGTGTATGCCTTATGACGTATATGGGAGATGATATTAAAATGGATCTTCAAGAAGTGGGACGGTGAGGCATGGACTGGGGTGCTGTTGCTGATGACAGGGACACGTGGCAGGCGCTTGTCAATGCGGTAATGAACCTTCGGGTTCCATAAAATGCAGGGAATTTCTTGACTAGTTGAGGACTCGTTAGCTTCTCATGAACGACTCTGCTCCATGGAGTTGGTTTATCTTTCTAATGAAGCTAACTTGGCTAATGGACGTTAAGGGAGAATATTGTTTACTCTGAGAAGCGATTAGAATTAACAAGATCTGGACGGGGGAAATGTCGAACTTTGTATTGACGTCACAAAAGGATGACGTGTGTTGTTACTGATGTCTCTTTAAGGGTTACAGTCACCTTTATCATTTTTCCAAAAATTGTTCGTCAAACAAACATTTTATACGTAAAGAAACACAGATCTTGTTAAGATCGACTGCTTTTATTAGACACTTTTTTCCCCAGCAAGGCGCAAGTTAAAGAAGCTGATAGCCATTATTTATCACCAGGGTTTGCTTTCACAGGGCCATGCATCGTGATATATTTCTGCAGTAAAACCAACCAGATGCACCTATGTCTCAAATTTATTTTATTTTGGAATGACACTCTACATGTTTCGGACGGTCTTTCCATCCATCGTCAGGAGTTCAAGACTGTGCATACTGCATCAGGCATTTGTCAGATATTGCTGTCTGCTTGCCAGCAAGTCAAACAGATACTGCTGTCTGCTCACTAGCAAGCAGTCCGCAGTATCTGTTTGACATATGCCTGTTACTGTATGTACTGTCGTGAAATCCTGATGATGGACCGGAAAGACCGTACGAAACATGTAGAATGTCATTCCAAAATAAATTTGAGACACTGATGCATCTGGCTGGTTTTACTATAGTAATTTATCACCAGGGGTTCACAGATCTCGGTCGCCAGTTCGCCATGACGACTTAATTATGTACCGTGGCGAGTAGTATGAAACATTACACGCTTCTAGCATTTAGAATATTGAGGTGGCGTGTAGATTTTTGGAAAATTTGAGTACCCCTGTTTTGTTATTGTGTAGTGTTGTGTGAACGGTTAAGCTTTACAACAATAGATTTGTGTCCGAAATGTACGGACATCAGAGCCAGTGCGATATACAATACCACGTTTCCACTCCCATTTTCGTACAGTAATTACTGTTCAGTTTGTTTACACTCCCTGAAATAATGTCGGAGATATATATATAAAACAAACGGCCGGCGTGGTGAAAGTAGTGTTCTGCTGCATGGGCAATCTGCCCCACAGGGAAGCAGCGGTTCAATATGACGCAACAGCCTCTCTTTATTACCGTCCGAGTGCATGTATACAGAAGACTTTAAATAAATAAATAGTGTATCAGGTCCTTTTTGTTCGTTTCATTTACCGTAAGTCCGCCCCTTTGGCGGACATAGGATTTAAACGGGCAACTGTCGCTTTAAACCAGACACAACCATTTAATTGTTTCGGGTTATATGTCGGCATTAAGACTGTCTGCATTCCCGTAGTATTAACCTTACGAAGATCGACGTTACTCAGAATTGTGTAAACTTCAGTTCGTAACTCACAGAGAACGCACTTGACGTCCGTTGTAAATGTTCAGATAAATAATCTGCATTTGTTGTGAGAATCACACGTAACATGAATTGTTTGGCAAAATGCAAAGCTGCGTACTGCACAGCAGGTGGTACACGTAGCTACCACGAGGTGTCCAGATACACATGTGACTAGGTGCGAGAAAGTGAATTCACTTCAGACGCGTTCTATAATAGTCTAGTGAAGGTAAAGGTCGCCCCGTAACATGCCAATGGAGACAGGGAGGGGGGAAGTAGGTGTGTGGCTATACTCAGGCTTAATATCGGCTGTGTCTGGGGGTGGGTGGTCAGCATCACGCCCCGGCCTCTTGGATTCCGGCAAAAGAGCCACTGTACGTAATGTAGAGGAGGGTGGGTGAGCCCCAAGGCTGGTGTGGAGAGTTATGGAGGAGAGGCAGTCGTTACCTCGAGGGGGTTCGAACCCCCAACACTTTATCCTACAACGAGTCGGTAACAATGTAGTGCCGAGCTTGAAGAACGTGTGTCCCTACCTCCACTCCGCAGTAGGTTTACGGCATAGTGCCTAATTAAGCATGAGGCTCTGAATTCTTTTCGCTGTAATACGTAACTGCCCATTCGCTTCGCTGCGTGCCCTGTTGTTGGTCTGTGCAGGCAGTTAACCCGATTTGAGTGCTGTTTTGATTATAATTGGCAGTTCGCGTATGACAGAATGGCGAGGACCGGAGGAGTAGAATTAGAAACTAGAGCTCGTTATTACGATTCGATTTTGCTGTGTTAGCAGGTTAAAAACGGCGTCCACCGTTTCTTGCTTTAAGCGTTTGTATGAGGACATGTCAGCACTTGGCAAAGACACGTCTTCATTTACAAAGGAAGCCTCAATGCCATGACAGAGTCTTAGAACGTCAAATCTTTCCATGTATATGATGCTCGCCTACAAACAGGCTTACGTAATCGCTTAATTTGCACCGTATGTTAACAGGCAATCAATTCTATTTCGATGCCAGGTATTCGTTTAGTCTTTTCCGATGTCACAGCGTCCTCTTGGCTGTGCTGTAGCTCCATCCTTCTGTCGCAGATTATTTATCAAATGGTGTCTGTATGTATGTTTTGTTTTGTCCTGATTGTACTTACGTATCTTCAGCTGTTTATCTGTATCCTAATTAATATGGTCTATTCTGGTGCCCCATGGCGCGGCAGCCTCTAATGGGCCAGAGCCTCCTCATTATCGAGTCTTCATGATCTCACTCAGACACACCAAACTCCTCTGGACGAGTGATCAGCCCGACGCAGAGACCATTTCCCGCAACACACACCACCCACAAAATAAAAACATTCATGCTGCCAGCGGGATTCAAACCCACATCGCCAGCAGGCGAGCGGCCGCAGAACCACGCCTTAGACCGCGCGGCCACTGGGATCGGCATTGCGGCCGTCAAGCTGTCCAAAATATATCAGATTGGATTCTAGTCCAGTTCACGACAACATGTCCTGCAACTTCATGTTAAATTCCAAGTATTCTGAAGTTGTCTGTCCGTCTGACTGTATGTGGTTGGAACATACATGTGCCCACCACATGATGACGACATAAAAGTTATGTTAAGAGAGCCATTGGTTTGTACATCTTAGTTTTAAAACGCAGTCTGTTTAGTGATTGGTGAAACGACTCCCTTCCCTCGAACCCATCCATCTTTGGAATAGCACTGCAAAATTATGTGAATTTCGTTATTTTTTTCGAATGTCATGTACACGACAGGCTACGGCCTTTCTGCAGCCAAAGTAATATCCAGTTACGTTGGTACTGAGAGCAATAACCCATTGTGCACTGGACGCATTGCACTCCAATTAAGCCTTTTGACTTCATCATAAGTAGCGTTAATTTAAATATATTCGAACTCGGTTATAACGTCTTGAAGGGGACTGAATATTTCGTGTTGTTATAACGAGTGCTGTTGTAAGCGGGAAGTGTAATGTTATGCGTAACAGTGAGGAATTAATTGGTACCACATAATACGTATCTGACGTTATAAACGAGGTGTCGCGTATATCGATGTTGTTATAACCGGGTTAGACTGTAATGCGGTAATAATGACATCTAACAGCATTACGCTATTCTGGTTGTGGCACCGTGTAGTTTGGTAGATAACGTTTCGCAGCAACCTGTTGTCTCCATCTTCCGAGTGGCTGAACTGTCGTAAGAGCCAGTAGTCCACTGTGATTGTCTTAACCCTTTGGAGGCTCACTGAGGACAGACGGACGTATTAGTAGTAGAAAAGTAGATGAAAGAGAAAGTCATGACAGAAAGAAGAGGCACTTTATTTCCGGGGGAGGAGGGGGGAATGAGCATCAGTTTGTTCGCAAGTATCCAGACTTCGCCCGCTCGTCCTTGCCGCGATAAACGTGACATAAAAATGAAGATGTAATTAGAATGGTGAGAATTAGTGGCCTGCAGTAAGGATCGCGGAATTTTGTTCACTGGGTAATGTTAAAATGCGTAACTTTGTAATTTAAACTGGTCGTATTTAGAGCAAGGGATTTGTGATGATTTTAAATCAGGAGGGCTACATAAGAAACATGCATTGGCAGTTTGGAACTGGGGAACCATTTCCGCATTTGATTGGAGACCGGGTAAAACATTTGAAAAAGATGTTCATCCCATTAACTTATGAAGCTTTCTTTAGTTCTTACCTCACAGAAAACACATTCCATATCCATTACAACGACTAGGTTAATGATAACTATACACTATACACCAACAAAATGTACCTTTTATGAATCAATATTTTAATTGGGGAAAAACAATTACAAGTAACTGTACTCAGTACTCTTTTACTTGGGTGTTTTTACCCTTTTTACATGTTGTATTCTAATTTGTCTCGTGTGTATTGTTGTAGTTGTCTTGTGTGTGTTGTTATCTTATGTGTATTTGTTGTACTGTGTGGGCATTGCTTTTTTTTTTTTACTTTAGATGCTGG
>Ga0123355_10009603_pt1 | contig 14742 bp, 8 predicted proteins | sample TergutEmb28metaG_3_FD_89872 | JGI IMG/M metagenome (GOLD analysis project Ga0123355, IMG submission 89872) | Embiratermes neotenicus P1 segment gut microbial communities from Petit-Saut dam, French Guiana - Emb289 P1 | ecosystem: Host-associated > Arthropoda: Insects > Digestive system > Gut ...
AGTCCATATACACACATCCCACCTCCTGGAGATCCGTTCTAATATTATCCGCCCATCTACGCCTAGGTCTCCCCAGTGGTCTCCTTCCCTCCGGTTTCCCCACCAAGACCCTATACACCCCCTTTCCTCACCCATACGCGCCATATGCCCAGCCCATCTCATTCTTCTCGATTTTATCACCCGCAAAATATTGGGTGAGGAGCACAAGTCATTCATCTCCTCGTTAAGCAATCTCCTCCATTCCCCCGTTACCTCGTCCCTCCTAGGTCCAAATATTCTCCTCAACACCATGTTCTCAAACACCCTCAGCTTCCTTTCCTCCCGCAGTGTCATCGACCAAGTTTCACACCCATAAAAAACAACAGGCAAAATTACATTTCTCTATATTAATTAATTACCCAACTGCGTTCTTAAATTTAGAGCATCGTTACACCAATTACAGTCAGAAACGCGAGTCTACAAAAATGTGAATAATTGATTTGGGCATATGTAAAAAGTATGGTAATAATGACGGCACGAAATTCACAAAGGAGGAACAAAACCAGCATTGATATCTTTGGCCCCGTCCGCAACACCTTCAGCATGTGGTTTTGGATTTAAAGAAGGAGAGGTTGACAGAACATTCGGAAAAATTACGTGATCAGAGAATTTATAACTTTCTATTTGTCCATTTGGAAATCCTGTCGGTATTTTATCCTCTACGAAATCCAAAGATTCTGAATTCCGTCTGTACTCCGTGTATACGCACAGACAGATCCTCTGTAACCCTGTCCTGAACAACGATATGTCAAAATAAGTAGATAAACTTTCGTGACTAAAGCTTCTATAAACTTGTCCGCATTCGAATTAACGTCATTGCCGTTTGCAGTTGGCGGGATCCTTAAGGGCAACACCCGGCGACGAAGTTGTCTTTCGCTGCGAGCACAGTTTTTTGGTGCTCTTGTAACTGCGAATTCTTTTGTTTTATTGCTGTTTACATCTTCAAAATTCACTTAATCTTTATCAGGAACTTCGCTAAAGTATGAAAAGACGTTACAGAGAATTGTATAAATGGCCCGAGCGTGTAATTTCAAAAGATTCAAAGACATCTTTCCCACAGACAATGAAGAGAACCTGAAACTGGTCAGGTCAGTTTCGATGTCCTGGAGCACAAGAGCACATATGTTTATTGTTTCTTAACTTGATGCATCCAATTGTGTTGGACATATAAATAAAAAGCAGGCTGACAAACATCAAACACAACTTTATAAATTAATGGTTCAGTCAGCCTAGAATATTTTTATATTTGCATATTTTGGGGCGAGACATTTCTGAAGACATCGTTGGTTAAAGAAAATATTTGCATCGCATATAAATTTGATGTTTATGTGACGGTGCATCATTGATGCAATAATTTAAACAGCCAACTAGATGCAACAATAATAATTTTATTAATAATTTTAAACAGCTCAACATGTTTCGGGCGATAATTTCGCCCATCCTCAGGAGCACTAGACTGCGTTTACAGCATTGTTGGTGCATTATACCACAAGCTGTAAACACAGTCTAGTGTTCTTGAGGATGGGCGAAATTATCGCCCGAAACATGTTGAGCTGATTAAAATTATTATTTTTGTATCTAGTTGGTTGTTTGTGTTACTGTACTTGCACTGCAGTTGAGTAACTTCCTTTTTATGTTTGTATGTCTACAGATGTCCTTTTAGCTTGACTGGCAATTACAGTTTTAACTTTATGCTTCCCGTTGTGTTGGAGATATAAATAAAGAGCAAACTGACAAACATCAAAACACAACTTTATACAATAGTGACTCAATCAGCAATTGAGTCATTATTTTATAATATTGTGTTTTGATGTTCGTCAGTTTGTTTTTAATTTTTGTTTACTATTTTTATACAATGTGACAAAAGGTGACATGTGTAATAAATAGACGTACATGTAATTGTCAGGCAGGGAAATTCAAGAACTTTGAGGAACGTGTCTCTGGTCTTTTAATCAAATATCTGTGGGAGAATAGTCCGTTTCACGTTGTTACGCTTTACGGTGTGAATTGTAGGAACGTAGCCCCAAAGTTAAATGACGATTTTTTGTGGCAGATCATTATTATAGTGAAGCACATGTACGCCAGACGTCAGTGATAGCAGTGGACGTCGTTGTGGAGCAGGCAGGAAGTAATTAACCCGGTTGTTATTGCAACTGACTTTATTCTTAAGAGTTACATGTACCTTGCTGTACCACCTAGAAATATCAAGTTTTTCTTCAGACAATTTTCATATATAATCAGTAAAATTAAGACTTGTGTTCTCCTTCAAGGGGTGCGAAATATAAAGGGAAACCAATGGAAATTTGTCTGTGGAAATAATGTCTGGAAAGAAAAATTGTTGAACGTTCCCTTTAAAATAAGAACGGGCCTTTTAATAGCATCAAGTATAATCTAGATTTATTCGATATTTAATTCGTGGGCACGGAAGAATTAAGATTATCATAATTCAGAAAGGAGAATCGTTTTCTTCTGCAGTAGAACTGTAGGCCAAATTGTTTAAGAAACCTCTGTTTGTGTGAACTGAATGAAAATGGAACTTTCTGGCATGTGAGAGATCATTAAAATAAGAAATACCGACAACATGAAATTCTGTGTCTTAATATTGTTCTGGGAAGCAGGTAGCCACACCATTACTGTGACAGACAGACATACACATACCTCAGTTATTCAGAAAGTTAGCATTTCAATCATGCTGCTGCGGTTTTGAAGTTGACAGAGAAAACTTGGTGCTTTGTAGGTCCATGTTTCGTCGTCAGACTTGAGGACAAAACCGCTAAAAAAAAAGACAGGTGTTGGATTTGTTTCAAACCTGTACAACTGTAATTTTTTCTTTGTGTGGGTGAAAACTTGGTCATTAATTCTAGGAGATTAAACATATATTAATTAAAGTGTCCCGAAAAGAGACTTCTGGGAACAAGGATGAACCAAAGAGAGAGTAACACGAGCCTGGAGAATTCTTCGTGAGGAGATTCGTTAAACTGATATCTATAGGATGTATTGGAGAGCTGATGAATTGAAATAGAATTGTGGTTGGATACCACGAATGGACGAGACAGTCCTTCTAAGGTTGCGTGTATTGAAAGATTATATTAGGAAAGACGTTTAGCAAATACGGTGTCAGAATGTGGACTGTGTTTATGTGGTTCAGGCGAATTCCAGTGGAGGCCTCTTCTTAGTCAGGCAGTGAGGGCTAGTGTGTGGCAATATTTAGTCTGACGAATGAGTACTAAGTTAGCTTCTCAAGATTCGCTGTATCATCTGACAGCAATTCTGCTATCCTGTTATTGAGCAAGTGCACGCAATCATGCAGCCAGTATTTCAATAAGTCGGTGAGTAATATATAGCCTCTTTCTGTTGACAGTATAAACGTCAGATCTTCAGGGAGCAAGTGCTTCCGCACAGGGGGGGCAAGATACCTGATGACGCCTTTCGGGCAGACCGACTCGCACTCAACAGGCTTAACAAGGACGGCATTTCCATCCCTGACGGCGTATTGTTAGACGCCCGACCCCATGAGAAACACCCATCCCTGCGCCATAATTCAGACCTTGAGATGTCCATCATAAAGCTAGTATTAACTCCGGACGGTCGATACGTTCCACCGGAAGGGCGATACCATTACCAGAATCCGATCACTGTCGACTCCACCTACGTCATTCGACCTCCCATAGGCTCTTACAGACAAGAGTTACGCCACCGACCGGCGGCGCCACCTCGGCAACCGATACCGGTACCTCTGGAGCTGCCGGCCACGCCTGAGGCTACAAGCAGCCTTCCACTCTTTTTGGAAGACACGGACAGCTATTTCTTTGAGGGCCACCATGGGCTGTTTTCGGACCATTTCTACCCGTTTTACACGCCACAGGTATGGTATGGTTTGTTGGCTTATGTTTGTTTCTACATGTATGTCAGTAAGTGAGACTACAGTGACTGGATGGCTCGATGTCGTTAAATAATGAATATGAAAAGATGTGGAAGGAAGCCGTCGTGGAATAATTTAAGCTCTTATTCTTTTCTGTGCACTGAGACCTTAGTTCGTTGATTGATATGTCAGTACGTGAAGGTCTTAAGTTGGTTCATCATCATCATCATCATCATCATCATCATCATCCGTCACCTGTCAGCCCTTGACAGACCTTTTTGGCCTCGTCTAATAGTCTCTTCAAAGGTCTTCCAAGTCGTATTCGTCCATTTGGTCTATAATTCAGCCTTACATTTGACATCCTGTTGTACATTCTTGTTACATGTTGTAGCCAGTTTGATTTGAATCTACTTAGTTTCTCGTCAGCTGGTTCTACTTTCAACTATTCCAAAATATCTTCATTTCTTTTGCAGTCAAAAGGGTGTACCTGGCAATACTTTTGAAAAATTTCGTGTCGATTAATGTCATTCGTTTTTATACTTTATTTCGCTTCCATGTAAAAGAATGGGGACAGCCAGTAAATTACATACTTTTATTCTTGTGTTGTAAATATTAAAACAATAAACCAACTATATATCCGTCCAACATAACTTCGATTTGTCCTTTAATATAAGTACAACTTGTGTTTGACATGTGATTGGTTTAATACAAGTATTTTAGTAGGTGAGTTGTTGATCGAATGTTTAATAAAACTTCTGCTTGGCTTGTAGTTTGATTGGTTTCGTGGTTTATGTCTGGTGGCGGTGAATACTGAGATAATGATCTTCTGGCGAAGGATGCCGTATAATCTCGTAGATGGTTGTCAGAGTTTCGAAGAAACATACTGCATCAGTCTTCAGGGTATGACATAAATATGTTCCCAAATATGGAGGCAGAACTCTGTACGCGATATAGCTAATCCCGTTACACCACAGTCATAGTTGGTACATTGTACACGCATTAAAAGTGGACAAAGTTACGACGAAGAAGACACGAATTTTGTATCCTGTAACTGCAGCAGATAAGAAAATTGTAACTAAGACATGTATGATAAATTTATTGAGGTATGTCGGAGCTATCATTCTTGGGAACCGCTATCTAAGTGATGGCAGTTTTCATTTCTTTACTTTATGAAATTCTCAGAAAGATGGACGAGGTAATGTGGGAGTGGAGAAAACTACATTATGAGGAGCTTATTGATCTGCACTCCTCACCCAACATTTTTCGGTTTATAAAATCGAGAAGAACGAGATGGGCGGGGCATGTAGCACGTATGGGGGAGAGGAGAGATGTATGTAGTGTTCTGGTGTGGTAATCTGAGGGAAAGAGCCCACTTGAAATACCTAGGCGTAGATGGTAGGATAATATTAAGATGGATCTTCAGGAAGTGGGATGTGAGGGTATAGACTGGATCTGGCTCAGGATAGGGACAGGTGGCGGGCACTTGTGAATGTGGGAATGAACCTTCGAGTTCCATAAAACGCTGGGAATTGCTTGACTATCTGAGAACCGGTTAGCTTCTCTAGGAGGCCTCTGCTCCATGGAGTAAGTAAGTAACTGTGAGATTCTCAGAAATCGGAAAATGAAGCTGCTATAGACCAAACTGAACAAAGAAACTACAATCGTTTGTAGTCTTTTGTACTGACGTGGGTGTTGGTATGCTGCCGTAACTGAGGCACATAGACTGAGGGTGTCTGAGTGGGAGGTGCTGAAGGAAGGGAGGAAATGACAAGAGGATGGATGTACAGAACCGTACTGTGAAAACTTATAGCAGTGCTGTCAGATAGTTATGCAAAATGTGGAATGAAACGGATAAACAACAATAATTGAATAATAATAATAACTGATTGCTAAATCAGAGGAAGAGCTCCAAAAACAGATACAAACAGTTAAAACCTTCAGTGATGATATCCATGTGGAATTTGGACTTGAAAAATGTGCCAAGATTGCATTTAAAGGAGGCAAACTAGTTCACTCGCAAAATTTGGTGGTCGACGTCAACAGAGAAATCACAAGAGTTAGAAAAAGGAAAAACGTACAAGTACCTCGGGAGTGAGGAAAGTGAAGTCATACAGCATCAACAAATGAAAGAAAGATTGAAACATGAATACAGCAGGAGATTAAGAATGATACTGAAATCTGAACTGAAGGCCAGGAATAAAATTACAGCAATTGGAGCACTAGTTCTCCCAATATTGAGATAGAGTTTTGGTATAATTAATTGGAGAACTGAAGAAATAAAATTGACAGGAGAAGTAGAAAGATGCTAACAGTGTATAAAGTGCATCATCCAAAAGCTGAAATAGACAGGCTATATGTAAAGAGGAAAGGAGGGAGAGGACTGGTACAAATCGAAGCGGCATATAAAGTAGAAATAATTAAAATTTCAGAATACCTTAACACAAATTATAAAGAAGACCAGTTTGTAAATATTGTTAAAAGCCATGAGAGCATTCAATCAAATATGAACTCAATAATTAAGACAGCAGCAAAGATAAAAAACATTAAGTCAACCAAATGAGAAGAGTGACGCAAAACAGGATGCAATACAACACACAAAGGCAGGATTGGGACAGTACCTAAAGAAAAAATGGAAAAACAAAGAAATGTATGGGCAGTACATCAGAAATATAGATAGACAGCTTATTAATGAAGAAGACACGTTCCTCTGGCTATCGAAGGGAGACCTAAAAGCAGAAACTGAAAGTGAAATAGTGGCAGCACAAGACCAGGCGCTACAAACAAAATATTACGCGACAAAAATATTGAACACAGACAGATAGCAAATGCAGTCTTTGCCAACAATTTGATGAGAAAATAGACCTCATAATATCAGCATGCCCAATACTGGTAAAAGAACAGTACATAAAAAGACATGATAAAGTTTGTGCACAACTACACTTCAACATATGCAAGGAAACAGGGGTACAATTGGACAAAAAATACTGGTATGAACATGTGCCAAAATCAGTAGAAACAATTCAAGGATGCAAGGTAACCATATAGTGGAATTAACAAGTACGAACTGACAGAACTATCCCCAACAACAAACCAGACATCATATTCCGTGATAATGAAAAGGGAACATGTAATCTTATGTTCATGGACTTTGCAATTTCAGGAGACAGAAATGTGATTTAAAAAGAAGCCGACATAATTCTAAAATATAAAGACCTTACAACAGAAATACAGCGCACGTGGAATGTAAAAACAAAAGTGATACCAGTACTAATAGGGGCGACTGGGACTATTTCAAAGTTATTCAGAAAATACGTGAGAAATATACCAGGAAAACATGAAGTCAAGGAACTACAGAAAACAGCCATGTTGGGCACTGCACACATACTTAGGAAAGTACTAATGTAAAAGTACAATAGATTCAACACTGGAACTGACGATACAAGCACCATGAATAGTAACAACAGAATAGCTGCAACACTATATTCCCTAGGGAAAAAGTTTGTCTCAGGAATATAAGCATAAATACCCTGCATAAAGGAGATGATGATGATGATGATAATAATAATAACAAAAGTGTCATACGAAACCAAACGTCTCAGGACAAGAGTCTGCTTGAGAGACCTGGTTTTATATGGGACAGTAATATTAAAATGCTGGAACAAAACCCACAGATTTTGTTAAAAACATAATTTCTTAAAATTCGTAAGGTCAGTAACGTGCATATTTAGCAAAAGACACAAAGTACGGAAATAATGGAACAAAAGTAGATTGCTGCATTAGACTGTGCTGTTAGCAGATGCACTTCTTGCGGCAAAATTAAGCCTTATCTTACCGACTGAAGCATACATTCCACTGCAGTTCACTTGTACCATCCTCTACTCCACTTTGTAACTGCTACCGTCTCGGATTCTTAACTTACAAAAAAAAGCAGAATAGAAGGCACAAGCTTATTCTACGTAGGAGATAAGTTGCAAAGTTGTGCAACGGATCTCGACTGAACAAGTGTAAGCAGCTGAAAGATCGTACTTTACAGTAAGTTACGGAAACATTTATTTGGACAGTTTAATGATCGAGATGTTGGCAGACGTCTCAGTATTTACGGCCATCCAACGTGACTTCAGTGACTCGAAACGTGTTGCAAGTGGCGTTATTTACGTAACTAAAAAACTTTTATTACAAATATTATGCTGAATGAAACACCCTGTGAAATGAACTGACAGTTCATCCTTGCAAAGAATTCTGAGAAAAATGTTGATTTTAATATTTAATTAGGTGCCGCTCTCAACAAGGCATTGCATCCCAGACGAATCTATCAGCAATGATTTAAAACCCAAAATCCAATATGTCAGTTCTTGCACAGATTTACTGGATGCCATACTACGTATGTACGTAAATGCACGTTAACGGATATCTGGGCAAGCAGGCAAGAACACTTCCGCGTGCAGCATGTAACCGTGTCATCCAGAAACGTGTTAATTTTCTGTCAGTCACAAAAAGGAACTCTTTCTACGTAGCTTTATTCTTGTTGTCTTCTTATTGTTATTCTCTTAATGACAAATTTTAATATACAAACACCCCACTCTGTTTTTCCATTCTCTCAGGCGCAGGAAGCCCATACCATAATGTTTAAATCGTATGCTGGCAAGTCATATACTTGAGGCAGGATTATGTGCAAGGCTTGTCACAATGTGGCCCCACTGAGATGACTAATATAATATATGTGCTACCTCATCCTTTCGCTTTTTGGTAGTTCATAATCAAGTGTCAGCTGTGATGCCGCAGTGACTTGTTACTCTTCACATTCTTAATATTAAGGTTTTAAAGTTGTCAGTAAGAAAAGATTATGACACTGCAGTAGCCACAACAAATAAGAGATGGGTGATATGATTTGCATCATATCAGTGCAGTTTCTTGTCATCAGAGTCCAGGTAATGTTAATAAACAAGGAAGTTTTAAAAGTTGGTAACGAACACTAGATATCTTCAATGGTCACCATTGGCATCTAAGCAGTTTTTTCCACCGTGGCACCAACGTTTTTATCCCGGCTTAGAAGAAATTGCTATCATGTGCCTTTAGCCAACAGATGACAGAACTTGCTTAACGTCGGCGTTTTTGCACATTTCTTACCAGCCAAGTGCTTCTTAAGGGAATCCATACAGTCAGCCAGAATTGTGGCTGCTCACGACCCTATGGTTGGAGGGTTATGAACCGCCATCTGTACAGTCTCGATCTCTCAAACAACGAGTTCCATCTTTTTGGAGTCAATAAGCACCTGGCTTGCAAGCGATAAGAAAGAGACACTAACATAAAACAAGCTGTAACTTCCTGGCTACCAACAATTGACACCGATTTCTTTTAAGCTTGAATACAAACAGTTTTGCCATGGTGGAACTAATGCTTGAATGTCAATAACGAGTTCGTGGGGTTTTGACTGTAGGTACATACCGTCTGCTGCGGGTGGGCCATGGAGACTTGTGTGTAATTCGACTAATAACATGAGGGTGGCAATGGGTATTGGGAACTTTAATTTACTAAGAGTCGAGTTAGAAAGAGGGGGGAGGCTAGTTTGAACGAGTCCTTAATACACGTACACTCCTTTCCCCCACTGTGACCAAAATAGTTTTTATTTGCCCCCCTTCAACTCAATAGCCAAAAGAAAACTATTCTTAAGTAGAAAAAATATTGGAGGACTTTTGCCCACCTTTCCTCCAGTTTACGCCTGTACATCGAAGTCCGAACGAAGCTTTCGGCATCAAAATATTTGATATTTTATTTTAAATACTTCCTGCAACTTTAAGAAAATATAATTCACTTTTTTCAAGAAAGCAATATGGTGAAATTATTTACGTACATTACACCAGGTGTTTTAATTCTGCTGCACGCTATATAAATAGGCATTTCCTTATAATCCAACTGAAATATAAATTTTCATGCTCAATGAATGTGTAAATGACTCTTACGAAGGCCAGAAGTAAACGAGATGACTTCAGACCAACAACTACTTTCAGTGCACGGTTAACCGCTGACGTTCTACTCCGGCTGTCCTTACATCCGTGAGTAGTGACAACAGTCACTATACATTAAGAGGGGAGAGGAGAAATGAACGTGCAATGCTTACGAGTGATAAAAAGGCGCATTCTTCACCATTTAATTCATTACGACGTATTAAAGTGGAGAACTGAACATTTGTTTTTTGAACTTCACGAATAATTAGCTCCGACCAGGACAGGCTTCCTCATTTATCTCCACAAAATCACATTCGAGCCAGGATCATTGCCTGTAACGTTGCTATCTCGTGCATAAAGTAATAAAGATACGACCGTCAGAAATTTTATTCGTGAAAGAGGGTAGTACAGAACTTCTGATAAACAATCCGATAATGTTGGAATATAAAACGATGGTCTTCTGCTAGTTGACACTTCCCTTGGTGCTACAAATTCTCGCAAACGAGAAGCGAAATTCATTAACGACGGCAATTTACGAGTGTGACCGACACATCCGCTATGTAGAAACCATGTGTAGCATTTGAGTTAACCAACTGTGTGTGTAAAGAAAGTTTTTACACTCTATTTGTTGGGCAGATCGACATACAAGCTATATTCGGAAGGTCAGTAAGGCGACCCATCTGCTCTACACGTGTTACACAACTACGTGGGAAACTGACCGCCACGTGTCTTCTTGGGCGGAAGACTTTCTCAGAACTCGAGCAAAATAAGGTTTCTTGCGAAACAAAGAAAAAGAATGACAGTTTCGCTTTTCCATAGTGCTTCTTTATTCCCTTCTGCTTCTTTAAATTTTCTTTTTTATCTTTATATTATTATTCTCTTAACCTACTTTACTATCAGACAGGCATTTGTATCTTCACTTTCTTTGCCTGTCTTCTTAGAATCGACAACTTTTTGTGACACTTTATCAGGCACTTTGCATGACACTCTTCCAAAACAGTCTAGTCCACATTGGAATCTGCAATCACTTGCCATCAATATCGTCTAATTGTGGGCATGTAAATTGTTGCGCTGAGAGAGAGAGAGACCTGCACCCTGTCATAAGATTCGAAATGCATGTACGTTACTAGACCCCTCATAAAATGTTAAGCTTTTTCTAAAATAGTTTTTTTTTTATTGAAGTATAGAGAAATCATGATGGCCGCGAAATGTGTATTTAGATGACTAAATAGTTAGTAATCCTTTTAAACTTTCTGGATCTTACTGTGGTACGTATTATATAGGACTGCGACCTTCGGGGTTGTGACATATAACTGGCCTACTTGCATTAGTACCAAATTGCAGTTTATCACCTAACAGACTATTGTCATATATTCCATTTCCGTACATTAAAGAGTGCTATATGCTTATGTAATGAACCCAAAATGCACATATACGTATATCAATATGCTCACTCACATATTTCCGACATGTTTCGTTCAATATCAAGTGATCTTTTTACTGCGTACAGCTTCACTTCTGTACAAAGGTGTGAACCAACTACACACATCCACTAAACAACATAAAGAAATATGATTTTATTGTATTTTAACAAGAAAGTAAGCATAATTTTTAAGACCATAAGATCCGCTTGAAAATGTCAACTGTAATTGCGAATGATTTGACCATATATATTTTTGCATTATACTAATTGCATTGTTTTTATACGCCGCCCTGATGATGGTCACAAGAGTGACCGAAACATGTTGGTGAAGAGTAATAACATGTAACAGAACATATTTATAAATGTGCGTATGATGGTTCGTTACATAAGTATAGAGCACTCTTAATTTAGCTAAGAATACTTTGAAAAAATGTTAAAGAGTTTGTGTATGTTAACAGTTACAAACACGGCCTGTGTAGGCCTGATCATGTAACACTATTTGCAGGTGATTCTAACTTCAGAATGTGTACTCAAATATGTTGTTAAAATTTATCTTATTCATTTTTGAGCCATGAAATTAATACCTTGTACCCATCTGCCCTCACTGTTCCCAAATAATATCATCACTTAAAGTTCTTGGCAACAATTCATCTTTGCATTACTCACCTTAATGAAAAGTATAATTTGTTTTCAGACGCTAACTGCAGACTTGAGCGCCTTTTTCGAACATTTTCACGACCATGGGCGGTTGGTAAGGCATTCGCCTGCACACATATACCATTCTGAGGACTCTAAGATACCGGGAATCGAAGGAAGAGATTATCCTAGCTACAATGATATCCCAGAGACTGGATTCACTTGCGGCGAGCATCGTCAGAAAGACAAGATGTACGCAGATAGACGTACAAGATGTCAGGTGAGAGGACAAAGCATACTCGTACGTAAGTGCAGAATAATATTCTAATGTCAGGTTGTGGACTTGCGAGAGCGCGGCGAGTTTCAGGTACTCGAGGAATCACATTAGGAATACATACTGTATGGTAAGTCCAGTCGCACGACAGGGACAGTTGGCGGGTCCTTGTGAATGAGATAATGATCATACGCGTTCCATAAAATACGGGGAATTTCTTGACTAGATGAGGAAGGGTTACCTTCTGAGGAAGGACTGTGCTCCATGAGGTAGTTGCGGTAAGTTCTGTGGTTTGGACGGCGTCGAGTGCTCTCTTATTGGCTGTGACGTCGTTTAAAATATCGACTATTAGGTAGAGGGCTAGTTGCTTGCACATCATATTCCTGCATTACGGTATAGCAGCAGGTTCCTCCAAAACGTCTGCACAATGTCTAGAAGGCCGCACGCTTCTACAAGTATTGTTATGATAAAATTAACATGGGCAACCTTGCTACCTGTCAGTTCAGAATATTGTGTCTGTGTTTTGCCAAAAAATCATATAGTAAAATATGAGAACATAATTTTCTCATATTTTGTTGTGTGTTGGACCTTGGTCCCTCAAGATGAAAGTAGGAAATGCAATGAGGGTTTTAGAGGCATAGTGCTAAAATAAATGAAGTTTCAAGCCTTCCATGGCAGAAGACTTCAGTCTTCATGAAGGCCCCTCATGCTGAAAAATATATCAAAGTAATAAACATTTTATAGTACATTTTCTTATCGTTCTTTCAAATACCAAAGTACGCATTATGGAGTGCACAAAGAAGACACAGCCCTGGTCATGGGATTGGTTATTCTGCTGTAAAGACTGACATACATTGCCAAACACAGGCTTATATTTGTGACCGGCGTTGGAAACACTTCACATATAATCGTCAATAGACAAGGGAATTTAATGAGTTTGTCTAACACGTGACATGGGAACGAAGAGGTTATCCATAGAAGAATACACGGGTGCCACATACATTACTTAATTAACCTAAAAGGGACACGCTGTGGAACACCAAACTCTTACTTAATCATGTAAGTAAAATCATGGAACCATTTAATAAAACCATTTTTAAATACCAGATTAACAAAACATGCATGTAGTAGGATGTGCTTTTATTGCATTTCAAAAAACTGTAAAGGTCTGCTCAGGTTATTTCGATCAATATGTAAGTAGACGATGGCAGTCGAGGCCGAAACATGTGGGAGTTACATACTAAATGTAGATGTGTTCAGTGACCTTTGTATTTTGTTGATTTTTTTGTGAGTTAATAAAACAACTTTAGTCTTAACAAGAGGAATGAGAGGGCTGTACAGGCAGGAAGATAATGGATTTTGTTCTTCGCTTCTTATTGTTACGGCCATCAAATGAAACGAGATAAGAAAGTCGGAACATTCATCACACAAAGCAGCAATGGATACAACATTTCGGTCTATCATCCTGAAGGGTACGAAACAAATGAAATACAGATGTATGGATGCGAAATTAAAACAGAAGGAGCATATGACTCTCTCGTGATGGGTTAAAATTATGGGCATTAAATATCGGCCAACAAAACAACCAGCAGCTTCGTAAGCGTCACCATGCATGGTGGAGTTATTAGGAGGCTTCATGTAACGACACTTTTTCCACACCTTCGTCGCCCCTATATTCACACCGGTTCAGGGCCCACAGATTGCCTTCTCCAGGGGCTAATGGTCGCAGCTGGTTGGAGCCAGAAGTGTACCGTTCATATTAACCTGATCTTGAAGTCTAAGTTGATGATGCTTAGTGTCACGCCAGCTTGAGCGCTTCCGTTATTCCGTGCTTAGGCACAATGACAATATGACCGCAATAATTCATACATAATGTAACTTTGTGTGACCTCGAACAAGCGGTTCGTGAATGTAGAGTAGAGGCCGTAGTTTCTAAGAAGCGAAAGCGCGTTTCCTAGAGATTGAGGGAGAGAAAATGTTTCGGAGAGTAGAGCCAGATTATGAGGATAAACGCGAGGTGAAACACCTTAAGAATACAGATTACGAACACCTAAACAACGAAAAATAGTTTCCCATTGTTAAGAAAACCCGTACACTTTGTAGAAATCAAGGCTGTGAAGAGTTGCTTCGAAGAACAAGTAAAGGATAATACAGGAACTGTGCATGGGTTGTGGCTGGGGAAGTAAAATTACAGTAACGTGGTGTTAAATGTTTAGTTGCTTGAGGAAATTCTTTCTTTCTTCTAAAAAATACGCGTAATAAACTGAGATTCTGCTTTGAAGAAATAAAAAAAATACGTTGCATCAGACTGGGTGATACGCGAATATGCATAGCAAGAAAACATAACAATTTTATGTTGGTTTTAAGGTATATTTTTCCCCAGAAGCCATATCTGAAAGGAGAACAGAAAGATTGCACTGATTTTTTAACCCTTTGACGTCTAACGACGACTATAGTGGTCGTACCGCACCGCTACCCTCTAAACGTTGCATTTTATATATTTATTCAACAAATACAGGTACTGAATATTTTAAACATGGTATATACTCTCCGTTTCTTTCTC
>Ga0123355_10009604_pt1 | contig 14741 bp, 21 predicted proteins | sample TergutEmb28metaG_3_FD_89872 | JGI IMG/M metagenome (GOLD analysis project Ga0123355, IMG submission 89872) | Embiratermes neotenicus P1 segment gut microbial communities from Petit-Saut dam, French Guiana - Emb289 P1 | ecosystem: Host-associated > Arthropoda: Insects > Digestive system > Gut ...
AACCCTAAGGACAACTATGACATGAGTGCGAGTGTTTTTGTAGTTCAATTTAATGGCTTTATGTCACTCACAAGTTAGTCTGATGTTAAGTACAGATATTAACATTACAGAAACCACATATTGCTGCCAGTTTTAATATGTATTTGGTAATCAATAAGTGTGTAACAACTGCCAAAGTTTCAAACTTCTATGGCCATTATCTCCGTAACCGTTCAACTTTGGATATAGGTGTTTTGGGTTATATCGGTATACTTTAGCATAAGGAACACCCTCCCGAAGTCTGGCACATTCCTCTTGGGACACCCTGTATATGCACCTTTCACTACATTCAACTGTGAAGTCTGTAGAGTGAGCAATACCATCAGTTGCATATTATTGCTCTTTGTACCATGGTAGGGAGTCATCAAAGTAATAATGGGCAATCTGACTTGCCATACCATGACTGGCAAAGGTGAAAAATGGAACAGTGGTTCAGATTACTGAGCACCCTGAACACTTGTGAGATAAGTAAAAAAAAATCACTCATGCAAAGAAGCCTGAAGTTACCAGCATTACTGATATGCTGAATAAAAAATCAAACAGGTCACACTGACATAATGTGCCAACTACATTAGATGGCGCTTCGGCATTAAGGTTCCTCTCTTCAGATTTTGGTATGCAAACTTGAGTGTATTCATTAGTTCATGTCTATACAAAAGGCACTACTATTAATCTACCTGCAGAGGAGATCAATGGAGGTTCCTGTTCAACATTTGTGAACTCTAAAACCCTCTCCACTGAAGTCATCTGGTTTTCTAATTCTGTTGACTGACGCATTCCCCACTGCAGCATCCCTGTTAGCCCAATAGCCTGTGTTATGGCAAGCCCCACATTTCCTCCAGTATTTTCTGTAGGGGAAAAAGAAACAATATCAGTTATCTCATTGCAGATTTATATCATGGGGTACAAAGATGTTAAGACAACTGATGAATCATACGAAAATGTAGCAGTGTCAAAATACCTGGAAAGAGTAACCAATAACAGTGCATAAAATGTATGCTGATGATAAAGCTGACAGTAGTGAGTGCAGCTACCTCTCAATTTGCAGTATTTTATGTTTTGTTTTTAAACATAAACATTACACAACTATCACTTTTCCTCCCTATTTTTACAGGAAAGGTAAGTTGTTCACCCTTATGGAGAAGTGCCACACACTATCTCTCTCTTTCTCTCCCCCCCCCCTCTCTCTCTCTCTCTCTCTAGTGAGTATAACTGAAAAGAGTGGAAACTTAAGGAAGGATTTGAAGCAAGACATTCTAGTATCGGTAAGTACCCTAGGGAAAAAATTCTCCAATTTGAAAATCCAGATAAAGAACGCGAAATATGAACACAAGAAACTTAGGGAAGAGGTTAAGAACGCCAAGGACGAAATGGCAAGGAGAAGAGACAATCAGTTAGACAAGTGACGCCATCTCTGGACCACATGCAGCAGTCTCCAAGAAGTGGAGTGCAACTGGTGCTACCATCTGAGGATGGAAGAAGAAAGCTCTTCTCGGAAGCTGTAAAAAAAGAAGAAAACAAACGGTACAGAATAACACTGACACCGAAGGATGAAGACCTCTCACCAGAACTGATCAAAATCCAACTAAAAAAGAACATCCACCCGACTGACATCAAAGTCGGTATTAAGGCAGTCAAAACAATTAGAGATAGGTGAATACTAACTGAAACTGGCAGTGAAGAAGAGATGAACACACTCAGCTCGGAGATCAGCACCAAGTTTGGCGAACGGTTGGAAATCACAAAGCACAAATTAAGAAAACTGAGATTAATTGTATACAATGTACCAGAAGAAATTACAACACAAAACGTAGCAGCAATCATCAAAGCTCAAAATCCTGACATTCTAACCAATGGAGAAGACATTGAAGCAAAGTACAAGTTCAAAGACAGGAAAGGAAGGCACAATATAGTCATGGAGGTAGGCCCTCAGATACGACTACAAATACTACAAATCAAACTGAAAATCGGATGGTAAATATGTAACGTAGCAGATTACCTAGTCCCTACAAGTTGTTATAAGTGTAGCCAATATAACCATAAACACTATGAATGCAAATGAGAAGAAACCTGCCCTCACAGTACAGACAAACACAAAATGAAAGAATGTACAGCTGCAGCAAGTAAACAAAAATGCATCACCTACAACAGATACAACATGAAAGATAAGATAAATGAGTACCACTCGGCATTAAGTAAAGACTGCCCCAGTTTACAGGCAGTACTCACAAGGTACAGGAACAACATCGAATAATAGCATGGACAGCCTATGCAATAAAAATAATTTGGGATCACCTAGAACGGATCAAAAACAAATCAGTGGCTTCCAAATAAATCTTCAGCATTCAAGATTGGCAATATACAATCTGATGAAGATGATAGATACAGAGTAACCGGATCTAATATTAATACAAGAACCATATGAATAACAAAACAGACCATCAGGAATTGATAAGAAGTACAGAATATTTACAGCAGGAAAAGGCAAACATAAAGCAGCCATTATAATTATAAACAGTAACATAGACACTATACTCATTAAAAAGCTATCAGACGATGATACAGTATTAGTAGAAACAATACATGAAAACCTGAAATTCTTTGCAGCCAGCATGTATTTTGATCTTGAAGATCAAATAGAAAACAACTTTACTAAAATGGATGAGCTAATGCGGTTTGTCAAAGGTGGAAGAATCTTGAGAGCCGTGGACAGCAATTCACAATCAAAGATGTGGCACAATCTTAAAACAAACTCCAGAGGCAGAAAACTGGAAGAGTACCTAGCAAGCAAACACCTACACATACTAAATGAGGAAAGTGATAGGTCCACCTTCCTCAACAGCAGAGGATCGAGCAATATAGATTTAACCATCACCAACAATAACCTAATAGCAGCCGTCAATGAACGTGAAATTAGTGAAGAAGAGAGCCTTTCTGACCACAATTATCTTAAATACAAAATCAGTGATGGAGGAGCCAGCAAACAGAACAACAACTACAAGAGCCAGGGTACTAGGTTCATTATAAAAGAGGAAAAATTACACATTTTCGATCGGAAACTAGTCCAATAAGTGTGGAAAACGGCCAACAATAAACACTTTGAAGGACGAATCGAGGAACTTGATAAGCACCTATCCACATTGATAACAACAGGAAATGATCTGGAGCAGCAGGTCGATTTATTTTCAGAAGTTGTACAATCAGCATGCTGGAGAACCTTTCAAAACACTACCACAAGGAAGAAGAAGAATAACACAAAATCTGTCCCATGGTGGATGGACAGCTTCACTTTAATTCAGAAACAAGTAAGCGTTTGTAGAAGACTATACCAGAGAACTAGAAATGACGAGAAACTGAGGGAAAGCAGAAAACAAAAATATATTGAGGCTACGAGTAAGTATCAAGCGGGAATAAAGAAGAAGAAATTGAACTCGTGGAAGGAATACTGTAATGTGACAGCCTCTACAAACCCATGGTCGCAAGTCTACAAACTCGCGTCACGGAAAATACAAGCCAATAGTACAATGACCACTCTCCCAAAACCGGATGGATCAGAGACGACAAACATACAAGAAACAATGGAAGTAATGTTAGACTACCTCTTCAAAGAAGATAGTGAAGAGGAAAACTCACACCAAAAAAACTAAGGAAGACAACTGGGGAACCAATAAGAATCAGCGACAATGTAGAGTTCTCTTGAGAGGAAATAAAGCAGGCGATAGAAAGCTTTAATGACAAAAAAGCACCTGAAATAGATGGTATCACAGGCGGTATCTACCTAAGAACATTTAATATATTCCTCAGACTAGTAACTGCTATTTACAACCAATGTTTAAAAAGAGGGTGCTTTCCAAAAAGGTGGAAGATAGCTAAAATTATCCCAACAATTAAACGCAGGAAAGAAAATAGCATGGATCCATCCAAATACCGACCAATCAGCCTACTAAATATAGGAGGAAAGGTCCTAGAGAAACTTCTTATTAATAGAATCAACCATCACATGTACAAAAACAACTTAATGACAGACAATTTGGATTCACACCATAGAAGAGTACTACTGACACGGCCTTGGAGGCAAAAAAATTTATAGAACCAGTACTGGAGAATAGAGGTGTGGTCATAATGACCAGCCTGGATGTAAAAGGAGCTTTTGATGCAGCCTTCTGGCCAAGCATCCTACACGGCTTGAAAGAATTAAGCTGCCCTAGGAACTTGTACAACCTTAGCAAGGGATATTTTAGCCACAGAATAGCAGTAATGCCTACTAATAACGTCATTATAAAGAGAAGAGTTACAAAAGCTCATCCACAAGGTTCATGCTTGGGGCCAAGCTTTTGGAATGTGCATTACAACTCTCTACTGAACTTGGAACTAACAAGTCACTCAAAAGCCATAGCCTTCGCCGATGATTTAATGATACTAACCAGAGGAGAGACAGTCATAGAGGCTGAAAATTACATGAACTTAGAAGTGAGGAACATACTGGAATGGGCCATAAACAACAAACTAAAGTTTAATGAAAACAAATCAAAAGTTATGCTTACCATATGCCTCGCAGGAGAAGAAGGGAAAAGAAGGAGATAGAAATTTATGTAAACAAAAAAATACTAAAACAGGTCAACAGTTTAAAATATCTTGGTATTATTTTTGATAGCAAATTGACTTTTAGAGACCATATTAATTACAAAGAAGAAAAGTGCTCAAAATTAATATTTTCACTCTCCAGATCGGCTAAGATACCTTGGGGAGTGAAACATGAGGCGTTGAAAACCACATATACAGGAGGAATCTTAACCCTGCTGCTATACGGAGCCCCAGTCTGGAAAAGTATGTTGAACAGGTTCTGCTACAAAGCTAAACCAATTAGAATACAAAGACTCATAAACCTTAGAATAGCCAAAGCCTACCACACGGTTTCGAATGAGGCGTTGTGTGTAATCAATGGCATAATACCAATCAACATATAAATAGAAGAAACAGGGAAATTCTATGAAATTACAAAAGGAATAGGAACCCAGTATGATAGGGAAATGGAAAACTGGAAGCATCTGGTGACACACGTCAAAATAATTGAAGGATATGAAGATAGCTCACACCCTATATAAGCATACAGACAGCAGCAAGAATGACCTTGGAGTAGGAGCCAGAATAGCAATTTTCTTAGACAATAATCTAAGAGCAACTTTGAAAAACAGGCCAAATGGACAATGCACCAACAATCAAGCAGAACAAATGGCTATCCTAAAACATTAGAATATATACAATATAGGGATCAAGGGAAAAATCAGTACTTGCACATACAGACAGCCGGGTAACACTTCAATTGCTACAAAACCAGAAGAAACATACATACCTCATAGAACAAATCAGAACTAAAGTCACAGAAATAGAACAGCATGAATGGAGGTTGGAATTCAGTTGGATAAACGTACATGCGGGACACTGGAGAAATGAAATGGCAGACCAACTGGCGAAAGAAATAGCAAGTAATAAGAACATTGAAGAGTGCTATACTAAAATACCACAGAGAGCAGTGTTGTGTGAATTAAAAGAACAAAGTGTTCAGCAGTGGCAAAATGAATTGGAAAGACCCTCAAAAGGTGCAATAACAAAATCTTTCTTTCCCAAAAAGGAGGATAGGCTGAAATTGAGATTAAATGCAATACTGCTATAGTAACTGGTCATGGCAACATCAAATCTTATCTATACAAGTACAAAATGATAATCCAATGTGCCCTTGCAAAAAAGGTAATCAAACAGTGGACAACATCCTATTCAATTGCACATTCCTAGAGCAAGAAAGGGATAAACTAAAAGCAGTGGTGACAAGGACAGAAAACAGGCCAGTGAGTTACAACAAACTTAGTATAAAATACTACAAAAACTTCAAAGAATACATAGACAAAATAATATGGAACAATATAATAGAGTACAAATAGACAGTTAAGGTCCTAAACTCTACATAGAATAGATAGAAAATAATATGTAAAAGTTACCATCAATGCATGTGGTATTACTCCATAGTAATGGAGCATGCAGGCTAATAAATGTTTATTAAAAAAAAACACGCACACGCATGCACTCTCTCTCTCTGAAAGCTTGTCACAAAAAGGAAATATGGAAAACATCTTTCCTCCTTCCCACATTTCTTTCAGTCAATCATTCATTCATTTATTCATTCATTCTTTCTTTCTTTCTTTCCTTCCATCCTTCCTTCTTTCTTTCATCTGCCATTAAAATAGACATGAAGAGAAAAAACGTAACTTAAGTAGCGGAGAACTTCAAAATTATTTTTAATAACCTCACGGTGTTTAAGATTAAGTCAGGAAGGCAGAAATAAATATGATACACAGCACATATGGGTGAACAAAGAAATGCCACAGAATATTTTACTGAGAAAGAAAATTGTGGGGAAATGTACTCTGGAAGATCAAGGTTCAATGATAATATTTTTCTTGTTAAAAAGTAGCAAATCTAAACGAATATCAAGTAGCTTACCTCCTCCAATTAGAAAGAAACTAATGGTGACAACTGTTATATAAATCAGACACACGACATCCAACCAGAAACCAAATGCTCGACTGGATGCAATGAACAGGTACCATGCCCCAGAATGCAAATCCTGTAGCAATCAATACCAATTATAATCACACTATATTTTTAAACCTATCTTAAATTACCCTAGAATTATTTCTAAATGTTACCAAGTTCAATGGAATCAGTGACTTTGGATTCCACTTGTCTAGGATATTATGATGCCTTAATGGGTAACTGAATCTTAATGTTTTGAGGCAACACAGTGTCCTCATCATATGGGATGAAAATGTCCAAGACATTCATCTTTGTTGAGAACTGAAGCAGCCAGACCATGAAGCAGACTACCGAGGAATGAAAGGAGCTGTAACTCCACTCCCCCATACATGCATACTGTGCACAGAAACAGTCTCCCTTGCATCCTACCATCGGAAATTGAAGAAAGCAAGTTTGTTAGGCAAGAAAATTAGATGTATCCAAAAATGTTATGTTGCAGAAACTTGCCAATGATTATCAACAAAATCCCAATCCATTAAATTAAAATGATTTAATACATATTTCATTTCCATTTTACTGACCTTTAAGAATATGAAAGTATCTGCAGCATCCCACACAATGGAAACTTTTCCTGTCCCTAACCACCACTTTCCTATTCTCAAAGCCAGATGCAAGGTAAGAGGAAAGTCATCGACACATGCAGTAATAGAGCAATTAATTGAGGCAACAGCAGCAACAAATGGCATTCAATACACAATTTTTTCGTAAATTAAGCATTCAGTGGGTATTCAAGTACTCTACATTACCAGCTGTCTACAACCACCTACTTTACCTGATGGTTATCAAACTCCTTTTCCAGTATAGCCTGTGCCCCAAAAGCTCTAATGGTTGTCAGACCCTGAAGAGATGCATTAAGATGCTGGAACACAGGACTTCGGGCTGCAACATAGCACAGCGAAGTCATGAGTGTGTCATTTGTTTAGACAAGAACCATCAAGAGAAAATAATACATGAACCTATTCTGCTGTACAGCATGCCAAAGAAGCAGCTGGACTAGTACAGTATAACACAGATGGCTTTGATATTGCATGACAAGACAGAGTGGGGCATGACACTACATCACATTACACAAAGAGATATCACATCACACTGTATCAAACTGCATGGTACCAGACCACATTACATGATATGACAACACATGACATTCCATTTTATGATGTGATACCACATCATGTGACACTGTATCACATGGAAAGACACTGCACTTGACATTATTATGTAACATTACATAAGCACACACAACTATACAAGAACCTCCCCCACTCACTCACTCTGTCATTAGATCCCAAGCTTCACTACTTCTAACAAAAATCATGGTCAGTTCAATCCAGTCCCCACAATATACCTACCTCCTTCATGTAGCATGCAGTTGAGTATTCCACACTGTAACTCATAACTGGACACCCATGTTACAGATACTAAATTTGTGTATGTGCAAATGTTATAACAAATCAGTACTCTGACACTTACTGAGTCCCTCAAGCCGCTTAACACTGCGTGATGTGGATAAATAGACAATCCGGAGCAGGTAAAAAATGACACCAACAAAAAAGGTGGGAAGTAGCAGCCAGAAGTTCACAACAGCCACAACAATGATAATGCCAAGTATTGATAACCCAATCTAGAAAAAAAGAACTTGTTTACAGGTTACTGAATGAGCTCTCAGCAGATCATAATATAAAGTGCCAAATGGTAGGATAATTAGTGGACAGAGCATTGTGAGTGGCCATAGCCCAAAAGAAGTACTATACTGACACTTGCCTGGAGGTAATGAGAAAAACCATGAACCCCCCCATCAGACCCAGTCTCCAGGTTTGAACCAAGGACAGTACAAACAGGCATGAAAAAGAAACCAATGTGGGGACACAGACATGAAAAGGACAAGAGCAAGAAACAGGACCAGGAGTGGTGGCAGTGGTGGTGGTGGTGGTGGTGGTGGTGGTGGTGGTGGTGGTGGTGGCGGCGGCGGTGGCAGTGGTGATGATGATGATGATGATGATGGCGGCGGCGGCGGTGGGACTCGTCGCCACTGTCGTGTTTTGTCATTAGCAATATTAGTACTATCATCTTCACATTACTAAACTACGAGCCTGGGGGTAGGAAGTTGGAAAGATACAACTGGAAATGTATTATTTAAGTCATATGAACTTGATTACGTGTATGTTTCGGCTCGTAAAAATAACAGTGATATAATTCCCATAAATTTACAAAATTTTCAGCTGAGACATGAATTTAATTTTTCTTTCTTACTGCATCAAATATATAAAAATTATAAAATCCATTATGAAAGTTAAACAGCTGGACTTCAGTTACAGTCTCCTGGGGTTTAGCACCACATATGTAGACAGACACCAATTACTACCAAGTTAGCTGTAACTATGATCATGTTGAGTGCTAACACAGATAGGTGCACCACTCTGACCATTAAATTCTCAGTCTGCTTGTAAGTCTTAATTGTTGTGGTTGTGTTTGATTTTTCAGGACACATTTTTTGAAATGCCATCAGCATTTATAAATAATATGCTAACGTGCATTTTGTATAGAGTTTCTTCAATGAAAATGGTAAGGTTCCTGCAATGCCAATGACAATATCCAGGTCACAGAGTTACATATCGAAAAACATTTCAAAACACATAGAATTTTGGAGGAGACATTTTCCTTCCCATGACTGAATGAAGAATATATGCATCCATAGCTTTGCGAAAAAGATGGTGTCTTGATGCAGTGCAGTGATGCCTATGTACAAGCACATGCAGAATTTCCATAACTGCTATTGCACTAACTGAAGAGTGAAGGATTCTGTGTAACAATGTTACCTGTACCATCAAAAAGGAGTACAAAAGCCTTTTCACCATTCGTGCAGTTTTATCAATGACTGAAACTCCAGCAACAAATTCTGCCCAGAGGTCTGTTCTCAGATGAGGCTTACTTAATACATGTTGGTATGAACACAAGGAATTTCCACTCCTGGGCCAGAAAAACTCACATGTAGGAGTATACAGTTGGTTCGGCACATAAAAATCTAAATGTGTACATAAAAAAAGAAATTCAAAGCAATGATATCCATCAAACACCTGCCACATACAACGTGACCATACATCAGTCATCCAGTCACCCTCGTGAGTGCATGCAGATAGGTTCAATCTATGGAGCCTCATTAATAAATGAGGAAAACAGGACCAGTGGAGCCAAGAAACTCAATTGGTAACATGTAAAATAATCAAGGGACACATTTGGTAGGCAATCAGTACACAGAAAAGGCAGAGATATTACAGATACATTATACAAGATTGTGTTCTTCTGGGACGTGATGCTACATGGTCTTGAAGATGGTTACCAACACTCTGAACAAACATACTGCCAAGAAGGTCAAAGACTTCAAAGGAGCACCTACATGAGCAGAGAGGAAGACAGACCAAGAGGCTTTGTGATGAAATGGTATGAAGTGTATTACTCAAAATATCAATGGGAATCATAAGCCTTGGGAGGGCAAGTACTTTAGGCTATGTGGTGCTACATTAATCACAGTGAACATCTCAAATGTGACACAGATAAGGATGAAAATGACAAAAGGATAAATAAAAAGAAATTAATATCTGGAAGCCTCCACTACACTTTGCACAACTCATTCCCATAAAGTTCAGTAGCACTGGACTTTTAATCTCAAGACAGAAATTCCTTTAAAATTATCTCCACTCATCACGCAACCTGGTCCCACTAGGACTTCCTGATGGTGGCGTTCAATGTGGGTATCACAGACACAGACAGCTCAGCCATGTTACTTCTTACCTGCAAGCAGTCTACCATAGCAGCAGGCAGCAGTTCATCTACAGCTCCCATGTCCTTAGAAAATCTGTTTAGTATCCGACCTGGTCAACAATGAATAAATTAAATAATATTTTGGACTGAACTTCAGAAACTTTCAAATTATAAATCCTGTCTTTTACATACATTGTAACTTAACAAAAACATGCACAGAATTTTTCCCAAAGTCAGCAAGTTGAGTTACAACATTCTGTCCTTCATTTTTATTCCAGAACATTACCAAATGCTTTGTAAATATGCTGCATATTTTCACATTTTGCTCCAAAGCCTTACACTTTGTGGCAGTGTTCTGATTTCTTGTTTTACTAGTTACAGGGGCTCCATACTTCCAGGTACATTTAGCAGCAAATATGGTATTTTCAACGTCCCTCATTATTGTTTGTGCTTTCAATGTTTTCAGTTTTCTCCTAACTGTATGTGTTTCCTTCATTTCACTCACAGAATATACCCTTCCATTTCTTCAGTAACAAAAAATTAATTTGTTACCAATTTTAACTTCATTTCTGACAACAGTGTCATATTGCACAAGACAGCAGTCTTAACATTAAGAGATTTTAGAACCTCAAATTTCATATTTATGCAAAAGACAATCATATGAAATGCTTAAAACTTAAGTAGCCATGCCATTTTTTATCAAATGTCTCCCACTATCCAGTTGAAATTCTTTCTGTAACTTCATTTTCCATGTAACTAGCATAGAAACTCAGGGCAAGGAAAAATTTCTTGCATAATACCAACAACTTCCAAAAACCTAAAAAAGTCATAAGCATTGACTCAAACCATTGACTCCCAAATAAAGATAAAAGTTCACTAATCAAATATGAAAGAGTACCATCAATATGCACATAAAAATCTAACAACTTTTAAAAAGTTAAAAAGGTGTTCATAAAATCCAACATGTCACAATGGCGGCCACCACCACCTTCAGTAAAGGTCCACTTTAAAACCAGCTAATGCATAAATTGTTAAGAAACACTGCTCACTCCATCCTTCACTGGTGGACGAAATCCATTTTTTATGCTACACAGCATTGAAATCATCAAGCAACACAAACATGAAACATGTAACATTTTTTATAGCCTCAGATGTTACATTGGTTGCCATACACATATTATGTGATGATATACAATATGTGCATACATACAAACATTTTATATGAATTAGTGTAATGATGACTATAACTTCAATAGCAGACCTCATCATCTGCCATATAAACAAGTATCTAATACCCAAAACAAGAAAAATAATTACTATGATATTAACATTCCCTGCTCCTTTTCTTCTATGCATTTATCCCTTTCACACATAATTCTCCCACATTTCCTCCTCAGCCTTTTTATCTGTCATACTGTATTTCTCTCCCATGTCTTCACACCTCTCCTTTACTAAAACACTTCCATGTTACATGCCTTTGTGATATGGAAGAAAAGTTAGAGAGACTAAAAGAAGAAGCAGAATTAACTGGTTTGCACATTAACATAAACAAGATGAAGGGGATGAGAGTTAATACATCTAATATGCACAAATTTAGGTTAGGGGAAGCAGAAATTGAAGAAGTTGAATCCTTTGTATACCTAGGAAGTGGGAAGTGTGGTGTCAGAGAGTGGAGGAACAGAGAAGATGTAGCAAGTAGAATCAAGAAAGCAAATGGTGTATTTTTTAATTGTATCCTGTGCGGAAAAATCTCAACATATCAAAAGAAGTTAAAATGTGAATATTTAATACAAATGTAAAGTCAGTACTATTACATGCCTGTGAAACCTGGAAAACTACCAACCAGATAACAAGAAGACTATAGATATCTGTAAATAAATGCTTAAGACAAACAATGAATATAAAATGGACCGATACGATTACAAACGAAGAACTATGGAGCATTACTCATCAGAAGTCAATAGAGAATGAGATACAAAGAAGAAAATGGAATTGGATTGGACACACATTACAAAAAGAAGCAAGAGCAATAGAGAAAACTGCATTAGATTGGAATCCTCAGAGATACAGAAGAAGAGGTAGGCTGAAGAGAATGTGGCAAAGGTCAATAGAGGATAAAATAAGAAGCACAAGAAGATCATGGAACAAGGTGAAGGGGATAGCTGGAGATCATAATGCCTGAAAGCTCTTCATGGATACCCTATGCTCCACAAGGAGTGAAAGGACTTGATGATGATGATGATGATGTTGCATGCCAAATAATTTCAAGATTTTCCCCAAGATCCCTATCCTCTGTGAGCCCAACAACTACATGTATTGCCCTTAACAATTAAAGGAAATGTGACAATACGTACATCTGTTATCAAACAATTCACTGAGGCTGTCTGATCAAAAGTGCCAACTGTCAGAAACAGAATACATGTCCTGTAAGAGTGCAAATATCATAAGTGTGCATACAAGCACAGCTTTTTTATGTTTAAGACATACAAGCACTGTGACTCAATTCACTTATCTGGATTCAGATACTGTAACGCAAGTCACACTGACTCATAAGTTTATCACAACTTACCAGAAGGATTTGTGTTGAAGAAGTACATGGTAGCACGTGTAATGCTGCGAAACATTAAATCATGGAGATTCACAGATGCACGCATACAAATGTTGAAGAAGGTAATAGATCGCATCAGTGTTATCACAACAGTGCCTACAGTCACAGCAGCGTAAATATAGATGCAGGTCTCCCTACTCAACCAGCCCAAGTAGGTGTTGTCCAGTGAAGTGTCATTTGCAAAGGACTCATTTCCATAATGGTCATTTTCAAATGAATCATTATGATTATATGAATTTTGTCGCCCGAAAAGCTGCTCCTCAAGGTTTGTCCTGTCAACAAAATGACATACACAAAATGACATAAGCCTATTTATAAAAGGAAAGTGTGCCAAATGGGAACAATATGCATTCTCCATCATATTAGCTTGTATGTAGCTGTCACAAAACTAATATTAATGGCTTTTACAGCTATCTCAGAAGATATTCTTTTTGTTTCCTGCATTCACTGACAGACCTTCCAATCTCTCTGGCCTCAGAAAACCTGGCAAGAAAATACACGCTCATGTTTGAAGTGGAAGTGCCTATATTTCTTTGCAAAATGACAGGTCCAGTAGTATTCTCTCAAACCTGGCACCCAGGGGACTGGAGAGATGCAAAATTATCAAATATTCCAGATTACTAAATGGTACCTATACTGACCTAAATTCTTACAGGTAATTTTTTGTTACTGCTCCTGTACTTGGAGAAGTATTCCATTTGGATATTTCCTTCAGCTGCTGGTTCAGGTCTGTGAGGGTCTCCCTGTATTTTTGGTGGAGTCTCTTCAGCTTCTACCAGCAACACTGAAGGACCAGGGCACTTTGGATCAGGAGTCTCCACAGTTGGAGAAACTGATGGAGTAGGAAACAAGGGGGTCTGAAGATACCACCACAACCACCAATGTAGGGACACTCTTGAGGCTTGTCTGGCAGATTTCAGATTTGGGACATGTTCCTAAGCTGCCGAAGTACTGGGCTCTCCAGAGTGTCAGCATCTGGATTGATGGGATTCTACTGTATATTACAAGATGTGATAACTAACAAAGGGGACCACCTAGAGCTTACCATGACTGGAATCAAGCAATCTCCCACATTTAGGTCAGACACATATATCTTATGTAAAACATGTCATCCCTACATTACAGATGCTGTCACTGCTATTCTGTAAACACAACTGGAATATGTTTCTGTTAATAAGCCAATAATCCTGCCTTTCAATAACATAATGTGTGTTACTGAAAAGTTTTAAATAAGTCATAAATAAATAAATATAAATATATAAACAAACTAGCAATGGTTGCAACAACCAGTCCATGAATCATCCATGTCCACCATTTTTGTTAACACAGTAATTATATTACAACAGACACTGCCACATCAAATATCGTTCCATCTAATCTTGCCAGAGTTAACAGCAACCAGAAGTTAAAACTTGTTTTGATTTGTAACTATGCCAGGATCATAACATTATAAGAGAAGTTTTGGTGACAGACCATGCATTCTGCATGGAAAGTGATACAAATAAAAGCAATTCTCTGACACTGAGCTTTTTTTACTTCCTCACAAACTGGTACAATTTTCAAACACTTTCATGGTGGTGATTATTCATACTGTGGACTTCTGGTCATGACACCAAGGTCTGAATGCTAGAGCAAGCAGTATATATAGTAACCACAGTGTCCCATAACTGGTCATGACACCACTGTCTGAATACTAGAGCAAGCAGTATATATAGTAACCACAGTGTCCCATAACTGGTCATGA
>Ga0123355_10009605_pt1 | contig 14741 bp, 12 predicted proteins | sample TergutEmb28metaG_3_FD_89872 | JGI IMG/M metagenome (GOLD analysis project Ga0123355, IMG submission 89872) | Embiratermes neotenicus P1 segment gut microbial communities from Petit-Saut dam, French Guiana - Emb289 P1 | ecosystem: Host-associated > Arthropoda: Insects > Digestive system > Gut ...
ATAACTCAACAAATAAGTCGCAAGCTCCTGAGGATGGATGTATTAACATCCGAAACATGTTGAGCATTAACTAATGAAATAATAAAGCAAGTGACATCAAGTTGGTCTCTCTTTATTCAACTAAAATTATAACATTTGCTCCAACATGTTTCGGTTTACATAAACCATCATCAGGGAATACATATTGTAACTTTGGCACAACGCAGGCTGTAGCTCCCTGACGATGGTTTATGTAAACCGAAACATGTTGGAGCAAATGTTATAGTTTGAAATGTTTTAACAGTTTAAAAAGTGAAATAATTTTTGTGCATTAGTTGGGACAAATAAAGGACTTTTGTAACGGTTGTTAGTTTGGAAGTTTCCGTCTGCCTGCTCGTCAGTCCTGCTCCTGTAACAGCTGAAAGAGTTGACCGTTTCCTAAGGTCATGTGTAAGTAAAGGGTCTTGTAATGGCTGATGTTGTTGCCACACACCTGATTGCCTTATATGAAAGAATACTGTGCCTGCGAGGTGACAAAGCACCTTCAAAGCTTGTTGTTAATGTGAAGCCAGGATGCACTGAAGATTGGCCATGCATCTGTGGTCATGATTTTTATTACGGTACTGTTTGAATAATTGCTTCAATTGACGAATTAGAAACTCCATTACGTTGAAAGAAGATACAGGTCCTTGATGCTTTACAAAGACCGTGGGGCTGTTGAGTGTTTGGGCTTGCTGTTCGGGGTAGGCGTTTCGGATGAGACGAAATCATCAAAGCGGTGTAATAAGAACCAACAGCATGCACTATTTACTTTCAATTTATTTCAGTAATTAACCTCTACTTGTTTCGAGCAGGCATACTGCTCATCATCAAGAAGTACTACTCTGTATATACAGCAATTGATTTATGCGTTTATGTTGACCGGCTGTTGGAAAGATTCTGCCAACAGCCAGTCAACATAAACGCATGACGTATACCAATTACTATATATATAGAAAAGTACCTCCAGATGATGAGCAGTAAGTCTGCTCGAAACATGTAGAGGTTAATTATTGAAATAAACTGAGTGTAAATAGTGCATGCTGTTTGTTCTTATTGTATGGATATATCACGATGCACTGTCAACGCAACATTAAAATGATCAAAACGGGTTCCGCAAAGTAAAGCACCTCTTTAAAAACAGAGGATGTGGTGCTATAGTAGAAGCTATCGACCTCTATGACGCATTCCTTCTTGAGAAACTGACCGTCAACCTTCTAGTCTAATTTCCCCGGCCCATTATAAAATGCACCAAATCCACAGCCACTTCCAAAAACGACTGCAATTAAATCCTACCCCCTGCCAGATAAATCGAGTCCATACTTCCAAATCCCATATACAGGGTGTATCAAAATGATTGGAGCGGTTTTGAACTTGATTATATTCACAAGTATGGTGAACAGAATTATAAATACTAGTAGAAATGAAAGAGCAACTCAACAAGTTTATGACACAGGCCACGGACGTGGCCTGCACGGTCCCCCGATTTAACCTCTTGTGACTAATTCCTTTGGGGTTACGTGAAGGACAAAGTGTTTGTGCCACCACGACCCGTGAGCATACCTAATTTGAAGAACAGAATTGCCGCGGCTGTGGAGACCATCACACCTGACTTGCTGAGCAGAGTATGGCAGGAATTGGAATATCGCCTCGATGTGTGCCGTGTGACGAAGGATGCATACATCGAACATTTAAGTCATAAACTTGTTGAGTTACTCTTTCATTTCTACTAGTAATTATAATTCTGTTCACCATACTTGTGAATATAATCAACTTCAAAAACGTTCCAATCATTTTGATACACCCGGTATTTATGATCTGTACGTGAATAGTTCAATGACAATAAGGGTTTAAATTCAAAATTTGTATCTTTATTTTCATTGCGTAAAAACACACTGTATATTATCACACGATTCTGCAACCGTTTTCTTGTAACGTCGTCTGAGACAATTTAATACACTGGCAAAATTCGATTTGAGGACCATGACAGGGAACTCACTCCAGTAGTATGTTTTCTGATCCCTATCGCCAATAATATCAATAAGAGAGCGCAAAGCTGTCAGTGGAAATAAAAGCAAAGCTATAAAGTGCATAGCCGTAAATACAAAATCTCTTAACAAGTCTTCGAAAATATTTTTATTTTCAAGAAACATTGCAAAAACGAGAAAATATCGACAAACGTAAAGACGAGAAATAAGAATACACGCAAAAAAATACAAGGTCTATTTTCACCGCTTTTGCACGAAATTGCCAATGCACATACAGTACCTACATACACATGCACTTATTATTTACCTACGGCAAAGTTAAGTAAGAACATTTGGCTATTATTGAAAATACCGAATTTACTAAACCGATTAATAAAGAGTAAATGTTTAACACAATAATTCAGTAACTAAGTGCGTGAAGGATATTCCCTCCGGACAAACGTGACAGTTAACCGAGAGATAGATAATCTATAATGTTTAACCCTTTGGCCCTGGAGCTGGACATTTAAAATTTAGCACATCATTTATGTAAACTATGAATATTTTTCAAACCAAAAAAAGGTAACGTTATGAAATACACGACATTTTGTAGAGGAATAAATTGAGATTGTACAGCAAGTACAAAAAAATAATGAAATGTAATTGTCGATTAAATATATAAAAAGCCTTTTCTGGAGAGTAGCGGAACGCCTGTCCTATATAGAGGATACGTGGCGCCTAAAGGTTAATGTTATCACTACGAGCTGGCAATAGGTACTAAAAACCGCGGTGCTGGTGGGTACGGGACCTTAGCGGAATGACAATTGGCAATTGCACCTTAGAGTCAATTGACCTCTGCTTAATACAGCAGCCGTACCATACAGATTGGTCCTGGAAATTAAAGTAAGAACCGCCTGAGATGTGACACTTATTTCAAAACGCCTCTTTGATGTGTTTATCTGTTAAGTTACTATTACTGCTGCGGCAGCTGATGTTCCACTTGCGACAAGTGTGTTACAACTCAAAATTTGTCATTTTTGATTTATTGGTATAAAAGAAACGTTTGCAGATGCACTTTTAACAAGTACAGTGTCATAACTCAGTTTGCAAAACTCGCCGCTGGAGAGCAGTTGTGTCTTCGTTGCACTCATCGAAAATTATAGCACTTCAAAGCCTTCAAAAGCTTCTACTGAAAGTCACATATTTTGAGTTGTGAAACTCTTGTCACAAATGAGCGATATCTATCTCCTACCCCTGGTGTAAATGAGTGACTAAGTGAGTCACAAATCGTAATTACGCCTTCCGATCCGAGTTTCCATGTTTTCCGGGTGTTCATGAAAGAGCTTGGGTTTTGTCTCGGTCGAGCTGCAAAGATACCGAGCATGTAAGACAGAACTTGGTTTGTGCGTGCCGTCAAGCCCAGTTCACACCCCACCCCCACCCCCTCAAATCAAACCGGGGAGGAATGTGAATATTATGTAACTCCGTCATATCACGGGCTCACGTCTAATAGATTTAATTAATCAAGGAATTCCCCAAATAATTTTCACAGATAGCCCCTCGGCAATGAAGCTTATTTCACCTACTCACACTGTTGTTCTGTGAGATCCATTTCAACATCAGCTAATCCTACCATTTTCAAGAGAGGTGTCACCAAAAATGTAATAGCTTCAGGTTCTCCAACCAATAGTGTGTTGTAATTCTTCGTTTCGTAACACATGCTCCATGTACATCTTATATCATACTGATCGACTCCATGGACGTATAAATGCTGTATCGCGTACATATTTATAATTCCAATAATAAAGTCCACATTTATTACAGATTGTATATATGGCCAATACACAGGACTTCACAAGAATTGTAACAAAAAATTATTTTAGCCCTTTTATTATAAATAGGAAAATTTTAGTATCTTAATTATTTCAAATATTGAGATTCAACAGCAAAAACGTATGTGAAATTTTAAATTGTATTACGAACGGCTGTATCGACATACTTGTGTAACTTAGCAAGTTACTAACTACGAGCTCCCTGAGGATGACACAACAATGTCGAAACATGTAGGAGCAGTATAATAATTTGTCAGTTAATTGTGTATTGGTTGGTTCATTGTACAAAATAATAAAAATGCACGGTACAGGTGTTAAAATAATACAATTTCCGTGGTGTATACTTCCTTCCGTGCAAATATTCTCCCCCGCAATTCTTAAGTACGGGGGATGAAGCAAGAATGGGAGATGCTAGAAATCCATACATAATTGTAGTTGGGTAATTCGAAATGTGAGAAGCGCTCGGAATACACGCGCTAAATAGGAGGATGATAGTGAAATATACTGTATTATTAGAAGTAAGCCGATGTAAAATGGATCCATTATGCGTCAGGATAAGGATCGATGGTGGACTCTTGTAAACATTGTAATGAATCTTCGAGTCCCATAAAAGGCGAGGAATTTCTTAACAAGCTGCCGGGCCATTAGGTTTTGAAATACTCTGTTACAAGGAGTTAGTTAATTAGTTGATATCAACAAAACAACCGGTATGTTGGATTGAATACGCTTCGTACACGAATATATCTGAACGGAAATACAAAACAACAACACGTAAAAAGTTGATGGTATGATGTATAATGGCAAAGATAGAGTATGCATACGGCACAGAACTAAGTTCTTGTTTAAAAGGAGAATGTTGGTCAACCCCTAGATAATTTCACACTTACATAGACAGGGAGAATGAAAAAAAAAATGAATTCCACCTGTAACAAAAGCGACCTCCCTGCATAATACAGCTATTAGGAATTGTATGTGTAGCAAATCACTGATGAGTTTCTATACATATAGTGACCTCCGTCTACTGTATGAGAATCTTGAACCGATCGTACCTCCAGGCACCTAAAGAAAAAGGCCCGGAATCAATTATGGTTCTATAATATTAGGGCCGTTATTATCTTTTCAGTCAGCACTTCTAAGTAGTCAAATTAAACACGACCATGTTTGTGTCGTGCCCTGAAGAAACATTCAGGACTAGAATGTTGGATGTTTTAAACTGTCCCTTGTCATGAACGCAGACACAGAACGTTAAGTATTTCCTTAAATATTTTCTTATTGATACACGCCAATAATTCTCTGATTAGCAACAACTTATATAGTTTGGGCGGACAACGTGTCAGAACTACAAGTAACAAAATGGACAATGTCTTAATCAGCTCGACTGCCAGCTTTATACGATGCTTATTCAGAAAGTAAGTACCGTTTCGCTGTAAAAAAATCAAGTAAGGTTTCGTATAAAATTTTATTCTTATCAGATTCAACATTATTCAAACTATTTTTCCACCTATTCGCCGCCATTATTGAGGCACTTATCGTAGCGGGGCACAAGTTTTTGTATACCCTCCTCACAGAATGCGGCCGCCTGCGATCAAAATGACTAGGGACAATGTCAATCGAGTAGAGTCCTTGAAATCTGAGGAAAGTGCAGAGACAGATCAGAAATTGTGAAACGTCTGTCGTCACGCACTCTTTCTTTGACCTTACGCACCAAATCATCATACACCAAAGATGGACGCCCACTTCGCGCCTCATCGTGCACGTACTCTCTTTCTTCATTGAACATCCGAACACATTTCCTAACCATGTCATCACTCATCGCATTGTCACCATACACTTGACAGATCTGGTGATGAATCTCAATTGGTAGCACATTCCTAGCGTTCAAAAAGCGAATTACAGACCGTATTTCACAGTCGGCGGCCCCTTCAATTGTCTTAAACATGTTTAAAGCACAGGAACAAACATAAACATAACACGAATTTCACGAAATGGCGTCTGTGGATTCTCAATTGATAGAGGAAGTCACTGCATTTGCGCAAAGTGACAGTCTCGAGGATGCGCGAGAGATATGCGCAGATGGTACTTACTTTCCGAATAACCTACGTATATTGGAAGTGAAAATACAAGCCTCTTCCGCGTTCCGAGCAGTGCAAGGAAATTAGTTATTAATTAACAATTATGAACTGAGGTCCAATATCTATAGGAGTTACATTGTCTTGTAATCACTCAACCAATCAAGGGCTCTACCACAACATCACGGCCACGTGTCCTCAGAATCTGCAAAGCGAGCAACTTCGTAACTTGTATCCTTCAACAGACGGTAACGCAACGACGAATGAGACCGGACGGTTACGTTCAATGCCTTATAGGGCTGAGAAACGCATACAGCATTTTTGTTGGAAATCAGAGGTAAATAGTCCACTTGTGAGACCGAGTGGTAAAGAAGAGGACAATATTAAAAACTTTGTTAACATTTTAAAGCCTAAGACTGAGTTTATGTACTACCAGTGTTAACATTCGGCAATTTTACGTTCTGCCCACAATGCATTTATGTGTTTGCGTGGACCTCAGAACAAGCAGCGATTATTCCTCTTTACAGCTTTAATTTATTCGTTTATATAACCGAGGCAGAGAGTGTCTACTGCGCGGTATGAACTGGGTCTTTACATCAAAAGGATAGAGTTTCGTCATTAAAAGGTGGAAGTAGTATAATGGAAGGGCGTAGACTGAAATTTATCTCTGGCTGCATTGAAATGACATGTTGTTGTGAACACGCCAATAAATCTACGAGCTCAATAAAAGCAGAGAAGTCTTGAACACACGAGAAACTACCAGCTTCTCAAGAAAAATTGGGTAGTTAGCGAAAAACTAAAGAAAAATATTGTTTGCTCAAAATTTCAATTACTCAATGACGTTACGTATCAATTAATGATAAATTCCTTGAAGATTGAGTAAAGAATTCACAAGAAAAATGCAGAAGCGAAGAGAATCTTTGTCCCTTATTGGTCCAAAGTCGAGTTACACTCAACAGTGTGTTCCGTTCTTTAGGGTCCAATGTCGAGTTACACTCAACAGAATATTCCGTTCTTTAGGGTCCAATGTCGAGTTACACTCAACAGTGTGTTCCGTTCTTTAGGGTCCAATGTCGAGTTACACTCAACAGTGTGTTCCGTTCTTTAGGGTCGAATGTCGAGACCAAACCGAAACGCTACTTTATAATATTTAGGTTATTTTCCCTAAGTTCCTGCTCTCTAGTGGCTTCTATTTTAACTCTGAACATTAGAAGTTTACAGGTAAATTAATTTGGATAACGTTTTGAGATATGGTGTTGGAGAAGGATGGAAAAGATCAGTTGGACCGATTATGTGAGAAATGAAGAAGTATTACTGAGAGTCAAGGAGAAGAGGAATATCCTACATGAAATAAGGAAACGGAAGGCTAACTGGATTGGTCACATTTTGCGTAGAAACTGCCTTCTACAATGAGTTATTGAAGGAAAGATAAACGGAGGTATAGAAGTGACAGGAAGACGAGGAAGAAAACGTAGGAAGCTACTGGATGACCTTAAGGAAAGGAGAGGATACTCACATTTGAAGGAGGAAGCTATAGATCGCACTATGTGGAGAGCTCGGTTTGGAAGGGGCTTTGGACCTGTCGTAAAACAGACTACTAAATGAATGAAGGTTATTGAATTTCATAAAAATAGTCCGGACTGCAAAGGGTCAACGCACCGTCCAACTTTTCGACCCAGGAGACTGACTTAAAGCGAATCAGTCGCTTCAATGCATAAGCAATCTAAGTAATTTAAGAACTGTCGAAAGAAAGAACAAGTATATACTGCAAATAAGCATGTAGACATAACAAATGACTTTCAATGTTATTGATATCGAAGGATATGAATAATTTAACTGACGCGTTTATAAATGGACGGACCTTACATAGCATTGCATGTCATCTGGTCAACCACTTTTAAAATTCCGATTAATCTTGTTAGACTTTAGGCAGAGCTTATTATATCTCGCTGTTATGCTGCATCACGGTCAGCGTAGCTTCATATCTGGCCAGCTCAATTATAATTTCCTAGTAATTTAGTGCAACAAAAATGGTTTCATAACGTAGTATGCAAAAAAATCACCAATGACCTTCTCAACTGAGGCCTGCTTATAAAATTTCACAGTTTATGTAATAGGCCTAGGAGACAGCGTACCGTAAAAGTGGAATTCATTGTGCAATAATTCCCCGCTACATGTTTCTATATAAAAAGTTTCTGTCAGTTTGATATGAATAAAGACCAACCACATAAATTACAAGACTTGATTTACGTTTATTTTAAAGTCAGCGATCCACCACGCTTAGGCTAGCCGCCATCCTCTGGAATCTTGCATGTTTTTGTAAAAATTATTAAGGACAGCATAAAAGTTACAACAAACTTGAGCTTTAAAACAGTAAATAAGATTCGCCAGTAACATATAAACAGTACACAGACATTTAAAATTACTTGTAATTGTAATGCTAACAAGCGCAAGTAGGTTTAGAGCCTGCAGACCTTCAGCAGGCATTTACCTTGCTATTTTCTGCGTTGCTACGGACAGTGGCCGGTATAGTTGATGTGCTACAGGATGACACATCAACGAAATCGTGGTTCGATTGCTGGTACAGACAAGAGAGTGATTTCTTTTCCAAAACGGACAGACCGGCCGTGGGGCTGACATCCATTTAGTGCCGAAGTTCAGAGTAAAGAGAGCTCTACCTCCATTCCCGAATATACCTTCATGTCGTGCACAACTACAACTTTACGTCTTGCTTGCCCGAGGGGATTGGTGTTTCGGTTCACGTCACAAGACAACTACCCGAAATGTAATACCGTGGTTAAGACTGCCCCAAAACTTTTCAGCAGGTAAAAAGTCAAAAACTTGGTTTGGTTGTCTTGGAAATTTGACTAAATGAACAACGTGGAAGCAAAAGCTTAAAATTTTTTTAATATTATTCCTTACGACTTTTTATGAATCAATTTCTCTTTCTTGTTGTCGGCTACCTGGTAATTAAGTGAACGATTTTCTAAAAATTAATGTTCTTGGTTCGTTATGCTATTTCTTCACAGACGAAGGCGCCTGAGAACAAGTACGTGATATTCAAAGGTCAAGAACAGGAAATGTTTGGGCCGGAAACAATTATAGCCTCTCTCACTGCGTTGAAAATGCAAAGATTATAGACCAAGGAACTTGCTGCCTCTGTCTTTATTCTCGACGTGATGGAAAATTAGGGTCTACCCGTATGAGTTCCACGCGTTAATGGCAGCGATATTTGGCATGACTTAACATAAGTGGGTTAGGAGCCGAAGTTTCCACGCGTCACCTACTTCTGCACCATTCTCTCCAATTACTATTCGTGGTCGCTTAAGTTACTCGTATATCTGACTAATCACAATTCTCACCACTCTGTTAAAACCTTATACAAATCTTCCGTTACTTCCTTCATGAAGAAGGTGACAGGCAGTTTTTAGCAAACGCATAGTTCTCCAAATTACGTCCGCTGTTATAACCAGAGAAATCTCCGATGAGGACCTTAAAATGAATTATAACGTCTATCGTCCCTTAACGCTATTAACCAAACAAGGCACAAACCTTTAAGCTTTTATCTCGACGCTCAACTGTAACACAAATTAAACTGAAAATTCTAGAAATGGGTTACGAGGAAAAAGTATCACGCAGTGATCTTCAGAAATAAACATTAAATTTTGGCCGGAAAACATTAGGAAAGAGGAGACTTAAGAATCTTAAATAAATGCGACAAATTCATAAACTTGTGACCCTAGTAACAGTATGAAGATTAATAATAGTTCCTTTGAAAGGATGGAAGAGTTCAAATATTTGAAAACAACTTTAACAAATCAAAATTCTATTCAGGAAGAAATTAAGAGCAAATGAAATCAGGGAATGCTTGCTATCATTCGGTGCAGAATATTTTGTCTTCCAGTTTGCTATCCACAAATTTAAATATTAAGATATTCAGAAACATAATTTTGCCTGTTGTTTTGTATGGGCGTAAAGCTTGGTCGCTTACAATGAGGGAGGAACGTAGGCTGAGGGTGTTTGAGAATATGGTGTTGAGGAGAACATTTGGGCCTCAGAGGGCCGAGGTAACAGATGAGTGCAGAAACTACATTATGAAGCGCTTAATGATCTCTACTCCTCACCCAATAGTATGCGGGTGATATAATCGAGAAGATTGAGATGGGCGGGGAATGTACCACGTTTGGAGAGGGTTAGGTCGTGTACAGGGTTTTGGTGGGGAAGTCTGAGGGAAGGAGACCGCTGAGGAGACCCAGGCGTAGATGGGAGGGTAATATTAAGATGGATCTACAGGAAGCGGCATATGTGGGTGTGGACTGGATCAAGCTGGCTGAGGATAGGGACAGGCAGTGGGCACTTGTGATTGCGGTTATGAACTTTCGGGTGGAATAAAATGCTGGGAATTTCTTGACTAGCTTCAAACCGATTACCTTCTCAAGAAGGACTCGGGTCCATGAAGCGAGTAAGTAAGTAATTAAGTAAGTAAGTAAATAAGTAAGTAAGTAAGTAAGTGGCCTTAGTCACAAGTTACAGGATAGGAGACCATAACGAGCTGTTAAAAACGCAGTAATGAACCTTCGGTTTCTTTAAAAGATACGGAGTTTCTTAGCAAGATGAGAGACAGTTAGCTTCTACAGAGAAATCTCAGACACTCAGAGCTAATAAATCTTGTAAGTGTTGTCGGGAAACAAAACAAGAACGTGTGTTTCACGTACCAGAAAGTGTCAGCGGCGTAATTAATTCCACGCAGCAGAAGCATTTCAAAGTATTTTGTCATAGCTGCATGGCAACTGTCCGTGTATACCACACAATTAAGGGTTTAATTTGTTACGATCATTATTAATAGTCCTGGATTTGAAGATCACAAACTTAGACCAAACATGGATACTTTATTACTGGAGTAATTAGCCTCACATTATAATTACTGACACAGTGTTTATGTCAAGTTCTAATGATGGATGTGGGTTTATCGTCCATAATTAACATGAATGGGTATAAGAGCACAGAGAATCGTGGTTTCTATACGTCATTGCGCCTACCGTCATTGAATTTGTTTTTCCTGTGGAAAGGTTGTTGTTTGTCAGCAGATCTTCATGACTGGGCGAGACACTGCTATGACCTAGACATGCTCGTTCTGGTAGCTTGTTGAAGTCAAGTTTGATCCTTCTACTAGGAAACGTGACAGACACAGGTTGTCAAGCTCGGGTACATGTACAGAAGAATCAGATTTAGAGAAACTACATTAAAAAAAAAAGCACACGTCTCCTGCAATTATATTCCACGTAGTCTTATGTTTATTACCACTGGCGAGAAATCTCGTTTTTCCAGCTTCAGTTATCTCTCTCTATCAGACGATGAAGGCAGGAGATTGTTCCGAATAACGGGTAAATTTCTACCAGACCACACATCTTAGAAGACAGCAAAATTCATTGTCAACGTCGTGAGAACCCCAAACTTCTCAGAGAATACATTCTTTTTGTTGTCCAGTGTTATGGGTCCCACTCTAGACATTTGGGACCTCGGTATTTTAAGCTTACGATTACTTACGCGCTGCATTTTCCCCACCGCACGATATTCCAAATACAACAGAAAATATCTGGAAACAGTTTTAGACCCACAATCGGAGAACGTCTATTATACATGTGCTGAGCTGAGTAGGTTCCTTCTTACCTCCTAGACTGAGAAGGTAACTCACCAGCTTTGAAATAACAAAATTTTAAATACGAGACGGCAAATAAAGCCTAGTAACCGAGCAGTGACGTAGTTGATTGAGGCACAGCGCTACAAGTAGGAAGATCGCGATTTCGATTCTCGATGTTGTCACTTGGATTTCTCATTACACTAATCCTTCCGGTCACACAATGATCCTGGGGAGTCGACACGTCCGCTAAGAAAAATGGGTACCAGGAATATCTCCCGGGGGTGAGGGCGGTTGGCTCGTAAGGCCGAAAACCTTGCCTAAGGGCTTCTCCAGGCCAGTAGTGGGATACTTACTTACTCCGTGGTGCAGAGTCCTTCTTGAGAAGCTAACTGGTTTGCAGCTAGTCAAGAAATTCCCAGCATTTCACGGAACCCGAAGGTTCATTACCGCACTCACAAGCGTCCGCCACCTGTCTCTCTCCTGGGCCAGCACAATCCAGTCCATATACCCACATTCCACCTCCTGAAAATCCATCCTAATATTATCCACCCATCTACGCCTAGGTCTCCCCAGTAGTTTTATTTTTTTCACTGTATCAACAGCATAGATTACATGGTACCGAATGATACTTTACGAGTGTGACTTAAGTGTTGTAAGTGATGAATCGGCAGAAATATGAAATGAAACAGTCGCAGAATACACTAAAGATTTTCCGACAGCTTTGCAGATTATTTGATAAAAATTCAAAACGATCATTCTAAACAGTCATGCTTCGGCCGACGATCGAAACAGGTATATTTAAACTAGAAAGGAGAGTCTTATAAGCTAAGCGAGGTGTTACTAACATGAAAGGAAGGAGCTAATTGAAAGTGGCCTTAACCAGGTTTGTCGATTCTGAGCTTCTATTTCAATATATCAGGTGTGGGTAAATCTTAAGCGTGTTCGGTGTGTTCGGTGTGGAACATTACGTCTTACAGTAAGCTATTAACGTGAGAGGTCATTTCAGCCTTCAGTACACACAACATAAAAGAATAACGTACCAGTGCCTTTGAGCAAGCGAGTAAGTTACATTCTGCGCTTACCGATAATTGACACAGAACATCTTGTCGTTCACCTTGAAAAGGAAACATCAACAGGAATTCGCTCTTCGGTCTCTTCTCTTTTTGCGTGTCTGTCTCATTTAAAATTCTAAGCACTTGTCCCCATTCGGTAGGAAGCGATCACAAGTGTTCTCAGCTCACTTGGTCTAACAATCAAGCAATCAGAGAAAGGTCAGAAATGAAGGTATGGAGGGAAACTCCTCGCTCCATTCTTATAGTGTAAGGGTGGATATAAAAGGTTCCTCGCGAAACGTTCGCAAATTCTAACAAGAATACATGTCGCTGCGTCGAAGAAGACAGCCAACTTTATAATCACCGCGTGAGACCGAATCTATTTTCGTTCACGAAATCAATTGTCAAGATATTGCACCTTGCTGCATATTCTGCTCGCAAGAATACCATTACGTATTATTTGGGACGAAGTGTGTTTAGATGCCATGATGATGATGATGATGATGATGATGATGACTTAACATTTATAATGATATTTTATCATAATCTGTGGCATTTGTACGAGAATGCATTGCCGCTGGACGGCATGAGGCACCTCTGAAACAGAAAGTAGGATTACCTCCAACAGCACCATCCTACAAGAGATGACAGTCGTTCAGCTAATGAAATGATTTCTATCGTCTTGTAGAACCTTAATGTTCAATACCGGGCCCACAATAGCCCAGATGAAAGAAAAATATTCATACTACGTAAAATATTAGGTGCACAATTACATTTCCTACACTGTATGTTTCAGTAGGAGAAAGAACGCTACACGTGGCGGTTGAGAAAGTGCGCTACAAGGCGGAAGGTCGCGCTTTCTATTCCCGATGGTGTTATTGGAATTTGTGATTGACGTAATCCTTCCAGCCGCATTATGACCCTGGGATCGGCTCAGCCTCTAATAGAAATGAGGGATAAAGGCGGTCAGTGCGTAGGCCTGACAAACTTATTACCTTCATGTGCCGATTTTCTTGAAATCTGGGAGGCTCAGCCTCCTGGAACCACCAGGACCTGTCCAGGCCTGTAATGGGATTGCTTTAGCTTTTGTCAAAGCGTGTACCACAAATATTATTATGAAGAGAGAGATATGACCACTTGTGGTAATAAACTCTGGGTTACAAAAATCACATGTCAAATGTAGTTACAGGAAGCACGAAATGGCAATTAATCATCTGGTAAAAAAGAACACATCTTCAACTGTAATTGAGAAATGTACGTGTCGAAATCCTAACAGTGTTTTGCCTTCTGCTGTCTCAAATATTCGTTAACAAGAGGAGTTCTTCAGTGTGGTATTCAAGGAATCCGATGAACGCTAAAAGGCCTGTCCTATTACGAATCTTGAAACAAACCCATCCACATGTAAACTCTTTAACTTACGGAGTTTTACCATCGTGTAAGGTTCATAAGATCTCGGCGGTCGCGCGGTCAAAGGAGTGGGTCTGCGACTGCTAGCTTGCTAGGATCGAGGGTTCGAATCCCGCCCGGGGTACTATTGTGAGTGTTGTGTTTTGGACGGTAAAGTTCTCTGAGTCGGGCTAATTACTTGTTGAGAGGAGTCCCACCGACTGTGGTGTGTCTGAGTGTGATCGTGAAGGCTCGACATTGAGGAGGACCTGACCCACTGGGGGCTGTAGCACCACGGAGAGGGGTGGAATTTCAGAAGATGGTATATGAGTTTAGATGTGATACACCGTCCTCATGATCTTATAGAATGCTATTGACATCTGGTGTGTGAAATCCGATGAAGAATTCTACCCCTAGAGAATAATGTCAACAATTCCAGACATATGCCTTAAGACAGGACATGGACAAGTGCCAAAAAACAGACATAGCAATAGCTATAAACTAAACTCCGTGGCTTTAGTCCGCGAGCGAACCATACCGACAGAGCGGGCGCCGCCGGTAGGCGAAGTTAGTGCCAACTTTTGCGGATAGAAGGGTGTCACGTGGTTAGCGCAACGGGTCCCCACGGCCGTTAATCTCTGTTTTCTGAACCTGGAGTCGCTACTTTTTTTTATTCAAGTAGCTCCTCAGTTTGACCTCACGAGGCTGAGTGGACCCCGTTCCAGACCCACTACTACTCAGAAAATCTGGTAGCGCCGGGGATCGAACCCGGGACC
>Ga0123355_10009606_pt1 | contig 14741 bp, 12 predicted proteins | sample TergutEmb28metaG_3_FD_89872 | JGI IMG/M metagenome (GOLD analysis project Ga0123355, IMG submission 89872) | Embiratermes neotenicus P1 segment gut microbial communities from Petit-Saut dam, French Guiana - Emb289 P1 | ecosystem: Host-associated > Arthropoda: Insects > Digestive system > Gut ...
AGCAATGGCTCCACAAGTGACAACACAATTGCTGCTGTTTTGTTTGTGTCACCTGAAATGAATGCTGTCTGGAACACAGTGTCTTTGCCAGTATAAATTATAAAGGACCACAAGTACCCCGAAATGGACTCACATAGTTCATATGACTTGATTCCAGATTTGGAAGACTTTAGGGGAATATACTGTCTGAAAGAAAGTCTTCCTGTCCGTAGTGTTAGTGACTCATCTATTGCAATGTTCTGCCCAGGTAAGTACAAACGCTGAAAATTTGTGTTGAGCTGGGACAGGACTGGATAGATTTTGAAACGTTTAGATGGTCCCTGGTATGTTCCTACATGATCATTTTTGTTGAAATGCATAAAATTGCAGATTGATTCAAACAGATCCTTTGAAATAATAGAACCTAAGATAGGAGTCGCCAAAATATAATTTTTTGAAAAATATGAACGTAGTGTGCTCTTCTGTATTATTCCCATCAGCATGAAAAGTGTTAATGCAACATACATTTCATCTTTAGTGACAGGTTTCCAGTCCTGCATTCTGGAACGCAATGGAATGAAACTTCCAGCTTGTATTTTTTCTGCTGCATAAGTGTTAGGTTTCGTGCACTATTAGTTCCACCAGTTCATCATCAAAAAACATTTTGAACACTTTAGCACAATGAGTTTCATTTTGGGTTTCATTCTGAGGCCCATTTTTATCAAGAAACTGTTCCCTTTGCCCTACATAATTAGTCATGTCCTCCCACCTAAATGTAGCACTCGAAGCAGTAGGTGCACCGGATGCAGTAGCACACTGCACATCGTCACTTTCACTGTCACTACATTCTGAACCAATTACCTCAACTACAGTCAAATCATCGGTCCCACTTGAGTCATCATTGTCACTACAACTACTCTGATCAGAAGCTGTAAGTTCCTCTAGCAAACTTTGTTCAATCTCATCCTCCAACAAACACTTCCTACTTGACGCCATCATTGCAACAGACTGCAGCTTCAAATGAAATCCAGACCCAAAAACAGCGGTGAAGAAACAAACAGTCCTTTGATATATGAGGGTGATGTCATACACCATTTCAAAGCTACATAACTCAGCTACGTGATGATAGTGATAACATTCGTTCCCTGTTTCAGTTCACTGTTAGAGGTATGCATAAAACCATCTGTGAATTTAGGGACTGCAAAAAGAAAGCCCAAACTTTGAGGAAGAGAAAAAAATGAAGAAATAATTTCTAGCAACTGTCTCCCATACCAAAAGAGAGCCAGCTCCTTCACGAACAAGCAAGAAGCAGCCTGATTACATTTGCTCCCTATGTTGTCGAGATATAGACAAATGAGTGAGAGAGTGCAGCATGACGAACAGTGCTTGTCACTCCAAGACAGGTGATGTTTTTGCTATGACGAACAGTGCTTGTCAATCCACGTTGAAGGGTTAAAGCAGGATGTAATGCACTATTACCTCTATCCCAGGGCACCACTGCAGAAAGCCATGGCCACACTCTGGACACTTGGATGGGGGACAGCTTTCCACACTGGCTGCATAACCACATGATTCACAGATGAACAGCTGTGTTTCCCCAACAGTGGCTGGGAAATGGAATTCATGGGACACAGAATCTCCCATGACCCCAGCAGCAGCTGAAACTTCATGTCACAGACAAGGGAAGGGCAAGAGGTTAAGCATGCCAATGAATAAAATGCATAATGTACAAAGAAAAACTTCCAGTTAGCTGCAAGGTGACAAGTAACACTTTTTCTGCTATATGATGGTACAGTATAAGTTTCTGAGTTATTCAGTGGTAGTTGAAACAGCACGGTAAACGACTACAGTCCACACTTAACAGATATGTTTAACAAAAGGAAATATGAATGACAATCTAATATCTATGCTCTTCAGATTACTTAAAATGAATAAAATGCGTATTAAATAGAAATGATTGTCTGTAAGTGACATAAAACTTCATCCCTTTCAGATGAGTTGTGAAAGTAAAGGCATCCACTAAACTGAATATATATATAATTACGATAACCTCTTCTCTTGTAATAAATAAACACCAAATGCACACACAAATATTCACTGTTATTTAAAATTTGTGCCTTTTAAGATTAAAAAGAAATAAGATGCTGAATAAGTTAACAGTCACCATTAAAGATCTTACGTCCACACTCATTAGACACATTGCAAGAAAATTAAATATTTATATAAATTGTTCCTTAATGCATTGAAGTCATATTATGATAAAGCACTAAATTAAAACAATAAGACATCCCTGATTTCAATATAGTTAAACACAATAATGATTTAGTTCTGTTTTTTTTGCAGTTTGGTCAATATAAAAGTTTGGAAATGTGCGCACAGCATCTCTTTTATTTATTAGTCTCAAAAATCCTAAAAGCTGTGGAAGAAATGTATTGGACATAAAACAGGAACATCATTCTTCCCTATGAATGTTGTTTCAAGCACTTTTTACTTCAAGATGCACATATGTCTTCACTTCTTAAAATAACCGGTAAAACCGTCCAATCTACATGACAACTAAGATGGCAAAACAATTCTTCACAACATTCTCCAGTACCAAATTTAACCCTTTCCCCTCCCTAACGCTCCAAAGCGCTCGGAATTTAAAAGTCCCCTCCCCCTCTAAACGCTCTAAAGCGTTTCTGGTATAACATGTAAATTTAAATGTCCCGTGAAAAAAACTCGGCTCTTCTGCCCAGGCACTAGCGATTTAAATTGAACGGGGAAAGGGTTAATAAAAGTTCTTTCAGAAGTTTTGACTTCTTAGATGTGTCTAAACAGCCGGAATGACTTGAACAGGCACTCTTAATAAATGTGAATGCACCTAGAAATGTGTAACTGACAAGGACATGGTCTGATTGGTCCGACTGAAAAATGAACTGCAATCTTGTTTGCTTAGAGATTACATCCAGTAATGGCTGTACACAAAATTTCTGCAGATGATGTGATATACTAGGGCACAAAAAATTTGTTCAAAGTTAGAATGTACAGAGCAAATTCACACTACTGCACATTCATATACTAGCAGCATATTCCTAGGGAGTATGTGGGCCAGGGGTTGATAAAGATGTGACAGACATACAAAATGTCACACACACACACACACACACACACATATATATATATATATTTACAATGAATACATAAGTGTATAAGAACCATACATTTTATGTTACAAATAAAGTACAGCTACCCGAATATATACTAAAAATGATGTTCAAAATATGGACTAGTATAGAACAACCACAGAAATATGAAGTATGAACAGTATATTTGAAGCTTATACAGTCAACCTCCTCCAGTGTGGATTTGATTATATGTGTGTGAAAATAAATATGAACATTTAATTGGCAAATCCACAAATTATATTACATGTGGCTTGCCAAACCCACTGTCCTAGCATATTAAAGGCACAACTTTTAAAAAAGTTAAGACAGCAAAGTAACTTTGTACATAATGAATTTGCATAACTAAAATCATGTTTTATTCCTCCTGCACCTTTAGTTCCAACCTGTCTCACCAAAAAACATGTTCAGAAATATATATCATTACAGTATATTTACAATTATCACTCCACACCAGCACTCGAGTGTTCCCACGAATCCCATACAATATGAAGTTCATCCAGCAAGAAATCACTAATGTACTGCTTTCAAGGAATTTATACAACTAAACTGGACATGGGAGTACTGCATTAAGTTTCCTGCACACTGATTTTAAAGGCTGACCAGCACATTCTTCTACTGTGATCATGTTTTTCTCATTCATGTAACACAGTCCATTTCCCGGGCATTTCACATGCAAATCACAATTGCTCAGAATTGTACGAAGCAGACATCACTTTGCTGATAACAGCTGAGATTGCACATGCCAGGATATCCACTAATTACTACATAATAACTGCTTCATCTGTATCATATTTTCCCAGAACCAGTTCTCTTTCAAGATAGGAAAAGTGATGTGTTGTGATACACTCTCCTATGTGAATAACAGAAACTTGCTCTTCTTGGCACCAAATTGCTCACAAAAATGACAAACCTTCACGCATCTTTTCAATATTCCCTTTACTTGTTCCCATTTAACATATTCAGTTACACTTATCAAGACCCCTGACATGTCAGCACTGTATAAATCTAACTAATCAACTCCAATGAGCAGAGTTGTTCTTCAAAATGTAATAGGTCCTCAGCCTGCACATAAACTCCCCACATTTTATGGAATGCATTTCCATGTTCAAATGAGACCACCATTTGTACCTATCCTCATCCAAATGAATCCAGTCCATGTCTTCTCACCCTATTCCTTTAAGATCAGTTTCATCATCACCCTCACATGTATGCCTAGTCATCAAAGCAATCTCTTTCCTTCAATTTCTCATAGATAGAACCAACTTTAATTAAATTGCCTTACCTCTTAGATACTGGATGCCTATTCTCCTGAATATGTTCTCATAAGCTTTACTCACTGCCTGGTAGGTCTCACTGGCTGCGTCTGCAGACACATCAAATGTATATAGATCCTTCATTATGAACTCCTTTCCACGAAGGAGCCCGAATCGTGGTCGTATCTCATCACGAAATTTACTGGTAATTTGATACAGTCGCAGGGGAAATTGTCGGTAGGACAGCTGAGGTACTGATGCAATTAGTTCTGTAACTGCCTCTTCATGTGTCTGCAAGATAAACATAGCATGTATATGAAGACAGGCAGATTGAATGGCATGTAGAGAATCTGCTAACAAGTATTTGCATATAAAAATGCAAACTCTGGGCAAATAACCATATACAGTGAAACTAGGATTTTACATTCCCTGAATCTACATTTTCCTTACATTCTATACACATTTTAATGGTCTGGCCATGACTATAGTAACAACAGTGTTGTATTTTCCTGGAATATACATTTGTACTTTCTACTTAATTCCTCAATTTCATGTTTCAATTGAACATAAATTGGCATGTTGCTGTCAACTTAAATAATGTATGTACCAGAAAGTAAGATGAAATTTCTTCTTTAAATTTGGCATGAAGACATCTGTGGTCAACTTGAATTAAAACACACAGCACAGTACAAGGTCATGTCAAGCTAAAATAGACCGTGCTGAGCCAAACCAAGACACATACTGCTAAACTGTCACAAATGTAAATGGAAGCAAGAAGAGACGCTCTGCAGGCATTCTACTTCAATCAGTATGCTGGTAACAAATTAAAAATGGGAAAAGGCAGAGTTAAGATGCCAACAAATCACATTTCTAATATAATGCTGTATATATTCAGTGTCTTTAATTTTGTAGTTACATAAATTTTCATTTTGTTCATTTTTATTAATTTTAAATGGTCCCTGCAGAAATGTAAAATCCATGTTTACTGTACATAATTCTAATGAATTATGATAAAAGGCTGGTCAAAGTATGGTTGGTTGATAAATGAGATTTAGACTTTCATTGCAATGCTTCTTGAATGAGATGTTTCTGGGCTGTTGTGCAGCATCAAAAGGTGAAAACAATGAATTTTAACCAGTTTATGCCACAAAACAGCCTGAAAGCACCTGATTTCAATGAGGTTGATGTTAATATAAAATTACATAAGCTCATATATATACATATATATATATATATATATATATATATATATATATATATTGAACAAGAAGAAAACATTGCTTTGGAAGTTATGGTACAGTAGAGTTGTCGTCGTCGCCGTCTTCTTCTTCTTCTTCTTCTTCTATTACTTCTTTTCCTTCTTCGATGGCACTACAGTCCAATGTGATCTGACAGTATAGTGGTGATTTCAACTGTTACTGGATTCTGGACACAGGTAGGAATTGACAAAGAATCCTTTTCTGAAAGCAGTGGCTGGAACCTCCCACAGCAGATATAGGAAAGGCGTTCATACTAATACAGGAGAATATTATATAGGGCTGTTGCAACACTCAGGGAAAGTGGAAAATCCTGATATCCCATACATGTTCATTAAGCATCAACAAAAACAAAGACCCAGGAAATGCATGAATATGGAAGAAGGGTCAGTCTGTAATATTATCACATATACTTAAGAAAATTTTAAACTGTGACCTTAATAAACATATCTGGAAGAAGAGGGCATCAAACAGCATACATCAATGGCCATAGGATGGCAGCAGTGGTAGCAGCAGTGGTAGTGGTGGTGGTGGTGGTGGTGACAACTATCACATAGAATAATCAAGGTGTATTGCAAATATATATTACAAGTCATACTCTGTTTCAGAAATTTAACTCTTGGTATCCTACCATTTTCAAAAATACTCAATCCTTCTTTTTATCTTTTGTCCAGTAAACAAAACCTGAACATTGAACATATCTTGCATCTTGAAAATATAACTGGCTTCAGTCTGTTTACCTACTGGACTAAGCACAAACTCCTTGTCATGGCGGTCCTTCAGAGTGAACAGCTCTTTCCCTACAGCTTCCCAGCGACCTGAAACAATATAAGAACTCTTTTGCAGTCATAATCAGAACTAAACGAGGCTCCTTATGTGTTTGTCTATGAAGAGTGAAAAATTGATTGACATGTGGCACATTCTTTGAATTTATTTATTAATATTAACTATTGCTCCTTTTTTCATAGCTCCACATATGTATAAACAGCCAACATGAACACCACATGATATCCTGTTACAGAGAGTACATAATACAGACATTTCTTAAAAGGTCCACATGCATCCCTCTACTCTCCAACCACTTCAAGTGATGGTAGAAAATGCAGAGATTACCACTGTTGCACTGTACTGCCAGTGGATGTCCACATGCTTCAGTTTAATGCACTGCAATTAATATCAGGTCCTTACTCACCATAACTAGATAAGGAGCTGGAAATGTTGTGTGGTGTGAGCTGTTACATTCTTGCTAAAGAAAAGGTATACATTCTAATAATCAGATAGGTGTTCAAACAGTGGTGTCAAAATGTGTCTACTTACGGTTTCAAGAAAAAATTGGCCCAGTGATTGTAGTTAATCTCATAACACACACACACACAGAGCCTCTTCATGTACCTGCATTCCATGGATTAGCATGGTAGTTTATGCACATAAAAACCAATAACTCTTACTTTAAGCATTTATACACTGAGATGAAACCAAACTTCATTGCTAAACAGAACCAGTATGTAGTCAATTTCTCCTCCAGACACCCCTGAAGGTACCAGTTCATAAAATGCAGTTTTGCTTGACATTCTGTATCAGACTATTTGTGAATGACAGTTATGTTGGAGGATGAAAAGTACCTGTTTTTTGTATTTCATGGCAATATGATGCACATGCACCTCTTTGTTGCGCATGTCAAACCACCAATTTTCTTGGATGTCTCCAATCTGGCACCCATTTTGTCAGTTACTCCCTCAGTGAAACATGTCTGCTGTGTTATCATAGTATCTAAAATGGTACCTGTTGCTCCAAACCTTTTCTCTTATTTGTGAACTCTTTTCCAGTTTTAAACTGGCACATGTAGAAGATATTTTCATCTGAATTTATGATAACACTTAATTTAATGACTGTATTTAGCATTACATATCATGTAAAAAAATGCATAGTGAATATATTCACCCAAGGAGGAAAGCAGTAGCTTTTAAAATGTCATGTGTACACAGTGTGGTGTATGTTTTTTCAAACACTGGAAAAAGTCCCTTCACTTATTAGTAAAGTATTAAAAGTTAAGACTTGTTCACACCTGGTCATACCTGTAACTTTCCACAGCTCTCCAAGTGTCAGAAGAGGCAGCAGTAACTTCTGTGCACTGATCTTACTCATCTCATCATCAACAATATTGATTAACTTCTGCAGGGAACGTTCACCAAGTGGAAGCAAGTGGAATACTCCAGTACTTGCCTGATGAATCACACCCAAATCTTGCATCAGCTGCAACAAGAGAGCAGTGGCTGCAGTCAGCACTGAAACCACCCTGAATATACATACAATAGGTACAGCAACACCAAAGTCCAAGCCATGCCACTTCCACGTACATCTGAAAACATTTCCATTACACCTTTTGTGTTTGACATGTACATAGAAGGATCTGCTTAACTCTAAATTTCGTTGGCAGATTTCAGTATAAACCACCTTTAACGCATTCTGCAAAACTTTTGTCAAATTTCAGACATGTTACATTATGCAGTCATAAAATGATGGATAAACCTGTGAACAATATCAGATGCTGCATAATGTTCGCAAGTTTGACAAACATACATATTACTCACTGAATGCCAAGCCACTGATGTTTCTACCGTGTACAGAGGCTGTACGCTTCATCTAATATTGTAGGAGGGATCATATATAGAAGAATCAAACGAGCAGACAGATCACATAAAAAAGTTGGACAAGATCAAATCTTTTAAAATACAGTTCAATTCCCAAGTTGTCATACCTACCTGTTTTTATTAGTATTGATATTTTACATTACAATATATTGTACAATATTTTATTGTTTTAATTTTGATGTATTGTGAGTTAGGTCTTTGTTATATTTAAATCGCAAATGGACGTGACATGGTATATAAACTAAAATTTATGCAAAGTTTTGGTTGGAAAACCTCAATGGATGAGTGTACATGGGAGACTAAAGATCCAAGAAGAATATTTCCTATCAAGGTACACTGGAGAAATTAGATGTGAAACGATGAATCATGCTGATAGAGCTATGAATGCAATGCAACTGTGCCCACAATCATGGACCTTTGAGTTCCAGCTATTTTTAAGGTGTTTAATTTCTGAATGCACAGGCAAGATCCAGTACAATTGCAGTAAAACAAATAAAGCCACCTTCTGGCTCTTGGACAGACCGTCTTCTTTCCTCAGTTGGCTATCTTTAGGAACAAAGTTTTGAGGCTGGAAAAGCCTTGACACATAATTCACATTTCTGTGTGATTCCATGGCAATCCCCTTTGCCAACAATATGCTCCTCTGTTTCGCAGGCAACATGACAATTGGACAGGCATGTGGTTCTGACAATGACTGCAACACAAAAGTAAGACACTAAAAGGGATCCACACAACTGTTATAAATAAATGCAAGTTTTTAGATTCAATAGTTAGGAGACTATACAACTTAATGGACTATTATGACATTGTGATGCATAATAAAAGACACAGCTATCTCTTATTGTGTTTTACCATACAAAGCATTTGTATTAACACATCTGCAGGGGCCATAAAAATTATTAAAGACAGTCTTTTTTATTCTGTATATCTGAAATATGCGTCACAAGACAAAAGTCAAACAGCATCAAAAAAAACATTACAGAAATGAGAATGGTTAAGACTTCACAAGTAATATTTCAAACAAAAAAACTGAAGCTTGAAGAAACACACTCAAGGTATGAAGAGAGAATACCAACAAGATGCAACAATTCAGATGTTTATTATCAACTACTGTCTCAACATGTTTCGGGCATCATTATGCCCATCATCAGGAGAACAAAGATCGTGTATTACTGCATATGGTGTTTGCGCCATTAGTGCTTGATGTGGCTGGTTGCAGTTGTGGGGCATTGCATCGTAGGGTGCTCGCACCCTACAAAACAACGCGTCACAACTGCAACCAGCCACATCCAGCACTACTAGCGCAAACACCATATGCAGTGATATGCAGTCTTTGTTCTCCTGATGATGGGCATAATGATGCCCAAAACATGTTGAGACAGTAGTTGATAATAAACATCTGAAGGTGACAAACATCTTGTTGGTATACTCTCTTCACACTTTGCTCATGATGCACAGGAACATAACACTCAATGTATGTTTAAAAAGCCTATCAATGTAGTGAATACACAAACTTACATACTACATCTCTGAGATCAATACTAAAATTGTCTCATCTATGCTTGTCTCCCTGGCAGTCTCTTCTCCTGACATTTACAGACCACAACTGTGTATGTATTTCTCATTTCCCTCTAGCACACTACATGCCTGCACCCTTCCATCCATCCATCACTGCATCAACCTACAACACTAGGTAAAGCATAACAATTATGAAACTCCACATTACATTACTTCTTTCAGTCTTTGGTTGTATCATTCCTCTTTGGCTCAAAATATCTTCCCCAGCACTACTGTACAAAACTCTCAGTCCACATCACAAACCAATCTACATACTCATACACATAGCATGACAGGCGAATTGCAGTTTCATGTACTTCAATGGCTAGGTGCAGACAATAAAAATATAACTGAATTAATATCATGTGATCTAGTACTGCCATTTCCAAGTACTTAAATTATGTCAATTTAAAAATGATGCCATTATTATTATTATATTACAGAGGATAATAAAAAATGCAGACCAAAAGGCAGAAAAAGCAGGGGAGACCATCAAAGAAACTTCTGGAAGTGTGAGACAGAAACGGGTCAACAAGTGACCCAACTCCAAGTTGGCTAGATTATTATTATTATTATTATTGTTCAGGGGTGTACACAGAAGACAGAATTGTTGTATTTAATGACGCTGTCAATTGCTGGGATTATATAGCATCGGTGGTAGATGAATAAGAGAATGGAGCACTGGTGGAATAATACGTACAGCATAAAACGTATGTACTGAGAGAAAAACGTGGCTTGGGCTCGAACCCGTGCCTCCGTGGCACACGACGACCAACTAACCGACTCATAACCATGGACGAAAGCAGCTTCAACCCAAACAAATTCCGTTCCTTAAAAGCACAAGCCGAGCCCCTCCCATTCTAAGCTAAGCAAGATTATAAGAGGTCTGCTATAAAACTTTAGCACGTGGACCAAATTAACCCGCCGAGGCTACAGAGGTGACCAAACTTAGTGGCGAAGAGAGACGCAGCACAGAATGACAAGGACGAAACACAGTAAAACCATTGAACATAATGCTTGTATTTGCTGGTATCATACGTGGCAACAACAACAACAAACTATTTTTAAACTGGTAAGTCTGAAGGATTTGTAACGATTATACTCTCCGTGACACGTTCCGGAGGATCTATTCAGTAACGTTTCCGAACTTATGCCAATAGGCGACATAAAAACAATCCAAATTGAGAAACAATGTTTATAATACTAAACTACCAAACATTCATATTGTTTTAATTTCAAAATAACTTATTTAAGAGGTGTTTACACATTCAACCCTCTAGCACATAACCACTAATGCACATGGTAACCCACAGATCAGAGGGTAAACAGATCGGAGGTATGGGCAACTTAGAAATCTCACCCTTGCATTTTTGAAATGAGGAACTTCGAATTCAGCCGACTAAATGGTTACTAGTTTAAATTAAGCTGTCGAAACTGTGGCATGTAGCGCCGAAAGAATAAGTGACATGTTCATATCTGCGTTTCGTTGCCGCCATCAGTGTCAAATATTTGTTCTAACTGCAGGCTATTGCATTTTGATAGGGAAATTTGAGACTGTGGCAGCATTGAGGTTAAGAGTTCGTCAGACACATGTGAAGGTAGTTGCTGGCTGGCGGTGTTTGTATTTTTCAAAACTGATAAAAATAAATCAGCTACAAATATGCAGAATATTTCAAGTAATACGGACGAGAAGATATGTAGTTTCATTAATGATATTAAGCAAGGGTAAGTTTGATTGGCACACATGTTCTCTTAGATACAGAAATGTAGGGCGTTACGTTGAATTCCGATTGAGCTTCCAGTAATCAAGATACATTGCTTCTTACCGTCATGGACTTATGGTTTATTCTGTCAGCTAGGGGAAACTTTACTGACTGCTGGTGATGCATTTTCGAGTCTGTTGCTGATGTTTCAGAAAAGTGTGGGGTTCCTATGACATAGCATTTAACACAGTCAACTTGTTGAAGGAGATCATTGCACATCGAAGCTGGCAAACGGCACAGTAAGTGATGAAGCCATCTGGAATGCCAGTGTGTTGGTGGAGGTTTGAGCCACAGTGTCCTAAAATCTCATTCTCATATTGCAGAGATCTCATGGCGCTAGTAAATGCAGAAGGTAAGAAGTTAACGAAGTCACTTCCGCTGCATGCATCGATAGGCAACATGGTAAGACGAATTCTCAAGATAATCCGGGAGGAATACATAGCCACCCAGCAGGTATGAAATGCCGTGGTGGTCACTGCATGTAGTCATATGGTTCAGTTACCACATCAGTGTGTTCTTTCTTTCCTATATCCTTTTCATGCTATGGGCAGTCATTGATTATAGTAGAAGTCAGTGATAATAATACAATGAATATGAAATAGCTTTCAGCATTGGAGGTGGGAATTAACTGCTGGATCAGTAATATGTTCATAAGTACTTGGTTTGATCATCGTCCATTACAATTAGAGATGTGTGAAGAGTATTAAATTCATTGTATCTTAGATTGTGTAGTGTCAGGAGGACTGGTGAGTGGTGAACTGGAATGGATTTTCTGGGAACTGGTTGTGGCCTAATCAAGGTACAGATAGCACAAAGGGTTGAGTAAAAGAACTGTAAAAGGAGCTGATACATTAAAAACCACAGTGTATAGAATACTTACCCCAAGACTTTAGGTAAGGGATATGTAGTGCAGATAACCAGGTGTTAGCAGTTGAACCCCTGTGTATGATGCATATATACTTGAAATTCAACAAATCAGTATACTGAAGGTACTGCATGGCATTCACCCTGGCGACTGAAAAATGTCAGGTTAGCATTTATTTATAACAGTTGAATCCATACCATTATCTTAAGAACAAAGACTGCACTTTGTTTTCAAATACCTGCAGTGTCTGATTTTTCTTTATGGCAGCAACCTGAACAAGAGGTGAACTTACTTCATACATTGTTTTGAGAAGTAGATGAGAATGCAGTCAGAGAGAGAGTGTGGATGATAGTAAATATGCTTGCAGAACAAGCAAGAAGAGGTAGATTCACAGGAGTCTCTGCACAAGATTGTCACAGCAGAAGGGAACGTGCTGGCTGACTACAGCAAGTTATTACCAGATCTCCGATCCTGTGTCATGGAACATATTGGAGAGTTTGAAATGGAATTAGAAACAAGGTATTATCATTATTACTGCTACTGGATAGTATGTCAAGTTTTCTTTTATAAAGAATTTGCCATTTGTGATTCTGAATGTGCTATTAGTAACCACCTGCAAAGATTATGTAATGTACAAGGAGGTGAGAGGAAGACCACTGTACCAGTGTAGATGGTATTAACTGAATACTTCATGAATTTCACTGACATCACTAACAGGTTAGGAATTACCTTTAGAAAGCATGTGCCCTCTAGATAAGACAGGTGTATTGCTACCCCTCAGTGACTGCATTTTGTATATTAGTCAGAGATGTATCTCTACACCTGCAAGTAGAAGAGGTTTGACTGAGAGATGCTAATTTACTTACTGAATTTTTTGAGACATGCTACACAATCTCTATTTTTGTTTATTTCATAATGTTGTCTTCTTTTGTTCATAAAATACTCACATCTTACATAGAGGATGTGCTAAAATTTAGATGTCCAAATTCATTGCTAAAATGTTAAAGATGTACATTTGTTATTCAGCAGCTGTAAATGAAAGAAGTTCCTATTCACAGTTTGTCACCCATTTCCTTATAAAAGAGGAACACATTTCATATGAGCCCAAGGGACAGCGGGTGCCAGGGATGAAATTGTTCCTGCTGATTTAACCTACTATAAAGTAGACAGGACTGAGTGCTTGCCAGAGTAACAGGTGAAGCATGTGGCCACTAGAGATGGCTGAAAGAGCATTGTTTTGATTACAGTTCTGACAACATTGCGCAGCAAGCAAAGCAGCATATCCATTCAAATGAGATTATCATGACTCTTGGGAAATCAGCATTAGTTGATGCCTTTCTGAAAAAAGCTGCTACAGAGAGGAAGTTTCAGGTTATTGTTGCTGAATGTGCACCCTTCTGTCGAGTGAGTATTACACATCAAAAGAGTCTTGATAGTGACTTTTCACTTATGAAACTCCAGACTTGTACCTAGACTCATAGCTAGGTACAGCTATGAATAACGTAAGAGGAATGAGTGTACTGCTGTTGTTGCAATTAATGCAACCCAAAAATTCAGCATATACTCGTACGTTTACATCAGAACACAGAACATATAATATGTTGCTCTTTCATCTGATATTTACATCTGGACACATATTTTATTGGCCCGGCTCATGAAATGTATCAGTACTCCCTGAAAATGGCCCCTTGAGGGTTGAAACATGTAGGAGTGCTTCAGTGTAATAAAGTGGTTTTAACATATATAAGTGCATTGGTTGGGTTTTTATGTAAAATATTATCAGTGCACGGATATGGACAAGATAAAGTTTAACAATGAGCAGATCTCTGTACCATTCAGTACAGGAGTTTAGGTCTTTTCAAGGTGTTTTTTTCCCCCCCTAAAAATGATCAAAATTTAAATATTTACTGCACGTGCATATGGCTGTGAACCTTATCTCGTTAATGAAAAACATACACTGCACTATAAGAAACCGTGCATGTAGAAGTGGTATTACACACATTATTCTTGTATCTTTCAGTTTGTAAACTACAATGAGGAATGTATAAGTAATAATGTATATCTTATGTTATTGTATCATCCAGAGTTAAATATGTTAAATAAATAGCATTCTGGAATATTAAAAATTGAGGCTTACAGGTACATATAAGTTATTCAGTGCTGTAATGTCTAATATTTTAATGCAGCTCTAAATATGGAATTGATGCAATCAGCTTGTAGCTACTTGTTATTTGACATACTATGACTGTG
>Ga0123355_10009607_pt1 | contig 14740 bp, 9 predicted proteins | sample TergutEmb28metaG_3_FD_89872 | JGI IMG/M metagenome (GOLD analysis project Ga0123355, IMG submission 89872) | Embiratermes neotenicus P1 segment gut microbial communities from Petit-Saut dam, French Guiana - Emb289 P1 | ecosystem: Host-associated > Arthropoda: Insects > Digestive system > Gut ...
AGACCAGGAAGGTTCTTTTTGGCATTACGTAGTCAGCGACCAAAATCCGATGCTTGTTACCGAGCTTCGACCCGAACAAGGTTATCAATACCAAATGATGGCTTATTGTGCTTTTGAGCAGAGTAATTGGACGCCGATTCGTACGTTTACTACGCCGCCTGCGCCGCCTCCGCTTTTTGAGTGTGGAGCGATAGACAATACTCCACCACTTGTAAATACAGGAGTACCGCTTGGAAGACCGCTAAGACGGGGCGATGTTGTGAAGTTGCCACAAAATTCGGAGTTGGTTGTTCAAGAATCCACAGGAATAGGTACTTACAGAGGTTGGGGAACGATGTTTTTTAATTTTTTCAACACGAATCTGATAATGACTTTTGAGGATTTGCAGGTGGATGACCAGATGCAATGGATAACGGGGGATTTAGTGTCGAGAAGTAGTAGGGATGGTAGGTTTACACTTGATTTGGATGAGATTATCGAAGGCGGTGGAGGCGTAGGCAGGGTAATAACCGGCGAAACCACAACCGAACACCAGACTGACCGCGAACTTTCAGAGAATAGTACAGTAACTTACAATCCCAACACCGGAACACTAACCATCAGAGCAGAAGACGGCACAACCACCACTATTCCCAATGTAGAAAGCCTGCCGACCACAATTGCTGACGGCAACGGCACATTGTTTGTTGTAGACGAACAAGGGCAAATCACAGAAGTCGGACAAAAACAATCGCATTCCGACAACCCGCCCCGAACCATGCAGCCCACAACGACGGGAGTTGTAACGTTTGCACGATCTACAGAATCGAGGTTTCCTTTTGATGAGTGGAACGAAGTGTATGCTACATCGTTGTTGATTAGTGCAGTGTACCCAAGCCTAAATGGCTACCGACCTCCTTTCAAAGCCATACCGGAGGGCCAAAGCGGAGAAGTGATTGCCACAATGAATCTAAGAGATAATAGAATAAGTCCTGACTCGGTTCGCTTTATCACTCCCCAAGGCGTGTCGTTTACGCCGAGAAAAGTTTCGGAAAACACGTTTGCTCTTACGCTTTTGGGTGGACGAGAAAACGATGCACAAGAGGTATTTGCAGTTTACGAAATTGATGGTGAAATGGTCACATTGGGCAAAATCAATGTGGTAACTTACAGACCGAAAACACCTCGAGTTGTTTTGGTTCCTGTTAATGGTGCAACGATTGATGTAGATGCTGTTGCAAAAAAACTTGACCAAATCTATGCTCCGTTGGGAATTGACTGGCAAGTGAGCAAAGCCGACAATTTTGAGTTCGAGGGCGATACCGATTTTTTTGAGAGACGAAGTGGTTTGTTTGCGGCTTACACGCCTGCGATGAGGCTGTTTCAAAGTGTGTTTTTGGAGGATTTGGGCGATGATTTTGATAGCGAGGCGGCATACCTATTTATATTTGATGAAGAAAATCTCGACCGCGACCAAAGTGGTTTTATGCCACGAGGCGAGCAAATGGGCTACATCTTTAGCAGGGGCATGAGTGCCCAAACTTTGGGTATAATCATTGCCCATGAGTTGGCACATGGTGTATTCCAACTTCGACATACCTTTGATAATGCTTATGGCTTAGCTCAAAACGCTTTGCCCCACAACTTGATGGACTACTCGCTTGGTACACACTTGGCGAAGTGGCAGTGGGATTTGATGTTTTCGCCGGGGATTGTGATGAGGGTGTTTGAGAGGGATGAGGAGGCGATGGCGAGAAGGCTCTTGGATTGCAACTTATGTGCTGATACGAGAAAAGTATTCAGAGGTAGGGTAATGCAAGCCCTTGAGCAAATAGCAAGAGCTGACGGGGAGCGCAGTTTCAGAAATTGGAGAAGAGAGGAGGTAACTTTAATAGATAACAGAAATTTTATTTCTTTTGCAAATATAGTGCACAACGCTCCGTTCAATAGTTGTGTTTGGAGAGATACTATCACTATACCAATACGTGGCACAAACTATATAATTCCGTTGGAGTGGGATTTTTTTGCTAGGAGAAATGACGTTCGTCAGTTCGTTGCACAACGTGTGTACTTTTCTCCAAGATCTGAGTCTCTCGGTGCGGGACAGCCCCCAGGATATTTTTTTAAGATACGTCATGAAGTTGAGGGAAGAGTAGACTATATTGTCCTTTCCCGTCTACAAGAAAGCCAGCTAAGAATCATTGAGGGCTATTGGCGTAAGATTGCAATTGAAACATTCTTAGAATATGCAGAAAGGGCGTTTGGAAGAAATCATGGAAGCTACAGGCAGATAAGAGAATGGATTGAAACACACAACCGTTTACCATAGTAACTAAAAACACGTTATCTTGAAAATGAAAAAATGCATCAAAATACTTTTCGCCATATCTATCGGCTTAACGGCATTCTTGTCTTACAAATACTACTATTATCTTAAGATTAAAAGTATAGCCACTGAGATAGATACTGTTCAGATTTTTTTCTATGGAACCATCAATTCAGGAATGACTCTCTTTTTCGAAACACATTTTCGTCATCCAACAACAATTGAAGAACTTGATATAAAGGTCTACATAGAGCAGTATTATCCAGCTATTCATAAACGGCTAAGAATATTGTACTATGACTATCATCGGTACATTGTGTATCGCGGACGACGCATAAGAAGTGCAAAAAACGCAGTTGTTTTATGGCGTAATTTTTCCGAAGAAGAAATTATTGAATTATATGGCGAAGGAGGAGTTTCAATGGGTGAAAAAACAACAAATGAAAAATTGAAAGAATTGTATGAGTTGTGGTTCGGAAAAAAGAAGCCATTTAGAATAAAAGAGTTAAATTTCTGGAATTATTTATGGTATGGGCGAATTTTACTGACAGCTGGGAGACTCATGCAAACACCTTGCGATATGCTTCATGAACCGAATATAGATCCGCCACCACCGCCCCCGTTCGGCTTAGGCTGTACCGCTGGCGCGGACGTCCACGTCCGTGCCAAAACAGAACAAAGAAATAAATATCAATAATATAAATAGGCAAAACAGGTTGAATAAACAAGAAAAAATATGGAAAAATTACACGAGGCACGGACGAGGACGTCCGCGCCAGCGGGTCTTATGGCTCTCGCGGTTGTTGACAACGAAATCCAGCAAGTCTGGATAAATGCTACAGTTTCTGTAGTTGATGGTATTCTTTCTCTTAGCTTTAATCCCGTTACCGCAATAGAAAATATTATCGCTATAACTGCTATAACCACTATAGACGGTGAAAAAATAGATACATTAAATAACGAATAAATAAAATAGATAAGATGATTATAGAGGTTTCTCGAATATCGTATTTTCAGCGGATTAAAATCTGTCTGAAACGAATGCCGTCATGGGTGTTCTTTTGGTTTCTTTTTATGCATACTATGAGTTTCCCATTTTGGGGGAACATTGTTGATAATTTTTGGAGCCTTTATATTCCTTTCTTATTTCTCTACACTGTACTTTTCTACATCATTCCAAGAGTCCGTATGGCTTGCATATACACGCAGAAGATAGAGGCTAAAGATGGAAATATCTCTATCACATATTGTAAGTTTAATACAAAAAAAGAAATTCATATACCAAATAATTTTTTGACAGTACGAGATATTGCAGGAATAGGACGTTTTGCTATTGATTTTTTCGATGGCAAAGTATATAAAAGAATTTTCAAACAGTACAAGTTTGGAGCATGGGCAAAAGAGGAAAATATGAAGGCGTTAGGGAAAATAATACCGTTAGATACTTTCAATAATCCCCGTTAGGCGGCGATTCCATCGCCGTCTGTCTATCCAAATAGATTCTATCTATTCAACCAAAAACTAAAAAAATGACACAAAAATATGATAATCACAAATGCACAAATGCCGGTGGAACCGGCACAGATATTGCGACGGCGATGGAATCGCCGCCGAACATCCTTGTTGCAACCTATGCCGAACGGGGCTATCCAAAATTTTGTTACTGTAGGCTCTCTGTTCATAGGTGTCGGAGCACTTAGAGGTGCTGTTATGGCTGGGCGATTCGGATATGCTATTTACCTTAGTGCAGGAATAGGGTTGAACATTTATGATTTGTCAAGAATGCATACGGATTTAAGTAGATATGTTAGCGAAGAAAGTAAAAATGAGTATATGAGAGATGTTTTTACCTTTTTTGATGCTTTATCTCTGTCACATGACCTTTCCAATGTTGTCGTCACTGGGCTTGTTACAGGCAGAATAGCCCTTTTTGAAGGCTTTGTCGCAGCTTGGGAACTTTCTAAAAATAGATTATATGAGGAAGTAAGGCGAAACTCTAACGCGTTAACTGCCGAAGAAATAATAAATAGCATGCAACGTTTTGTTGATGAAATTAATGTAGAGCTTTCTAAACGTTAAAAAAATGAAAAAAATTCAAATTAAATTAGTAGGGGGACGATTAGGATGGTTTAACACTTGGTTCGGATTTCTTTGGCTAATTGCCTTTATACCGAGTTTTCTGTACTTTTTTAACCATAACTTGTTCCTTAACACAAGATTTTCAAAAGAGGTTATCGCCGAATACAGAATAAATATTGATGATAACAGGTCGAGAATGATAATAGAAACTAATAGGGGAGTATTTAATTATCATAATGATATTTTTTTTGATACGATAATAACACAACTCAAAGTAGCCAATTATATTGAAATTTGGTATAACAAAGAAAATAGAGCAATAGTTAATATAAGAATTAACAAATCACACTTTATTATCTCAAGGAGCAAATTAGCAAATAGGTTATACTTGTTCGCCCTACTCTTGTCAGGCTTTATGTTGGCTTTAAGCATAACGTTAATAATAAAAACAAAGGGCTGGGGCAGTTATGAGTTATTAGAAAAATATCCCGAAGGATTATGGAAAAAACTGTCGCTATCGGATTACTACGATTGGCATAAAAGACGATAATATAGAGAACTGACAGCGAAATAATAAATAGTATGCAACGTTTTGTTGATGAAATTAATGTAGAACTTTCAAAACATTAAAAAGATGGAAAAAATTCAAATTAAATTAGTAGGAGGGCGATTAGGATGGTTTAACACTTGGTTCGGATTACCCCGTTCGGCTTAGGCTGTGCCTAAGTCGAATCTATCAGAGCAGGCTTTGCCTGCGACAAACTAAAAAGTAAAAGACAATGATAAGATATGATAATAATAAATGTGCAAATGCAGGTAGAACCTGCAAAAATAGAACGACGGAGGCTGGAGCCTCCGCCGAACGGGGAAGGCACGTAATAGATCAACTCATAAGGTTTTACATGAGTAAATTATAAACTATGGAAACAACGATAATAAATACAACCAAATTTTTACTATCAAGAATATGTGTATTTCTCTGTGCACTTCCTTTCCTTGTAGTGGGCTCAGGTACAGGAGCAAGGGCTATAGGGTTACACTACAGAGAGGCTGGATGGATTTATCGTGTTATGCCCGAGATTACGCAGACAGAGGTCTCCATATTATTTTACTTCACAATGCTTTTATTCCTTGTAAGTGTTTATTTTTTATTGATTGGAAAAACGCAGGGAGTAATAGAGTTGTCAGACAATAAGGTGTGCACTAAGCAAGATAAGACAAGGTACATTAAATTTAAGAATGGTAAAGAAATTTTCTTTGGTAAAAAAAAGCAAATTAAAGAAATAGAACTTATGCATTCCGAAATTTTTTCCATACAACTTCTTTTAGACTCGAGCAAAGAAAAGCCAATCTACGCACGAGAATACTTCAAAGGAGCTGAAAACAACTGGCTTATCATTAAAATGAAAAACGGCAAAGAGTATAAAATTGAGATATTGATTAAATCGTTGGCGATGGAGAGAGAGTTGGTTGATTATTTGGATCAGCTCAAAGAAAAAAACATTCAAATTTCATACGGTACCAAACACAAAACATTATTACACGCTATTCGATGTGCTTTCTAAAAAAATCAACGAATCAAAAAACGACTTAAAAACAACACAAAGCAATTTCACAAACCAAATGAAACAACTAACTATCATATTATTATTCCTGTTTTCTGCACTTGTTTCGCATAGCCAAACCAAGTTAGATTCGATCAACTCCATGATTGAGGAGATGATAGCGGAGCACCGTTTGGTTTCTGTATTGCTTGGAATAGAGTCGCTCGAAATGCCTATAGGAATCGTTCGCACGATTGGCAATGTGCAATACGCAATGGCTGTCAGTCAAGTGAGGCTTAATAGCCAACATGGTGGCTTCGAAAGTGATGTTTATCTACGTATACAAATAGGTGGACAACCTGCAGGAAGGGATGTCATATTTTTTGGAGCGAGTGGTATTCCATTGACACAAGCCGGAGGCTTTGCCGGAGATATTTCGCTGGCACTATTGGCTCCATATACGTTCAATCTCGGACAAGATGTTTCCATCACTCTTTTGGGTGCGTTAGGAAACGAAGGAGCAGTGGGCACATCTCCAACAAGAGCCACCATCAACTGCTACGGCTTCAAAGAGTTATCCCTTTCTGCCGAAATCGCTTTTTCGGAAAGGGTTCTAAAACCCGCCGGAGGTGGTAGCGGAAAGGTTACAACCCGTTTTCAAACTACAGTAGCAGATTGGAACGATATTTTGGTAGATATTTCCATTCCGCCTTTCGAGATTCCGGGTTTGAACGATTGGGTGTTTCATGTGCAAAATGCCGTGATAGACCTCAGCGAAACCCGCTCATCGCCCAATGTGGTATTCCCAAGAAGCTACCTTGCCGAATATCCTACTGCGGAGCTTCGAAATCTCTGGAAAGGCGTCTATATTCGAGAGCTTTCGGTAACTCTTCCACACTCATTTACTCCGGGTCAGAACTCTTCTACCATTCGAGGCAGCCATTTTTTGATAGATAGACACGGCTTTAGCGGAACGCTGAGTGCTTCGCCGGTGTTTAGCATAAACCAAGGCGACGCAGGAGGCTGGCCTCTTTCAATGGATAACCTATTGCTTGAGTTTGACCGAAACCGACTGATTAGAGGCGAGTTTTCGGGAGAACTTTTATTGCCGGTAAGCGACAGTCCGCTAAGATATACCGGCATGCTTTCGCTACCCAATAACTATGCTCTGACGGTAGCCATTACCGACACCATGAATTTTGACCTGTGGAGGCTGGCAACCGTAAGGCTTGATGCCAATTCATCCATAAGCATCATGTACGACAACAGCAGTAGACAATTCAGAAGCAGTGCCGTGCTCCACGGAACGATGGGCATGAACATCGGCAATTTGGCGGAAGTTCAGCAAATCCGTTTTTCAAATATGAGGCTCAGTACAGTGCAACCTTACTTTCAAATCGAAAGCCTTACTTACGACAATACTATCAGCATTGCTAATTTTCCCGCATCCATATCGAATATCGAAGTTAGATCAATAGGCACTAATTTGTCATTGGGCTTTCGTACAACGGTAGGTTTAACGTCAACCGAAGACAACGGTTTCGGCGGTGGAATGGATTTAGCTGTTCGTTCTCGACTGGAAAGAGAGGGCGGGCGTCAGCGCTGGGTGTATGACGGATTCGAAATGAGCGAAGTGGCCATCAATGTCAGCACAACGGCATTCTCACTGAATGGCAGGCTGGGAGTTTTTGAAAGCGACGAAGTTTTCGGAACAGGTTTTTACGGCAACGTAAACATGCGTATTGGCGCATTGAGCGATGCTTTCACGGCAGAAGCTACAGCTATATTCGGGCGGTTGCCCGAGTTTAGGTATTGGTTTGCCGATGCAAGTGTGACATTTCCGACCGGAATTCCGATTGCTCCTGCTTTGGTAATAGACGGTTTTTCGGGTGGAATTGCACAGCGTATGAGTTTCGCAGGAGCAGGATTTTCGCACCGTTTCGCGCGTTCGGGTATCAGTTATGTTCCTGACCGCTCAACTTCGCTGTTGATCAAGGCAGGAACCATGCTTCGCAGTTCGGGAAGAGATGTTTTTACAGGAAATTTAGGTTTAGAAATCGCGTTCAACCAACATAATGGTATCCGCCATCTCAATTTTAACGGGAGTGGACAAATCGCATCAAACATGCCGAGAAACGACGATTTGGAGCGCATCAACAGAAGTCTAAATACCATTGCTTCGCCCCAAGCCGCTGAGGCATTTCATCAAAACGAGAGAAGAGCAGGTGTGAATTCGGGAGCTATTTCCGTTATGGCAGATTTGACCATGAACTTCGAAAGAAGAGAGTTTTCAGGGCTTTTTGAGGCTTATGTTAATACGCCGTTTTTAAGGGGTGTCGGTCCGAATGGAAGAATGGGTCGTGTAGATGTATTTTTCGGACAAAACGAATGGTTTATTCACGCAGGAAGTCCGGATATTCCTATCGGTTTGAATCTTGGAATAGGCCCCATCAGTGTGAATGCAAGTGCTTACCTCATGGCAGGACACAATCTGCCTCCGATGCCTCCTCCTCCTCCTCAGGTTACACGAATTCTGGGCAAACCAATTCCAAGCAATCGAAATACGGATCAGTTAAATTTGGGCAGAGGTTTCGCTTTTGGAGCAGATTTAGGCATCAACACAGGACGAAATACCATCGCCATTTTCTATTCGGAATTTTCGGCAGGCATTGGATTTGATGCTATGCTGAGATATATGGGCAACACATTTTGTGTGGGATCGTCCACGCCTGTGGGAATCAGAGGTTGGTACATCGAAGGACAAGCTTATGCATTCTTGGCAGGAGAGGTTGGACTAACCATGCGGTTATTCGGACGAAGAAGAGATTTCAGTATACTGCAAGGTTCCGCAGCTGTGCTGCTGCAGGCAAAACTGCCTAATCCTTCGTGGTTTGCGGGAGATTTAGCACTTCAGTATTCGATACTCAACGGCATGGTTAGAGGTCGTGCCCGAATTTCGGTAGAAGTTGGGCGTCAATGCGTGTTTGAACATAGAGGCGGCGCGCATGCTTTGGAAGGACAAGAGCTGATTTCGGAAGTATCACCCAACGACCCAAATTTGGAAACAGATGTGTTTGTTTCGCCGCAAGCGGTATTCAACATGCCCATCAGAGAATTCCGCATGGACGAAAGTTCTGCGATGATACGCGCCGAACTTGCAGAGTTTTCACTGAACGAGGGCGGAAGACCGATTGAGATTAGAAACGCTGAATGGGACACTGAACGTTTCATGGTAAGAATTAACCCCGAAGATGCCCTTCCGGGATTAAGTCAAATCAACGGCAGAGTTCGATTGACATTCTCCGAACAAAATGCCTCCGGAAATTGGACACCCGTACTGGCCGAAAACGGCAGACCTCACGAAGAAACAAGAGACATTACTTTCCGCACAGCTGAGCGGCCGCAGACTATCGACATGAGGCACGTCAGGTATGCCTATCCTGTTCCCGATCAGCAATTCTTTCTGCAAAGAGAGCATCCTATCGGATTCATATATTTACATCACAACTTTGGCTATTTGTTCACTGAGCCAAGCACTATCGTTAGAGGCCGCTTCCGTTCAGGTTCGGAAATCATTTGGGTAGATCTGGCTTGGGATAATGTCGCACGTCGCATCACATGGAATCGCCCGGAGCTAAGAAACAGCACAAACTACATCTTTGAAATCGTCAGCCTTCCTCTTGACGGCACCACGGCCGGCGGTGTGCAAGCCTCATATGCTCAAGCCACTTTCGAAGGCATGGAAGAAGGTAGTGCAGAAATACGTACCAACGTTGCAGGCGATGCCGGAAGTGACGGGGAATTTATCATTTTGTCCTACAATTTCCGAACGAGTATGTTTAATACGTTTGCGGAGAAGATGGGGCAAATAACTTTGAGGAATTCTCGCACAAGATCCATCATAACCAGTGGATTTGTTAGGTTTGTATTTGGAGACATGACAACCCAAGAAGGTTTTGACCAAGCTGATTTAACAGGCACAGAACAAACACAGCACAGCCCTTTGATTGTTGTGCGATCTACTTTGACTAGTAACTATCACCGAAATACTATTGCACCTCTGCTCTACGCAAACTATCCATTTGGTGGAGCTGTTAGGTATTCCAGAGAAGAAGGGCAATCCATTATACCCGATTGGGCAGTAGTCAGAGATTGGACGTACAGATATGGAACAACAGTTTTTTTTCCATGGATGTACTATCTTGCATACACCTATTTTCAAGATTTTAATACAGCCCGAACCCAAATTGCAGCATCTGCAACAGCTCGAGCAACTTTTGGACACATACTTACTGTTCCTTATTTCCCGATGCTCCCGAATAGAAGTAACTACGAAATAAAATTTGCTTATACCTTGCCAAATGGCACCATAACCAATTCTTCCATTCGAAAAACCTTTATTGTACCATAAAAAAATCAAATACCATGAAAAAAAATCTATTTTACACAGCATTTGCCATTATGACCCTATCAGTGGTATTTACCTCTTGTAACAGTGAAGAAACTGTCCGTGTAGAAAGTATATCATTATTGCCAACCTCTGCTTTATTGCATGTAGATAGTATATTGGACATTACGGCAACAATTAGACCTTTTACGGCAACAAACAGAGCTGTAACTTGGACAAGTAGTAACAACACAGTGGCAACGGTAGCAGAAACATCCGATCCTTTGGTAGGTAGAGTAACAGCAAATGAACTCGGAGAAACTGTAATTACCGTTACCGCGCAAGATGGAAACCACACATCAGTTAGTACGGTAATAGTTACTATGCCTGCAATTGGGCAAGGTTGCAATGGAGATTTGCCTGGATGGGGCGTAAGTCTCGGCACAGTGAGTTTTGCAACAAATCAAGAGTGGACAGTTGGCAATCAAATTTGGTCTGATGCTGTAACTGCCTCAAACTGCCAAAAAGATTTTTTTGCAGGTGAACCATCTCCAGAGAATTTCAATGCAGACTGCCGTTCCAATCCGGATTTTCCGGGCGACCTATTCTCTTGGTGTGCGGTTGTTCGTTTTCAAAACCTACTTTGTCCTGCTCCTTGGCGAGTTCCTACAGGACAAGATTTTATTGATTTAGATATAGCACTCGGAGGAACTGGTGATGAAAGGAGAGATATAGAATTTGTCAACAATAACTACATTAATCCTGCTATTTGGGGGGGGAGCTTTAGTGGTTCTACTAGCAGACCCTCTGGAGCGTTGTCTGGGCAAGGGATACAGTCTAGCTACTGGTCTAGTACTGACGTTTCTTTAACCAGAGCCTCTGCCCCTGGCTCTGATTCGACAGGAAGAATTTTTTTGAATCCAGGATCTGTAAACAAGTCTTTTGGTCTTGCCCTCCGCTGTGTCCGAGATAATAACTAAAACACAAATTCAGGCTTCGACAAGCTCAGCCGCCACCCACTAACCATTAATCATTAACCATTAAATTATGAAACGACTAATTATTTTTACAACAATGGTGTTTTTCTCGCTTTCTGCGATGGGGCAAATATTTCCCAACATAGCACAGGGTACCGGTTGGGGCGATGTTAGAGTTTGTGTTTCCGAAGGTTCACCAAGGGTTATGATTTGGGGGACTTTGGGTGAATTCGTACGATATCAATATGAAGATGGTCAAGGTGATCAGCTCCAGTATCAGACCCCTAACGAGTGCGGCACGCTCTACACGTACTATTTTTGTCCTCCGTTTGCACCAAGAACAGTTTCGGTCGCTATTGCTTGTCATCACGACATTTGGGAGGACTGTGATCCCCCGTTTGCCTCTTTTAGTATTCCATTTTATTCGGACAGGGCTATGTTTCCGGGCAATAGAGCTCAGTTTTATAGAAACGAGTTTACAGATTCATTAAGGACAATCAGCAGGTGGAATGCCCGTCTTTGGGGACAAGTGTGGGATAAGTGGACAGGAAGCTGGGTTGGTGATTGGCAGCCTATTGCAGAGTGGAGAAATGGTCAAATAACTATAATTTCAGAAATATGGTTGCAAAACAATGTTGGAGCATTTAGACACTTTATTGAAAACACGGATCTTAATAACCATATACTCGTCGGCAATACTTGTGGACATCGTGATTTATCCGCTATCGTCCATCTACATTCTCTTCCCTTACCACATATTATTGATGTTGAGGCAAAGCCATGTGGTACTATAGTAGATACTCTCATAATTCCTTTTTTCGCACCATTGGCAAGTGGGGATAGAATTACCAGATTGGAATTTGTTGTTGACGATCACCGTGATTTGGAACTAGAGCCAATTGCCAGCCCTATTACGAACCTAGGTCCAAATAATACCATACAAATCGCTTTTATGCCTGGTCAGGAGATGACCACTTCTAATCCAGTAGAGTATCATCCACTTCAAATTACATGGTCTACACCCCGCATGAATAATGTTCCTAATTTTGATACTGTTCTAGTAAGAATCACCCGTGCACCACAGTTAAGAGCAACAGCAATAGGCACGTCAGCACATTGTCCGGGTGGAACCGGAAGCATTGAGATTAGACCAACCGGCGGACGACCTTTTCCGGGGAATTTATATGGTGTCACTGTAATTGGTAACAACGGTGTTTCGAGAACTCTTGATCCACAAGCCTCTCCCATAACTATATTAGGCTTATCTGCCGGAACTTACTCCATTACTGTTTTTGACCGAGATAGTACAGTATATACAACAGAAAGCATAACCCTTTTCTCACCCCTTCCAGCTCCTGTGTATAATATTTCCGTGGATTCTTTGCCTCTTTGGTATTACCCTGAAGTAGGGGCGGTAGGACGCTTAGCTCAAGGAAGATTAAGCGTGACTCCGACAAATAACAACCATTCTTTCTCTTGGAGTGGCGAAGGTGTTTCTGCTGCAGGTGCTGTGTTTTTTCCGCCAAGAGGCGGAGTCTATACTTTGACAGTTGGATTCACGGGAAACAACGGCAGGACATGTACCACACAGTTTACAACAGATAGAATTGGAGTGGATACACTACACCGTCCACAAACCTATGTGGTCAGGCAACCCTTCTGCGAAACATCCCCAACGGGTATATTACATGCAGCCCAATCCCAAAAAGACACACTCGAAAACAGTTTCTTTTCTTGGTACGAAAACGGCATTGTATTTGTTGATAGCACAGGAGATTCGCTACGTGGAATGCTTCCCGGAGACTACACGCTTTGCATCAATTATAGAGGTGCTAAATCTTGCACAGTTATAACCTTGTCGGCATTAGACCATATAACCATCCAAAAAGACAGCATTTTTCACCTGCTCTGCCACGGAGCCTCTACAGGTAGAGTTGTATTGGCTGTGGATGGTGGAACCGGCAACTATATTTGGGATGATATAGAGTTTTCTTCAAACACGAAAGAGTTTACAGGCTTACTCGCCGGCACACATACCCTAACCATCAAAGATCAAGCTGATCCTACCAACTGTATGAGCGAAGTCATCATCACGTTGACACAGCCCGACCGCATAACAATAAGAGACAGTATAGAACATATAGACTGCATGGGGGATTCCACAGGAATAGTCTTTTTCACTGTTTCGGGCGGAACAGGTGGTTATACTTGGGTACCGGGATACACCGGCAATCTAACAGCGACATCAGATTCTACCTTCACATTTGCAGATATACCGGAAGGCTCTTATACCTTTACAATAACTGATGAAAATAAGTGTTCTGCAGATATTTTTGTTGATGTTAGGGTTCTCAGTTCGCCTTATCTAGCGATTCATAATCTCGTCCATCACACCATCCTGTGTGTTGGTCAATACCACCGCCCCAATCCATCGCCCGACACGTTAAGATATGTGTGGACTTCGATTTCAGAGCCGGGACTCTTCTTCCATGAGCGAACGCCAAGACTATATTCGGGAATTTATGTGGTGCGAGCGTTTGATGAGTTTAACTGTTTTGCTACGGATACCATTACAGTCATTAGTGCACCTGATACCGTTGTGGCTCAATTTTGGCTCAATTCCGATGTGTTCATAAATGAAATCACGACCATTGTTCATGTGTCGTACCCCGTGCCGGATAGTGCTTTGTGGGTTGTTCCCGACAATGTGGAAATTATTTCATACCGCTTTGAGTTTATCGAACTAATTTTTCATGAACAGGGTGAACACACTATCGGACTGATCGCATACAAAGGAGCTTGCATAGACTATACCGAAACCAAAGTTTTCGTCAATGGCGAAAGACAGGAAGAGTTTTTGCAAGACTCGCCCACGTTGTTCGATTATGCCTTTGTTTCGCCAAATCCAAGTAGAGATTACTTCGAACTTAGGTTTAGAACAAGGCGTGACGCTGATTTGCTCATTCAACTATTCCGAGCAAACACCGCCCAACAACCCGTGCGAACACTCAGAAGAAATGTAAGAGCCTACCAAACAGAAACGGAAACCTTTTCCGTACAAAACCTACCGCCCGGAACCTACATCCTAAACCTACAAACCGACACCGACCGAAAAATAATAAAGATCATAATTCTATAAACCATAGTCAGCGGTGGCTGAGCCTGTCGAAGCCACCCACCATTAACTCTTAACTTGCTAAAAAAACTCCACATATCATCCCTACTGCTGGCACTATCCACCGCGGTTTTTTCTCAAAACGCCCCTGTAAGCACCACCACAACCGTGCTGCCGCCTTACAGCATCCACATGCTGGAAAATCTGCGTTCGGATAGAGATAAGTTTATCGTAACGGTTACTCTGCGTGACTTGACCCAAACCGAAGGACAGGTCAGATTACGCCTGCGCATGGAAGGATTTTCCCATGCCATGCAGACAAGGCGTGGTGCT
>Ga0123355_10009608_pt1 | contig 14740 bp, 6 predicted proteins | sample TergutEmb28metaG_3_FD_89872 | JGI IMG/M metagenome (GOLD analysis project Ga0123355, IMG submission 89872) | Embiratermes neotenicus P1 segment gut microbial communities from Petit-Saut dam, French Guiana - Emb289 P1 | ecosystem: Host-associated > Arthropoda: Insects > Digestive system > Gut ...
TGGGGAGACCTAGGCGTAGATGGGCAGATAATATTAGGATGGATCTCCAGGAAGTGGGATGTGGGTATATGGACTGGATTGGGCTGGCCCAGGATAGAGACAGGTGGCGGACGCTTGTGAGTGGGGTAATGAACCTTCGGGTTCCGTGAAATGCGGGGAGTTTCTTGACTAGCTGTAAACCAGTTAGCTTCTCAAGAAGGACTCTGCACCATGGAGTAAGTAAGTAAGTAAGTCACATGATAATACCGAAAGTGAAAATAGTAAATTGTAGCACACTAACAGTATAGGGTTGGAGACCTGAGGAATCATTTTGATTCCCAGCAGGAACAAGATACATTTGTCTTCTCCGGAGTGTCTAAACTGGCTAAGGTGTCCAATCAGCCTCCTGTTTAGTGGAAGCCTTGCTTTCTCTGGGAGTAAAGTGGCCATGGCTTGCAGCTGACCTCTCACCTACATTTAGTGCCAAGATTAAGAATGAATGTATGCTTCAGGTAGTTAGTTACCAGCCTGTTACTACAGGACCACAGGTTTGAACTGAAACCAATTCGTGTGAACTTTGTGGTGGACAAAGTGGCACTAGGACTGGTTTTTCTCCAAGTACTAAGGGTCTTCTCCTCTCAGTATAATTCCATCAGTCCACATTTGTGCATTCATCCATGACTAACAGTATAATCCTAGTAACTGGCAGCATCATTAAATAACGCACTTCCTCACCTCCTTGATATGCCTTCACAGAGTGCATCTTTACCTTTTGAATGAATGAATGAGGATTTTGGGATTTTCTCAGAATAGAGTATGTTTTCCCAGAAGCAGTGTATGTAGGTGCCCTTTGTTAATGGCACTGTGGTTGTAACTGTGAAGATAGCATAATGCAGGTCTGCCTGCTGGTTCATTAGTGTCTTTCATGTACATGGAAAAGTTGATTATATGTCTTTCTGTAATATTTTGTAAAACTCCTCCTAGCCTATTTAACATAAATCATGCTGAATACTTCTGTAAGGCTTGTTTTATTAGCAGATGCAAATGTGTCTGCCCCCTCCTCCACGTAACTGTCAATTTATCACTTATTCTCACCTAGTGGGCAGGATTTCTTGGATTTTCCTAGACAGATAGATGCCAGGACAGTAAGCCTAGAAGGATTACAGAAACAAGTTTTGCTTTTCTTATGAGTAGACATTGCAACAGAAGTAAAGTAAAGTCATAGTGCACACCAGGGCATATGAGGGAGTGGAGGTCAGCTTCATGCCCTGGTCACTTCACCCCCCAGTGAAAAAGATGTCTCAGTAACCTTGAAGAGGAGGTTAGGTAGGCCCCAGAGATGGTCTAGACACCTTGCAGAAAGAGAGAACCTCTTGCCTGTGACACAAATTGAACTAAGATGCCTCAAACATCAAGTCTATAGCCTAATCACTACACTAAGCTGGTGTGGCTCCCAGACTGTTCAGTAGGATTTATATTGTGGTTTTCTGGGTTATGGTACTGTGTACTCTGGTAGATGGTTGCAGAGGAACATTATTTTCTTTTGTCTTTGGGATGAAAGTCTACCTTCAGGATGATATCTCTCTAAAATACTAGAACCAGTCTAGAGGACTACATCATGTCAACCCAGTTGACCAAGTACAAATCATTGCCATGGAAACCTCAGGATCTCTATACAGCACACATTTGTGTCTCAGAATGTAATGGTCTGTCATCTGCCTAAATTAGTGCTACACGAAAAATGTCAGAACTTGAATACAGATAACATTTTAGTTTTCCAGCTTTTGTTTCCAAATCATAAAAATTGCATTATATGAGTAATGGCCCTTCAATGTAGAAATTGTGAAACTGCCTCCACAGGTCAGAGAGGATAAATGTTCAGGGAAGGGAAGAAACACACAGCCTGCCTGTGCCTCTTTTCATCACATTCTTTTTCCATAATTAAGAAATGTATATCTCGTAATATGCTTGCATTCTGTTTGTACCATATTCATAGTTACTTGGTAAGTCTTCAAAATTTCATTCATATCCACATCAGTGTCTATAATTTGTTTGTGTTGGTCATTTTATGCTTCTAATATATATTTATTATCTATGAGAATTTGATGACTTTCTTTTAGGTTGTTTTCAACCTCAGCATATGTCATAACAAAAAGTAAATACCATGTTTAGCCAAACAGAAGGCAACCCTGTGTGTACGATGACCCCCCTCTTACAATCGTTTTCAAGAAAATGCCTGTACATAATGTGTTTAACTTTGCATGCAATTATAAGGTGATCCTCCATTTTTCAGATGATGAATTATATAGAAATTTTTGTCTTGTATATGGGTAAATACAGTATACCTTGTAATTCAGAGCACTGATAAAACCTCTCTTCATCTGAAACAGTCACAGATAAAATAAATTCCATTTTATTAGTTGCCTTATTTCTTCCTCAATCTCTATACACCATAAATGAAACTGAAACTTGATAATATTCTTTAGCCCCAACATTAGTGGCATGGTTTTGTAAAGGAATTTCTGTTTTCCACATTTCCTGGGTTCATTCTGGACCATTCTCTGAATTCTTAGTCCATAAAGGTACTATGCAGCTATTTAATATACAGTTATTTCTCATTGTTTATATTGAAAACTTCTCCACGACACAGTAAATCACATGAAATTATAATTTATTACTTTTTTTTAAATGTCTGTGGACAGTACACATCACACCATTATCATTAACTGGCAATATAACTATATATTTTCCATTGGATTCCTGTGACATGAGAATTAACATGCAGAATATGTGAATATTTGTACAGGCCACGCCTGATAGATGGTACCCATGTCATATTGGAGGTGCCTGTGAAGCCTCGTGCAAGTCAAGGAAGTAACATTCGAGGAGAAGAGTCTCCCAGACCAGGTCCTGATCAGCCACAGGCAGGGCACCATGATGGGATCAGTGACATTGCTATGTGCCAAGCATCACAATGCTTTCTACTTTCTGGATCACGAGATGGGGTTATCAAGGTCTGGAAATGAAATTACAGGTATGTGTCCAAACAGCAGCATAAGCTGTTGTAACTAATTTTGTATCACCAGCTGCACAGCAGTTGACAACACTATCATCAGCATTTCTACCAGGGTAGGATACGTTATGATTTCCTCTTGTCCTGTGTGCTCCTATATACATATGTTTAATATTTCCATTCTTTACTTTTGATATCCTGCCTCACTTGGTCTCTCCAACTTTGTCTGCCCAACGGGTGTTTGCCATCTTAACCCGTTAAAGCCAAGTGGTTATTTTATGTACCACCAGATTTAACATTTAGCAATTCCACAAACTCTATTTCTCTGTTTTATATGGATTTCAGAACAAACATCAATTACAGTATTTCATGTATAAAGTTCCCAGATACAAAGTTTTCCCACGTAGGAAGTGAAGTCCTGCTGAAACTTCCATAAGAATAGTGATAAATATTCCCACATATAAAGTTCTCATATAAAAAGTGTTCTTGCTTTACAAGTTCATGTCTTCGGCTTTTTATACCAGAACATTCCATTTAATACATTCAGAAAGCTTACAACCATTGTTCATATCATGATGGTCAAACTGTACCACAGTCGGTAATAGATGGTGGACCATGTCACTTGTGAGCATCCTATCAACAGTTCATTTCCAGTTCCACAATTGTGTTTTTCATTCTTTAACAAGAGAATCATATCATAGATATGTTGCAGCAAGATTTGAATTAGAGTGAAAAGGTGCTTGAAAAGAAAAAGTTAAACTCTGCCTTGTACCACACAAAGAGGAAGAAGCAAGTGAAAGGGTTTCACTACGTAATTCCTCTTTTGTATCAGTGAACTTGCAAAATAAATGCCACTTTTAAACAACGTTGTTTCATACTTGTATGGAGTAGAAATCAATTACTGGTTACATTTCAAGCAGCTTTTACTAGTGAAGTAGGTGTTTACATTTTGCTATGTGAAGTGATACATGATGAATATTAGTATGTTTTCTTCAGAAGAATGTCTTGGCAGTGACTAGGCATTCACTTTTCAGGCCTCCTGCATTCCACTACTGTTAGATCTGAGATATATATATATATAGTACTTTATTTACTTTATTTTTTGAGATTGTCAGTATCTCAGACCAGCACTGAATGGTAGGTCAATTCACAAATGATAAGTCCAACAGTATTTTGAAGTGGCTGTGGTACCATCCTAGAATTTGCCTGGATGGACCAAATAAAACCAAAGAACACCATGAAAAAGCTGTCAGGATAGCTGGTCTCAGCCAATATTCAAACTTGACACCTCCAAAAGACAAGTCTAAGAGTATTACTGCTAAACCAATGTGATCAGTATTTTCACATTTCAATAATTTGCATTAAGTTACAGTACTGAATGTGGATAAGATTAAAGTATGAGCAAATAGTAATGAAATTTGGGACACTGTGCACATTTTATAAAAATGACTCATCATGACTACAGGTCTCCAGTAACGTTAACATTTTTTGTTTCAGGGTGACTAGGTACTGACACCAGTGAATTTTGTGGTATCATATACCTTACACAGAAACTATGTAACAAATCTGTCTAATTTCAGTTCAACAGAATTCATTAAGAAGAATGTTACTGAAACATTTAAACTTTGGCATTTCATAATCAGCCTCACTGTGCAAGAACAATTCATTCCCTGGGATAGTAGTATGCAGTGGGGGGGGGACCATAAAAATGATGCTTAGTTTATTACCTTGACACTTAGCTTCAAGGGATATAGATATACTAGCAGCTATTAATGAATGAAGATCTGTGGATTCAGGTGGCAATTCAGGTGTATTACCGTATCCATTCAAACTGCTAAATATCTCCAGTCCTGTGACTTAGTGCATATGGATTAGATTGTACTGAGTTGTTTTCAGAATATAGCAGTATTCATGAAACAGGTTAAAGCTGTGTCTACATGCATGAACTGTCACATGAAACTCAAATAGTAGTCCTCTAGATTATTGCATCATGTAGTCTGTTCTGACATTTTGGATGAATGTTCTGCCTCCAACTTCAGGGTGGCTTAGTTTCAGATAGATGCTGAACTGTTTGGGAGGAGGAAGGGGGTCAGTTATGTAGGAAGGTTGCAAGGACTGCCCAGTCAGGACTGTGGGAGGGGAAGAGGGGATAGATCTTGCACCGAGCCATTATGAATTGCGAGTTTTGAAGTGAGAAAACCCAGGTACAAATGACTGTCTTCTGGTCCATAAATTTGTGCCAGATTACAAATTACATATTTATAGAGGCTACTTGTATTAATGACTGATCAATACAAATCCATATAGAGGTGTCTGTATATATTTGTTGGGAACACAAAAATATTTCATTTATATAACCATCACACAAACTATGTACGTAAAAATTGATGTTAACAGTAAAGGCTGTTAAAACTTTGTAATTTTGTGGACTGAGTATACTGCCTAAAATAACAGGAATACTGTAGACCTTTGAGACAACCACCAAGACTGCAACACATCTGAAAAACCCTTTTTGACCATTTCCATTTCTTCCTTACACATTTAAGACATAACCCATAAGCTCTGTATTCTTTTTTTGGAGACAAAAGTGTGTTGTCATCAGTTTGTGTATCCTAATATTCATTATATTGGATCATGAGGGCTGGTCTGCTGTCAGTCACTTCACCTCGAATTCAATGGCAATTTCTCCAGTGTGGCAAAGCAGCCCATCAATTCAGGTGTCATCACCCACAAATGGGAAGAAGAAGAAGAAGAAAAAAAAAAAGTTCAGTCAACAACTGTAAGTCATGAACTTCGACTTTGATTTATCCAAGATACATTACTGCTGAGCATAACTTGGCACATTCAGTAGCAGTAACTTGGTTTCTACGTTCGTTACTCTTCAACTCCAGTAGAAGCAAGACTTTCAGGGCCCATCCAGACTAGCCCCAAGACCCACCAAGCCTCCTGTACAATGGGCACCAGGTCTCTTTCCCAGGGCTAAAATGGTTGTGGTGTGGCATTGCCAAGGTCAAGCATGAGTAGAGCTCTACCTCCCCTCCGCACCTGCCTGTGGCATCTTAACAAACAGCCTTACCTTATGTTGTCACCAACTGTTTTAGCTTAAGCTAGCACAAACATTTTTTTCAATTGTGATGTGTTATGATATTCCTGTTGTTAGTGATACCAAGCACTCTTTGAATCCAGATTATGTCCAAAAATAAAACAATGATAGTCATAAGACAGTGCAGGGTAACATACCATTTTAATGTTAAGTAACTTACATTTTGGCCACAGCATAAATCTTTGTTTTAATTTTGGTTCTCACAACAAAACATCAGTCATTTTTGTGCACAGTGTTAATGGACTGATCACCAAACAGATGCTGTGTGGTTTTGAGCTATATATTTCAAGAGTTAAGCGCAAAAGAAAACCAGCACCAGTCAACGGACATGTTTATTCCCACTTTAATTCTTCAAGAAAAACACTGAGTTTATGAGACTGCCTCCTCCAAAAATGCGAGATAGTTCAAGTATTTGGGAATGACACCAACGTATAAAAATTTCATTCATGAAGAAATTACAAGTATATTGCATTCAGGGAGTGCTTGCTATCATTCAATGCAGAATCTTTACTCTTCCAAACTTTTAATGAAAAACAGAAAGTTTACAACATACAAAACAGTAATTTTGCCTGTTGTTTAGTATGGGTGTGAAACTTTGTATCTCATACTGTGGGAAAAACATAGACTGAGGTGTTAGAGAACAGGGAGTATTTTCACATAAGAGTGGGGAAGTAATAAAGGTCTGCAGAAAAATGGATGAGGAGGAACTGAGGATGGACGAAAGAAATAACTTAGAAATCTCTACATGAATGGGAGTATGTATTAAAATGGGCCTTAAATAAACAAGATAAGAGGGTGTGGGCTGGATTCATCTGGCTCGAGTATATAATAAACCCTTCAAGTTCCATAATATGCATGGAATGACATAACTAGCTGAGAAATTAGTAGCCTCTTAAGAATAATTCTTATAATAAAGACCAACGCGATGCACTGTTTCTCAAGTTCATTTTGATAAAGAACTCTTACATGTTTTGGACAGATGTACTGTCCATCATCATGAGTCTCAACACTGTATACACAGCAATATTGTCCGCTAGCAACATCAGGATGGAACATCCTGACCTTGCTAGCAGACAGTCAACATACCTAGCGTGATAAATACCTATTGCTGTGTATCCAGTGTAGGGACTTCTGGTGATGGACAGTAGATCTGTCCAAAACGTGCAGAGTTCTTTATCAAAATGAACTTGAGAAATAGTGCATCTCGTTGGTTTCTATTATAACAATATATCACAATGCACAGTCCTCTGAATGTCATATTATTAAGAATAACTTTCCTTCTTACAGTTATGAGATTACCATGTTATCTACATTCCTCCTTTAAAGTGTCAAACCAGTGGACTAATTTTTATTAAATCTGGTACATTACACAATTGGAGGCCACCCTCTAATTCAGTTTCTAGTACTAACGCCAGGAGCAATACTGAATGCAACTGATATTGTTATTGGTTTGGAAATAATATGAGTATTTTTATTAGCTTGCCTGCTTTCCTAAAACGTAAAAAGTTTGTAATCACATGCAAGGTGGGAATGACACTCAAGACACTCTTTGGGGCCCAGAAATTATATATATATATATATATATATATATATTCTTTGCAGTGCTTTAAGGTAACAAGTCTTGCAGAATGTCAAATAACAACACGGCAGCTGTGCAAACATTTTCTGAGCTTTCAGCTTTGTTATAATAACAGATGACCCACTAGTGTTAAGCATGTTAAACATCATATGATGACACATCAATTATCTACCATACTTACAGATTGGGTATGTAACAGTCCAACAACAATCAACAGTTAGAAACATGGCAGTAATGCAGAAATATGATGATATATTTAACAAAGTAATGTGTACAGAATATGTAATTAATAGGTTTCACAAAAATAAAAAACTTATTAACAGTAACATGGATACAGGACTAGTAATCTATGCACCAGGAAAGCAAGCTATGTGAATTCTGCTTGGAACTCCTAGTTTTGATTTTAAGTGCATTAATGGTGCTCATCTGCCGAGATTATGTAGTGTCAGTTACACGCAGACACCTTCGTCATTATCTTCAGTCAATGCTGTGACTGCAAGTCTGTATAGTAGGAAAGAACAATTTTACAGATCAATGGAATTTGTGCCACTTGCCAGTAATATGTGGTCCTGAAATGATATACATTAACAGATAATCAAAGAATATGCAGCTTTTGTTCAAGTTATTTTTAATGTAAAATAACAACATGCCTGCCATATGAACACAAGTGTCTTGGTTAATTGGGTGAAATTCTAGTTTCATCTTGATCAGAGCGTGTACACCACCTTCATAAGTTGTCTACTTTCATTCCATTTTCAGCTGAAGTATGGCATAGGAGGGGACTTCATAACATGTTCTAAAATAAACTTTGTATATGTAATAACAAAATAGTATAAAACGAAATTAATACAGAAATTCTAATTCTTAAACCATATGTGACACCCATGGCATACGGAATGTGATCAAACATCAAAGCAATAGCTTGGACAGCTGATTCATGACTAACAAGCTGAATAATGTACTGAATGTTATACCACAGTTTTATGTATTTTTAACTGGTACATGGATTTCCATCTCAAATTTAGTCATTGTTAATACTTATACTACTGTACATTACATTTAAAATACTTTGCATTTATTCACAACCTGCAGTAAGAAGATCCCCAACAAGTACATGTCTTGTGACTTGTCCTCTGTGACTTCTTTATTCCTTCTGTGTGCTTGCAAAACTGAAAAGAGCAAGAATACACATTTTACAGCACTTATTCTAGAAGGACTCTGTGTTGACTTCAAGTAGGAATTCTTCTGCCATTTCACAAGGGTGCAGCACATATACATCAGGAGGAGCTGCAGGTTATGCAATTTCCTTTCAGTCTAAAAAAGTTTATTTTAAAATATGTAAGGAAAAAACATGAAATATCTTTAAAGCAAAACATATGACCTTGAAATAGCCAATAATTATCATGAAACTGTATTATATGCATCCATGCCAGTTTTGTATTTTCCACTTGTGGCTTCGGCTATATCATCAGAGGAAGGAAATGTGAGTCTGATAATAGGGCAGTTTTCAAAATGTAATCCTGTAATCAGTAATATTAAAGCATAAGCATTGTGCCATGAAGACATGGGGAAGTAGACATAAAACACAATTCTTAATCACATCACCATTATAATCAATTTATAGTATTCAAAGCTTTCAAATGTCATTTATGAAAACATAACAGGGGTTCCAAAGTTGAAACAGTATTTTCATTATTACTGCAGTACTGGTACTTGTTGCCACTTATTCGCAATACAGTGCTTGGCTTTTTCTATGTACAATATTCTTTAATATTCTGTACATGTGCTTTTATTATCTGTTGTTTTAAATGTCAGTATATCAGCCATCCAACTTTGCCAAAGCCTGTAGCCAGACCATGAACAAAGGGACAGTGGCTTCCAGTTTGGGTGCCTATATGTACATGTTTATACAAGTATACTGTTACACATACAGTGTGTGTGTGTGTGTGTGTATATGCATATATTGTATGTATAAGCACATTTGTCAGGACCACAAAATGAACGCTTTAATTACATAGTGTACTCTACAAAAATGCAAAAATTTATTGCATATACACATATTTTTGAAAATGAGTTGTTTCCAACCTCAGTATTTAAACAGGGAGAACATCTGGATACAGTAGGATGTCAAATGTTTTTAGTAGGCTAATCAGCATATTTGTCTTTGATATTTTGCAAATTCCTACTGGGTACATTGCACCCACTTGCAGCCCCAGCCTATAGGCCTGCCTTTATCTGCACCATCTAAATCATTCTCCTCCAGTCCAATTAATACTTTGAATTTATTAATTTTGAATTTTAGATACTATTCCAATGTACATATTTTTGGTCACATTACTACCTACTTATTCTCCTCATCTTAATATGTGCAAAAATGACTCTGTTTAATTCAAGCAGCAGGCCAAATCTTGCATGTCTAGCAATGCAACCCCAATTACTACTGTGTAGGTTTCTTGTTTTACGCTTATTTTATAAAAACACATTCCCTACAGATGAGTCACTTGTAAATGGACGGTATTTTAACCTGTGTCGTATGTTGACGGAAGTTGGCTGGCCGACAAATACCTGACTGTTGGTCCTTCATACTTCGCGACATCATTCCAGTACTCTGGCGGACTAGGAATACGAACTAGTCTTGCCTCGTCTGAAGCAAGCCCAGGCGCACCATCATTCTCTTCCTTAAAATAATGGCATGTTCGTTCTCCACTTTCATCATAGGGTGGCGATAAAATATCAAGAAAAGCAGCAGGTCCGTCCACACTATAGATTTCATGTAAATTTCGTTCAGATGGGGTGAGGAAACATGCACCATCATTCTCACTCACAATCACCTCTGGCATTTTTATTGCGCGAGGAGTCCGATTTCTTGGCATCTCACATACCAAACGTCCGCGGCTACTTGGACTTCCAGCGCCGGTATTCGGGATTGCAGTGTAACTCTGAATTTTTACGGTACCCGCAATCACTTTTAAAATTCCATACATATGTGGGTGATCATGCAAAGGCAACTTTTCACCCGACTTCACAATGAAAATACTTATAGTAACACACGCATCTTCGTATACGCTAATATAAGTCACCGGTGATTCACAACGAAAAGGTTTAGCAGCTTGTAAATTGTCTATATTCAGTTTCACATCTGCTGCTGAAAGTTGGTCTGCCATCGCCTTTAACTTTTCGAAATTTTCGTCAAATAGGTTTGATTTCTGTTGCTGCGAGAACGTACGCAATGCTTGCCTTACAACCCTTTCTATTACAGACGCCATTTACGCCTACTGCATATACACAGCAATGATTTGGCCCTCCGCCTCTTTACTGGAACATGACCTGTGACTGGAACTAACGTTGCAGATGGTCCGTGATCATTTGGTTGTTCTCTTTGATCAGAGGGCTTTAATCCATACCAACTTAAAATCTCATGCAGTTTATTAGGTCCAGTTGTATATGTAGGTGTGAGGGGTGTTGCGCTGATTTTTCTGTTATTGTAATCAGAAGGAATTGTGTCTCATGTTTTGAAATCAGACAAGCGAGAACCTCAGCCTAATCATATAGTATTTTCTTTCCAGTGAAAGATAAATGCATGGAACTTACGCATTAGAATAGCAAATGTGTATTATAGGATTGCCTAGAAGTACAGAATATCTTCAGTATTTTTCCCAGTCCTATAACAAAGTTTGTCAGTCTTAGCGAATGTATCTCCACCTCATTTAATCTAACAAAATTACACTAAACCAACCGTAATGACCGCTAATTAGTGAAACGATGCGCTTAATGCATACTGTGTTTAATGTAGTTAACGTGCACCCTGTAATACACTCAGTTTTTTAAAGAAATTAAATTCTATCAGGTTTTAATAGCTAATAAACTGATATTCATTGAATATGTGAGAACCTTGAGACATATTTCGTAACAGTGAGGGTTTCACGTATGCATTTTAAAAGTTTGTTTGGATTTGTAAATTACCTTGATGATGACCGCTACAGCGATTGAAATACGTCGGTACAGAATAGTATGTGATAAATACAATTCAAATTCATGTATTTGTTGGTTTTATGAATTATCGTTTAATACACGGATATGGAACGTATTAAAGGCATTTACGGAGTATTTCATGTGAGGAAAACGAGGCCCAATTCACTACCAAATTTTCTTAATGGATGCTGAGATGATCACTGGATTGTAGAGATAAACTGACTAACTTGTCTTTTTATCTAAGAATGGACGTGCCACATATGTACGGGAAAGAATACGTATCGTAACTTTAATCTCTGAATACTTTTGAACAATATTTACGAATTTTCTTCACGTAATTCAGGTTACGTTGTGATATCTTCCATTCACTAATGCTGACAAATCTAACCTTCGCAACCTCCAAAAGAAATGGTTGATGATATTCGGACTTAAATTTATTTTATGCAAGGAAAATTCAGCGTAAGTTCTCGGTTATCTCGCCATGTTACCAAATTTGACCACAGAATGATCGTGCTCTTACAATTGGTACATGTGAAAGTGTTTACATAAAATTTACAAGGTTGACGGGAAATTTTACTTGACAATGCAGGTATATTTAATGTAATCACTCAACGAACATCCTGCAGAACACTTTCTTAGCTGGAAAAACAAGACTGTTTTCGTGTCTTTGCGTTCAGGTGCGAAGTTCGGTGTAGTGCGAATTATGTTTTAAGGTTGTTTCGGGTAGGAAACCGTCGGAATGCTGTGCGACAGCTAATGAAGGTCGAAGTTAATGACCTAGTTCTGAAATGGCGGCAGACGGTGTTCTTTCGTACTTCATGTGCCAAGCAAACACGCGAATTTTCCCAGGAAGAAATGTGTACGGAAACTAACTTAACGTAGATGTTAGTATAAAGTATGATGTTCAGTTCAATAATGATGTAGTTTATGTTCCTGCAACTATAACATTTAAAGGCCAGTTACTGACGTACAGTTAATGTTATCTGTCTCTAGTCCAGGTGGGCCCACTAAATATGCCGAATGATGATAAACTGAAAGCCCTGTTGTCAGATTTGGGTCGTGCCACTCTGCGGGGAGTAAGAAAATGTCCTAAGTGTGGTACATACAATGGAACTCGAGGGCTTATTTGTAAGAACAGGGCCTGTGATGTTGTCTTTAAAGAAGGCGGAGAGAAGAGGAAAATGACCACAGAAGCCTGCAAACTTATAACAGGCACGACTACACAGGTAAGTTGTGTCGACAATGAGTTGAAAATGGAAGTCTAGCACGTACTAATGTGAGGTTTGGTGCATCACATTGCAACCTGAAACCCCCCCCCTTTTTTTTAAACACAATATGTACATCAAACATTTAAATGCATGCAATGGACTTAAATTCTCATATGACATACTTTTATTAAGGACACAAATTTCGCGCTGTTGTCACAAACAGTACACACTCCGTGCATTGAGAACTCAGTCTAGTTCATTGAAAATGGAGGTTCGTTTTAGTACCACATGCCTGAAAAAGATCTAGTATGTCATAGTTGTGAACATGGTACTGGACCTTTGGGTTTGATAATATGTGGGAAATTGCGTGGCTAGTTGAGGAACTATTAATATCTCAAGAAGGGATGTTTAGTGAGTTTGCTAGTTAGCTAGCTATGTGGTCAGTCATTTGATCACAAAAGTGTCAAACATTACAAATCGTAATGTTTATTATTGAACTCTGTGTTTCTAGAGCTGAGATTCTAATTGAAAGTAAAGGCATTCACTCATGAACTGGAAACAGCTGTGTTGCATTTATGTTTCATAGTCCCTTGTTGGACAGAAAACTTTCTGTTTGTCAGACTGTTAGCAAAGATTTTCTTCATTTTGTGCTGGGATTTTGTTATGACTACTTTTTGGTTGAATTATGTGTACACTTTCCTCTATTGCCTGAGACAATAAGCATACAGTGTGTTTTTCTGACTAGAGGAGAATGTGTAAAGCATGTCAGATATGTATCGTCATGCAAATTAATATTAAAATGTATCTTACAGTTCAGTGTTTTCACTCCTCCTTTTCTGTCAAAACTGTGTCCTTTGAATGACCGTAAAAATAAATTATATAATACTCTGCAAATAAAACAGTATGTATGTTGTTTGGATACACTTCATGCTGCAGTTCAATCTGCCCCAAAGTTAGAAAGAACCTCTAAATTAAAGGGGCAGAATGAATAATAATAGTAGAATTTGTATGTATAGTTTAAACATGTCTACATATTAAATTAATGTAATTAATAATAATGAAAAAGGTTGTGGTAGTGCATAGTTTCTGAGCCCACTACTGACCTGTTACTTTGGAAGTTATTTGTCCCTACTCAGATTTTAGTGTTCAGTTGCAACTTGTATTATTATTATTATTATTATTATTATTATTATTATATATATATATATATAACTTTCTTTCAGGTCTTTTCAGTAAGAGTAAGGGATAAGGGACCAGATTACCGGGGCTTTGTCCAGCTGCCCGTAGTTCAGGCATCTGATGCAGATGTGTTGGATTCAGAAGCTGCTCTCATCACGCAGACATCTGCACTATGCTTTGTAGACACTTGTCAGAGGTCATTTGATGCAAGCATCCTTAAATGTCATGTAAGCATCAACTGTAACCTAGTATCACTGTATTACATTATGTTGGAGGCCATATTTTATGTTATCTGGTGTGGAATGGAACTAGAAGTAATGTGGATCATCATGGACCAGAAAAATTCAGCCACTGGTTTGCTGTTTTCTGATATTCTCATCAATTAAGATAATGTTTTATTTATTTATGCGTGTTATAGTTCATTATATGGCATTGAATTATATAGTGTTACTGAACTGGAAAGGAAGCAGCCATCACACAGTTTGAAGTACTGTCTCGAGGTTTGAACTTCAGAGCTACAGAATAGGAAATATTATTACTACCAACTTGACTGTAACATCAATGTCTGTCATGTAACAAGGTCTCAGTGGACCACTTGGTAACAAGACTTCATTATACAGGAAGGTCTTTTTTTCACCAGGTTACATTCCTGGGGGGGGGGGGGGGGGGGCGCTCTCAACAAAAAAAAAAACACCTTTTAAAAAAAA